>Ga0265293_10006839_pt1 | contig 17949 bp, 20 predicted proteins | sample Munlanlewell138R_FD_192505 | JGI IMG/M metagenome (GOLD analysis project Ga0265293, IMG submission 192505) | Leachate microbial communities from a municipal landfill in Southern Ontario, Canada - Leachate well 138R | ecosystem: Engineered > Solid waste > Landfill > Unclassified | place: Canada...
TATTTTAATAAGTGATATAATATATATAAATCAAATTATTTTTATAATATTTTTAAAAAAATACCAACGTTTTACGATTCTCAATTGTTTTATTAACGTAACAAGGAGGATATAGTTATGAAAATTAAGATTTTAATAACAACATTATTTTTAGGGATATTATTTTTGGCTGGTTGTAGTACAAAAGCAAGTGAAGTTGATACTTTTGTTGGGTTAAGAATTAATCCTGAGGTTGGTATGTTAGTAAATGAAGATGGAGAAGTTACGGATGTTATACCACTTAATGTAGATGGAGATGTTATTGTAGCAGATATAGATGTTATAGGCATGGATGTTGAAGAAGCAGCTGAAGTGATTGTTGAAGAAGCAGTTGAAGCTGGTTATATTGATGTAGAGGCAACTGATACTGAAGTATTTGTTGATGTACAAGGTAATGAAGAAAGTAAAGTTAGATATCAAGAGAGATTAAGATTAAAAATTAATCAATATTTTACTAATAATGGTATATTTGGAAAAGTAAGTGAAGAAACTTTAGAGATGTATGCAGAAGAGGCAGCTGAGTTAGGTTTACCTTTAGGTCAAACTAAGATGTTATTGTTGGAATTAGAGCTTAATCCAGAACTTTCTATTGAAGAATTAATGGAAATGAAAGTTAAAGACTTGGTTCAATTATCACATGAGAAAATTAAAGTTCAAAAAGGTATTAATCACGAATTTGAAGAAGAATTTAAAGAACGCAAAGAAGAATTAAAAGAAGAGTTTGCTAATATTGAGTTAATTAGAAATCAAATTAGAGATATTAAAATTACTTTAAATAAACATGAAAATTATGAAGAGTTTGCTCTACATATAAATGAAAAAATTGCTGAATTAGAAGAAGAGTTGGCAGGTTTACAAGTTGAATATGCTCAAGAAACTGCTAATTTGGAATTAGAACTTGAAGCTATTAATGTTATGAAAGCAGAAGTTGAAGTTTTAGTTACTAGTTTAGAAAATCCTGAACTTACAAGTGAAGAAATTTTAGAGATTGAAGCACAAATAAACAATAAAGAAGAAGAGATTGTGGATTTAGAAGAAGAGTATAATGATCAGCTTCTTGAATTGGAAGAAAAACAAACAGAGATTGATAAATTAACTTTAGAAATAAATGCTTTAGAAACTATGCTTTTGCCTGTTGAATTAACTGAAGAAGAAGTTATTGCGTTAAAAGAACAACTTGCTATACTTGAAGAAGAATTAAAAGTAGCTAGAGAAGAGTTTAAAGATGCAATAGATGATGCTAAAGAAGCAATGAGAGAAGAAAGAAAAAATTGTGAAGCAGAAGCTAAGGCAAAAAACGAACAAAGAAAATCTGAAAATGCTGCTAGAGTAAGAGAACTTATGGAAAACTTTAAACAAAATCGTGAACAAACTAAAGAAAGAGTTGAAGACTTCCAAAAGGGAAAAACCAGATAAGAGGTAATTTATGTTAGATAAGCATATGCAAAATTTGCGGGATGGGGATATTGATGCCCTTGACCATATATATGAAGAAACCAAGAACTTGGTTTTTTCCATATGCTTATCTTATATGCAAGATTATATGTTGGCTGAAGATATGATGCAGGATACATATATTAGAGTTAGGAAGTATATTGAGAAATATAAACATAATACTAATCCCAAAGCATGGATCAGTAAAATTGCAAAAAACACTTGTCTAAATGAAATTAAGAAAAGAAAAAGAATCAATTTAGTTAGTGATGTGTATGATATGGATGATATTAGTGATGAAAGAAAAGAAAGAACCCCACTATTAGACATTGCTCTAAAGATTTTAAAACCTAAGGAATTATTAATTTTACTTCCTCATATTATTGATAATAAGAAGTTGGTTGATATTGCCAAGGAGTTAAATATTCCAGAGGGTACGGTTAGATGGAAATATAGTAATAGTTTATCCAAAATTAGAAAATACTTAGAAAGGAGTAATTTAGATGAAATATACTAATCAAGATATAGAAAATAGATTAAGAGAAGAAACAAGAAATATTACTCCCGATGTTTTGCTTAAAGCTAAGTATGCTAATTTGGAGGAATTAGACTATGATAATGGTATATACAAAAGAAAACCTTTAAGATTGGTTATGTCATTTCTTACTGCTTTTGTATTATTATTTGTAATGACAAACATTATTATTTATGGTCAGGTTTATGAAACTATTACAGTTGATATCAATCCTTCAGTTGAATTTGAAGTTAATAGATATGGGCGAGTATTAAATGTTAATTATAATAATAATGAAGCATACGACATTTTAAAAGAAGTCAATATGAGAAACACAAAAATCGAAAAAGCATTAGAAATTAGCTATGATAAATTATATGATGAAGGTTATTTGGATAATGAAGAGAATATGATTATTGTTAGTGGTTATACTAAAAGTGCTGGATTAAGTGATAAGAAATTAGAAAAATTAGTTAATATTATTAAAAACAAATCTGATCAGAAACAAGTTAGTGTTATTGTTGAGGCTAACAAAGTCACTAAGGAAGATAGAGAAGAAGCTAAAGAAAACAATGTTTCTTTAGGAAAATTAAAACTTATTAATATGATTTTAGAAGAAACAGACCTTTATAGTTTTGATGATTTAAAAGATATGAATATGAAAGATTTAAGGGCTATATATTTAAACTTTAGACGTGGTAAAGGTAATTAATTAGTAAATCTACATGGGTTAAAACTCATGTAGATTTTTTTATTTTCTTATATCTTGAAATATATCATAAAAAGTTATATAATATAAAGGTAAAGGATGTTTTAATTTATGAAAAACAAGAAAGAGTTTCAAAATTTATATACTATAAATCCAGAAACTAATGCTTATACTATTGATGTGTCTTTAGATGATTATTCGGAGTTGTTTAATGGTTGGGATGCATCACCCTTAAGAAAGAAAGATCTTGAACCGGAACTGCTTGATTATTTAGAACAGGCAGGATATGAAATTCCGATTAAAGAAAATGTAGAGATATGTTTCTTTTTATCGAAAACAAAAAAAGATGTTGATAAGGAAAACAGAAGTATTGTTGGTGTAAAGAATAATTTCAAAGTAAATTTATTCTTTATCAATAAAACTCTTCAAAAGTATTATAGACAAACTTTAACTTATATTTTTTTAAGCATTTCGTTTTTATTTATTGCATATAGTCTAGGTTCTAGCGAAATAATCTCTTTAACATTAATAAGAGAAGCTTTATTTATTGGTGGTTGGTTTTTATTATGGGAAGCATTTAGCCTATTCTTTTTTACAGCTCATGATGAAAAAACAAGAAGAAAAGTATTTCAGAGATTTTTAGATTCAAAAGTTTATTTTAAGGATATTGATTAGAAAATCCTACATTAGTAGGATTTTTATTAAGGAGAAGAAAATGGATATTATTTTAGGTTCCAACTCACCAAGAAGAAAAGAGTTATTAAGGCAAATAGGCTATCAATTTACTGTAGTTTCACCAGATATTGATGAAAATATTGATGGTGTTAATTTAGTAGATATGGTAGAAAAAATATCACTTGAAAAAGCTAAATCCTTACAAACAAAATATTATGGTAATTTAATCATTTGTGCAGATACGATTGTGGTAGTTAATGATCAACATTTAGGAAAACCAATAAATAAGGATGATGCTTTTAGGATGATTAAAATGCTTCAAAATAATGTTCATCAAGTTTACACTGCTGTAACTGTTGTTTATCTTGATAATGTTTATAAATTTTGTGTTCAAACAGATGTTTATGTAAATGATATGGATGATGAAGAGATATTAGAATACATTAGTACTGATGAACCCTATGATAAAGCAGGAGGTTATGGAATTCAAGGAGTTTTTGCTAAACATATTGATCGTATTGATGGTGATTATTATAATGTAATGGGTTTACCAATTTCAAGATTAGATAAATTAATAAAAGAAATTAAAAAATCTCACAATTAAATGTGAGATTTTGTTATATATGCTATTAATAATTCTAATGTGTTAATTACCGCTTCAACATGGGTTCTTTCCATACCATGACTAGCAGCAACTCCTGGGCCTATTAGGGCTCCTTTTATATTATTACCACCTCTTAGGGCAGCAGATACATCAGATCCATAATATGGATAGATATCGACTGCATATTTTAAATTTTTCTCTTTAGCAAGCTTCACTAATTCATTTGTCATATGAAAATCATATGGTCCAGAAGAATCCTTTGCACAAATAGAAACATCATATTCAGTGCATGTTAAGTCTAGTCCAATTGCCCCCATATCAACCGCAATCATCTCATCCATTTGAGGAACATGGCTTGCACCATGACCAACTTCTTCATAAGTTGATATTAAAATTTTTAAAGTTTGGTTTGGTGTAATATTATTTTCTTTCAAGTGATTAATTAATCCAAATAAAATAGCAACAGAGATCTTATCATCTAAAAATCTTGATTTAATAAATCCTTTACTTGTGATTACAGTCTTAGGATCGATTGCAATAAAATCTCCTGCACTAATTCCTAGTTTTTTAGTATCATCTTTAGATGATGTTACCTCATCTAGCTTTACATGCATGTTTTTTTCATTTCTTTCTAAACTTCTAGCATTATCATATACATGAACTGCAGGGGCATTAGATAAGAATGTTCCTGTAAAAACTTTACCATCTCTAGTATAAACTTTACAATATTCACCATCATATGTTGGTAGGATTGGTCCACCTAGTTGTGTAAATGATAATGTTCCATCTGAATTTATACTTCTAACCATTGCTCCTAATGTATCAACATGAGCACTAAGTCCTAGAGTATAATCTGATTTTCCAGGTATCGTAATAATTAAGTTACCCTTTTTATCTTTTTCATTTTTTAAAGATAATTCATTTGCAATACTTTCTAAATGATTTATTACATGATGCGTATAGCCTGTTGGGCTATCCATCATTAGAATTTCTTTTGCAAAGTCAAGAATATATTGTTTATTCACGAGCCTTTACCTCCTCAATTAATTTTTTAATTTCTTCTTTATCGAAGTGATAATGTTCATTGCAGTAATGACATGTTGTTTCGATTTTTTCATCTTCATGATACATATCTTCTAAATCTTTTACTCCAAGAGTTATTAGTGCTTTAGAAAATGTATCTTTACTACAACCACAATGAAACTTGATTTCTTTTTCTTCTAGAATTTTGCAGTTACTACCAAAAAGTTTATCAAGAATATCGTTTAATGAATTTTCTTCAAACAGTGTTGAAACAGAAGTAATGTTTTTTAAAATATCTTCTAATTTATCAATTGTTTCCTCAGCAGTATTTGGTAGAAGTTGAACAATCATTCCGCCATTAACTTTAGGTAAGTTATTAACATCCATTAAAGTTCCTAAATAAACAGCAGAAGGTGTCTGATCGCTTTCCATGAAATAATAAGTGAAGTCTTTAGCCAAGTCTCCAGTAATTGCAATAGTTGAGGTAAAGAAATCTTTCATTTTTAGATCTTTAATAACATCTAAAAAACCTTCCTCTCCAATTGCATAACTATCAGCTAAACCACTTGATCCAACAAAATTAATGTGGGGATGATGGACGTAGCCTCTTACCTCACCCATACCATTAGCATCAACAACAATATTACCAATTGGTCCATTACCATTAATTTTAATAGTTAATGCTTCATCATTTTTAAGCATTGCACCCATCATTAATCCAACAGACATCGTTTTACCTAAAACCGATGAAGCTGTTGGCCATAAGTCATGACGTCTAATTGCTTCATCGAGAACTTCCTTACTATTTACTAAATATACTCTTACTTCATCATTTAAGGCTAAAGCCTTTATTAATTTATCCATTTTTATCACCTTTTTTAATTATACCACAAAATCAAAATTTTCTTAACAAATATGTTTATTTATGGTATAATAATTTTATATTATGGAGGTAATTTATGGATAAAGTAATATCTAAAACCAAATATAGTCGTAAACAACATAAGGATTATTATAAGTATCATATGTTACACAAATCATTTAGCACTTATTTTATATTTTTAATAGCGATATTTATTATTGTAGTTGCAATAATCAACACCATTAATGCCCTTAAAACAGATGGTGATATTGGACAAGTATTTATCCTTTGGGGTTTTGCTGCATTTTCAGTTATGATAGCACCAATGATGATGATTTCTAAAATTAATAATATTGTAAAAAATGAGACAGTTGAAAGAAAAGATTCTACAGATACTATTGAAGTAACTAAAGTTAAAATCACCAGAAGTAATACTACTATGGAAGGAAAAGCGGTTATCGGCTGGAACCAAGTAGAAAGTATTAATGAAACAAAACAATATATCTATATTTACACAGGACCATCTACTGGTATATTTATTGTAAAAGACGATATAATTGAAGGTAGTGTTGAGTTATTTAGAAAAATAGCAAAAGACAATATGAAGAAAACAAAAAAAGGGAAAGTTAAGTATACTGAATATAATAAGGTGAAAAAATGATCAGTGATTACAGAAGTTGGTACGATCAAAATGAAGAATTTTTAAATCATTTATTTAATCATAATTCTATAATATTTTACCGAATAAATGATATTCTATCGGTAATGGATTTTATTGCTAATCACTTAGAACCTAAGGAAGTAGATGAAGATTTAGAATTAATCTTTGATGCGGGATTTAGTTATTTATTTAATCGAGTTAAGGAAATTAAATTGTATTTAGAAAATAATTTTAATAATGATTTACACAAACTTCTAGATTTTGAAGATATCTTAAATTATGTATTCTATGTTGATGATTTAAAAGACGCATTAATTGAAAAAGATTTATATACTGATACAATTAAAAAAGAACTAGACTTAATTGGCGAAAAGATCACTGATATTGTTGATAAAAAGAAGAAGTTTACATATGATGATATTGAAGAGTATGATGCAATCATTCTTAGTGTTGTTCCAAAAGATAAAGAAATATTAACAGTCCCAGAAATATTTTCTAGAATTACTGAAGAGTTAATGATAAACTAACACATATTAAAAAAGTATGTATATAGCTTTAAGAGGTTAATAAAAACCAAGTTTTAAAAACTTGGTTTTTATTTTGGTTTCTAATTGTAAAGTTATTATTTTGCTCTCATATGTGGGAATAAGATTACGTCTCTAATAGAATCAATACCAGTAAGTAACATAACTGTTCTATCAATACCTATTCCTAATCCACCAGTAGGTGGCATACCATATTCTAAGGCTTCTACGAAATCATGATCCATTTCTGTTGCTTCATCATTTCCTAAGTCTTTTTCTTTTAATTGATTTTCAAATCTTTCCCTTTGATCAATTGGATCATTAAGTTCTGTAAATGCATTTGCATATTCTTTTTTGTTTATGAATAATTCAAATCTGTCTGTGAACCTTTCATCCTCTTTGTTCTTTTTAGCAAGAGGTGAAATCTCAATTGGATGTCCATATACAAATGTTGGTTGGATTAGAGTTTCTTCAACAAATTCTTCAAAGAATAAATTAATGATATGTCCATAAGCTTGTTGATGCTTAGCAACATGTACATTATTTTTCTTTGCTAATTCTAGAGCTTCTTCAAGAGTTGTTACTTTAAAGAAATCAATTCCGGTAACCTCTTTAATGGCTTCAACCATATGAACTCTCTTAAATCCTTTAGCAAGACTAATTTCGTGACCTTGGTAAGATACAGTTGTTTTTCCTAAAACAGTTGTAGCAACACTAACAAAACAATCTTCAATTAAATCCATCATACCTTCCATATCAGAATATGCAAGATATGCTTCAATTGTTGTAAATTCAGGATTGTGTGTTGAATCCATTCCTTCATTTCTAAATAGTCTTCCAATTTCATATACAGCTTCCATACCACCAACGATTAATCTCTTAAGAGGTAGTTCTGTTGCTATTCTTAAATAGAAGTCCATATCAAGAGCATTATGATGAGTTTTAAATGGTCTAGCATTAGCACCACCTAGAATAGGTTGTAAGATTGGAGTTTCCACTTCAACAAATCCTCTACCATCAAAAAAGCTTTGGAAGGCTCTTATAATTTTTGGGCGCATAAATGCGATTTGTTTAGACTCTTCATTAACAATTAAGTCAACATATCTGTGACGTCTTGCTTCTTCCTTATCTTGAAGTCCATGATACTTATCTGGAAGAGGTCTTAAAGCTTTAGAAAGATGAGTATATTTTTTTGCTTTAACGGTTATTTCTCCAGTATTTGTTCTAATGATAACACCATTAATACCAACAATATCTCCTAAGTCACCTTGAGTAAAGATATGAAACTCATCTTCAGTAAGTTGATCTTGTCTTACATAAACTTGGATTAAACCATGTTTATCTTGAAGATGCATAAAACCAGCTTTACCCTTACTTCTAATAGTCATAATTCTACCAGCAATGGCAACCTCAATATTCATTTCATGTAATTCTTCTTTTGAATAAGAATCGTATTTAGATTTGATTTCTAATGAATTAGTAGTTCTATTAAATCTTTGACCAAATGGATCAATACCCATTTGTTTAAGATCTTCCATTTTTTTCCTTCTTACTAATTCTTGATCAGTTAATTTTATATCAATCGACATATAAACACCTCTACAGTTTTTATTTATTATACCATAATAATCCATAAAAATAAATATAAATATTTGGACACAAAAAAAGATTAACAATTTTTAGCTGTTAATCAATGCTTACATAACTATCATATACATAGGGTTCTAAGATTTCGGTTATTTTAATATAACCAATCATTGATATATGTAGACCTTCTATGGTATATTCCTTTTTAAGATTTCCTTTTTCATCAATTAAATGTTGATGCATATCAATATAATTGATGTTTTTTTCTTTGGCCATTTCAACCAACTTAGAATTGATATAGTTAATATCTGAATTCTTTCTTAAACCAACAATGATTTTACTTAAACTTATCACTTGATGATTAACAGGATATAATGATATTAAATAAATATCAATACCTTCAACTTTCTGTTGCAATAAATCAATTATCTTTTCAATATTTTTAATTACATAATCCGGTTTTTTTCTATAACCCAAATCATTTGTTCCAATTTGAAGAAATAACTTACTAGGTTTGATATTAATTACATTAGTTTCTATTCTCCTTAATATATCATCAGTTGAATCTCCAGCAATTCCCCGATTATAAATATTAAAGTTTAGAAAGAATTCGCTTGTTCGATAAAAGTCAGTTAAGGAGTCACCTAAAAAAACTGTTGAACCATGTTTTGCGTTTTCGTTTAATTCATCATATACCCACTTTTTTTGTCTACTGGATTCTTTTACGTAATTTGTATAATAATACACTAGAGTTATAAGTAGTGATAAAAATAAAGCTAGAAGAAAAACAATTATCATGAAAACAAAATCATTTATAAATATTAAATACATATATTTTCCTCCATATAGTAGTATTGTATCATGAAACGAAATATAAAACAATTGATAAAAAAACAATTTTAAATAAACCTAATTTATGATATAATATCTATTGAGGTGCATGATGGTTTTATTAGGAAAAATTTACTCTAAAGATAAAGTAGTGTATAGTAATGTAATTAAAAGATATGCTTGTCGAGCAATCATATTTGAAGATGATAAGCTTATAATGATACATTCAAAAAAGTATAATGAGTATAAACTGCCTGGTGGTGGAGTTGAAGAAAATGAATCTTTAATTGATTGTTTAGTTAGAGAGGTAAAAGAAGAAACTGGACTTATAATGGATAAGGAGTCCCTACAAGAGTTTGGGGAGTTTTATGAGAAAAGACCCTCTTACAAAGAAGAAGGTACTTTATTTTTTCAAACATCATATTATTATATTGGCAGAGTTAAAGAAAATACAGGAATTTTAGGATTAGACGATTATGAAGAAGAAGCTGGGTATGAAGTTGTAAAGATTAAGCCAGAGGATGCATTAAAAAACAACCAGCTTTCTAAAAGACCATATAGTCAAAGAGAGAATAGAATTTTAGAGATAATAGTGGAGAAACAGTTATGGAAATAGTATATGTAGCACTAGGATTAATGGTAATAGCCCTTGGTTATAATCAGTTTTATTTGCCATATAGAAGTCATAAACAAATAGTTGAAAAACTAACTAAACTAGAAGATAAAGGTTACATGATGACTTCTAGAAGAGATAAATTATATGACTACTTATTGGAAAATGAAGAAGTGGAAGTATATATCAAATGCGTATTTATACCAAAGCATTCAAATGTAACAATTAATGCTAAATCAACATGGAGATTATCTTGGGGAGGAAATCCAAGTAAGTTAGGTAGGAGCTTTCCTCATCATAGATATATGCCTGAAATTGAAGAGTTCTCAAAATGGGTTATAAAAAAGGACAAGAAGGTTGTAAAACTGTTTATGTTGTATCCACATACTGAAAAAGTATTAATGTATTTAAATGAGTCTGAGCTAGAAATTGTAACACCATTAATGACTCCTTATGGATATAAGGTTAGTAATTTTAGTACATTAGAAGAAGAAATAGAACTATTAATTAAATAGATATTATTTGGGACATGTAATGTCCCTTTTAATATACTTTACCCATTTATTATAGATATGTGTATACATTAAGGAAGTATATGTTTAAGGAAGTAAAAATTCTTATTTAAGGGATTATTAGTTAAAACCATATATTTAAAAAGGTATATAAAGAATTATTGATGCAAACAGATAATTATGTTATAATAATGATGGATATTAAAGAAGGGAGATATTATGAAATCTATTAAGAAATTAGTTTTAATTATATTATTGTTTTGTGTGTTATTAGTTGGTTGTACAAAAAACAAAGAATATGTGATTACTTTTAATACTAATGGCGGAAGCGAAGTATCATCAATAATAACAGATGGTAAATCAAGTATCGATTTACCTAATGACTTAACTAAAGATGGTTATGATTTTGAAGGTTGGTATTGGGACAGTGGTTTTCTTAAAGAATTTTATAATGATTCATTAGTTGAAGAGCCAATTAAAGAAGATATTACGATTTATGCCAATTGGACTATAAAAGAACAAGAAAAAGTATATAATTATGTTGTTACAGAATTAGAACTTAACAGCAATGAATATACTTTAGATGGGGAAATGCTTATTCCAATTAGTGATCATTTAACACCAGTTGTAATTATTGTTCCTGGGAGTGGACCAGTTGATATGGATGGAAGTATTAATAATCAAACACCATATAAGGATATTGCTTATAGTTTAGCTAAGAAAGGTATTGCTTCAGTAAGATGTAATAAAGTTACTTATCAACATATTGATAAGGTTGTTAATGATTATGATTTTACAATTATTGACGAATATGAATATATGGTAGACAGTATGATTCAAAGCGCGAGACTTAATAAAAACTTTGATCATTCGCAAATATATTTATTAGGACATTCTTTGGGTGCACAAATTATTCCTAAATTTTTAGCATTTGATGATTTATTGGCTGGGGGAATAATAATGGGTGGAACAACTATGCATATCCTTGATTTAATTCTTGAGCAGACGAAAAAACAAAGTGAAGAAATGTATTTAGAGTATTTACCATATGTAGAAGATGTTAAATCTTTAACAGAAGTTCGTGAGGGTGAAGAAAATTATATATACTTTGGTGCTTATCAAGCATATTATGTGAATTATAATAAAATGGATTTGGAATTAGTAAAACAGTTAAATTGTCCTTTATTAGTTATGCAAGGTAATTTAGATTTACAAATTGGTATTAATCATTATAATAAATACAAAGAATTACTTAAAGATAATTCTAAAGCTCAGTTTGTAGAATATGCAAATTTAAACCATTTGTTTACAAATGGTGAAGGTGAATCAATTAATAATGCATATCAAAAAGATGCTAAGGTTGATCAAAGAGTAATTGATGATATAATAGATTATATTAATAGTAATTAATTATAAATATGGGAGATTAATATATGTTAGAACAATTATTACATAGACAAGTAGAAATATTAGTTGCTTTATCTGCAGCTTATGCAAGTGGTGGGTCTATTCCTAAAAGTTATAAGGGAACTCTTATTGAAGTTGATGATGAATTTTGTAAGATTATTCCTCTTAAGTCTAAGGTTGTAAACAGTCAAGTTATAATTGCAAAAAAATTCATTATTACTGTTAGTGTTATTTAGTTTAAAGTTTAATAAGAATGGAGATAAACACATGAGAAAAATTCTATTTGTAATGCTATTACTAATTAGTTTTGTGTCGGGTTGTAAGCCTAAAATAGAGAATTATATTACTATTAATAAGTCAGATTATACTGTTCATGTAGGAGAGATAATTGAATTAGATATATCTATTAGTAATGATGAAGAATATGATATTGAAATTTATGACCCTGATATCGTAAGATTAGTTGATGCTTTTAAAATAGAGGGAACTAGCGTTGGAGATACTATCATTCTTATTAAAGTTAGGGAAGAAGAAAAATCTGTAATCATTAGGGTTATAGATGATTCATCATATCAAGTAGTTGGTTTAGATGAAGTAGAAGTGGGTTTAAACTCTGAATACTCATTAGAAAAAAATGATAATAGAATTGATGGAGTAATTTGGAGTGTTGATAATAGTGAATTAGCAAGTATTAATCAAAGTGGAGATTTAACTTTCCTTTTGTCTGGAGATATTACTCTAAATGCTATTGTAGATGGTGATATTGTTGCAAGTAAAATTATCACAATAAAACCCAAGAAAATAGAGGAGATTAGTTATAATATTGATCCATATGTTTTAGTGGGTGAAGAAACTTCTATTATTATAGATGCAAAGGGTAATGATTTAACTTGGACATCAAGTAATGAGGAAGTTGCGACTGTTGATAATGATGGAGTTGTTAGTTTCATTAAGGAAGGAACAGCTATAATTAGAGTTAGTCTTACTGATCAACCATCTGTTTTTTTCGAACAAGAGTTTTATGTAAGAAGTAGTGATAATTTAAATACTAACAAGATTATTGTTGATCAAGAGATTATAAAAAGTAGTGCGGAAATTTTTTACTATGATGGTTTAGAGTATAGTCGTAATATTAATGTTTTTGGAAATATTAATGATGCAATTAATGCAAGTGAAAAAGATTCTATTATTACTTTAGCACCAGGTGTATATAATGAGGATATTACATTAAGTAAATCCAATATTAAATTAGTCGGTCCTAATATGGATATTGACCCTACTACAAAAGCTAGAACTACAGAAGCTATTATTACAAGTAAGGTTATTGTTAGTAGTAAGGTTAGTCATTTAACTATTAATGGGATTAGTTTTACACAAGATGCAACTATTACTTTAGAAGGGGAAAATAATGTTTTTACATTCATTAACAATATAATTAGCAATACTACGCAAACAAAAGAGGTTTGGGTAGAAAATGATACCTACTTTGGAGCCTTTTTATCATTTCTTTTGGGACGTGAGTATACAGATGATGTTGTTATTGAAAATAATCAATTTATAAATATAGGTGATATAGCTATTAACTTAAGTTATATTAATAATTTTAAGGTTATTAATAATGTATTTGATGGTTTTAGTAGGGATGCAATTCGTGTATCTAATGGAATCGTATCGAAATCTAGTCAATGGTTGATAAGAAATAATACATTTAAAAATGGTTTATATAATGGAATATATTTTAGAACTTATGGTTCTAATATGAAGTATATTCAAAACTCAATATCGATATTTGATAATAAGTTTACAGATGTTGGTAAAACTAATGTTTTATTTTCTGGGGCAATTTCTTTTAGAAATTATCAAGAAGGGCTAACTACTATTAATATCAGTTATAATCAGTTTGAAGAATGTACAAACTATATATTACTTCGCAATAATGCAGCTTCTAATAATCAAAGTAATTTCAGTGCGTATATTAGTTATAACTCATTTATTGGTTTACCTTCATCTTATTACTTACGTAATAAGAATAATTCGGATACATCTAACACAAATCCATCTCTAATTGAAATAACAAACAATTACTATGGATTATCAAATGACACAGAGGTTGATATATCTAAACATCAGAGTAAGTTCATGGGAGTTAAAGGGGATGTTTCTACAATAACTGAAGTATCACTTAAAAAAGTTCCAAGAGTTTATGGGGTTAATAATGTATATTTAGATTCTAATCCTAAGATTATTGCTAGTGGAGAGGTAAGTTTTACTTCTAACGACTCATCTTTATTTACTGTTGATTCTAAAGGTATAATAACACCAATTAAAGAAGGTGTGGGGTATGTTACTGTATCGAGCAAAACTGAACAAGTTAAATTTCCTATTGTTATTAAAGAACGTTTAGATCCTGTTTATTTATTACTTAAGGCAGCTTATAATGAAGAAGGTTATAAAGAAGGACCTAATAATGATACTAAATTTGGGGATTGGTATGGATTGCCAAATGCTGAATGGTGTGCTATGTTTGTTTCTTGGTGTAGTAACCAAGCAGGTATACCAACAACTATTATTCCCAAATATGCAGCTGTAAGTGCAGGGATGGCTTGGTATCAAGAAAGAGGTTTGTTTGAATATAAAGAAGATTATGTTCCTAAAACTGGAGATTTGATTTTCTTTAAGAGTAATGGAGCATCTCATACAGGGATTGTAATTTCTTGTGATGGGAACACGGTTTATACCATTGAAGGAAATACTAGTGATATGGTACTAAAAAGAAGTTACAAGTTAGATTATAATAAGATTACAGGTTATGGATTACCTGCATATCCTAGTTATGATGGATCTAATTATGATTTTGATATCAGTGGAGCAACAGATGGCGAAGGACATTCTACAAGATAGTAAAAAAATATTATATATCACTTTTATAAAAGTTTATTAATTTGTTTGAATTTAAAAGTTAGATAAAAAATTGCTATATATTATTTTAAGTAGGAAAGATAATACTATAAGTAATAAAAAGTAATCACCAATAATGTGATTACTTTTTTTAATGGAATGTATTTATGTTATTTTTAAATAAGGTATTTATAAAGTTTCATTTAACCTATATATCTTTAAGAACTTGATTGATGTATATAATTGCCATATTAAGATTAGAATACCACTAATAGCTGCTAATAACATCATAAATGAATTTAAATCAAATACAAATGTTATTAATATTACATATGTTAATATTAAACCATAACCTATATATCCTAAATTTGTAATAGAATTCTTAATTTTAAATTTACTAAATACTAAAAATACTATAAATAAATTTGAAGAAGATAGTATAAAGGAACCAAAGAAATTATTTAAGCTTCCATGAGCACTTTTATCAAGTAGTGCTTGAGCTTTATTTATGGTATTTGCCATTATAGTAATGTTATTTGTAGAGTGATACAATTTACTTAGATTATACATTTGAATTGATCCATGATTAACAATGAATAAGACTGTACCAGTAATTACTAAAGCAAGGGTTAAGTAACGAAGGTATTTGTGATTGTTTAATACAAAAATTAGCAAGATAATAACATAAGTAAAAATTAATAACGTATTTATTAGATTCAAGAAATCTAGAAGATAAAATCCTAAATATGGATTAGTTTTAAATAGTTCCAAATATTCTAATGAACTAACTGGAATCTTGTCTGTTGGTATACTCATTCCAATAAATATATCAACTATTGTTAGTAAAGCAGATAAAGTCATTAATATAAATATAATCATATAAACACATTTACTTTTTTTCATAATAACACCTTTTTCACTTAATATCAGAATTTAGTTTTTTTCAACATAAAAACTGATTATAGTATAAAATTAGTATAAATATTTGTCAATAGATAAATAATAGAAATATTTTAATATTTTTTTTATTTATTTGTTGACAATTAAATATAGATAATATATAATAGATAACAGATGATACATAACGTCTGTTATTTAATATTTGTTATGTTTAAAAGGAGATGAATATTATGCCACCTAGAATAAAGGTTAGTAAAGAATCAATAATTGATAGTGCATTTAATTTATTAAAGAAACAAGGAATTTCAAAAGTTAATGCTCGTGATTTAGCGAGTGATTTAAAGTGTTCAGTACAACCTATTTTTAGAACCTTTGATCAAATGGAAAATTTGAAGAAGGAACTTTATAAATATGTTGAAGGGGTATTTGATAAATACATGGAAGAAGGTATGTTAAAACATAGAATTCCGTTTTTGGGTATGGGTAAAGCATATATTAATTTTGCTAAGTATGAACCTAATTTGTTTAAGTTTTTATTTATGTCAGATGAGTTTAAAGGTAGAAATCTTCTACAAATGGTTAGAGATGAAGCTAACAATGAGATTATAGGTATTATATCAGGTATGACAAGTTTAAGTTTTAATGAATCTCAAACATTGTTTTTAAATATTTGGTTAGTAACTCATGGGATTGCTTCTTTAATGGCAACAAATGATTGTGACTTTGATGAAGAACAAATTGAATCAATTTTAATGGATACATTTACTGGTTTAAAACTACAACTTAAATTAAGAGGGGATAAATAATTATGAAGAAAATATTTGAAAATAAAGTGCTATTTGCAGTTTTTTGGATTGTGCTATATGTGGTTACTGTAAATATTAGTGATTTAATTTCTGAAGCGTATAAACTAGATTATTTAACTACAATATGTGTGTTATTATTTGCAGTATCACTTTCTTTGTATATTTTAATATCAAAAACTAAATTAATTTTTGAATCTAAAAATACATCAAAAAATACATCTGTTTTGATTTATATTCCGCTATTTATTATTGGTCTAATCCAACTTACTAAGGGAATAGATGACTCATTGAGTAAAGAATCCATTATTACAGTTATTGGTTTAATGATTGGTGTTGGCTTTATTGAAGAGATAATCTTTAGAGGTTTTTTACTTAAGGCTATTGGGGAAAGATCAAGTGTTATAAAAACTATAATTATATCTGGAGTTACTTTTGGTGCTGGGCATATTGTTAACTTATCAAGAGGATATGAATATAATGAGTTAATTGCTCAAATAATAGTTGCTATAGTTATTGGAGTTTTTCTTTCTTTGTTAGTAGTAATAACTAAAAAGATTTATCCAGGAGTTATATTTCATATAATATTTAATATAACAGGAAGTATAACTTCAAATAATGAGATATATGACTGGTATATATTGTTATTTATACTATTAATAACTATACCTGTTTGTTTATATTTATTTAGAATTATTAAAAGAGATTTTATTGTTAGTGATAAAAAAACCATATTAGTAGAGGACAATAAATAATATGCATAATGTTAATAATACTATTAAATTACCAACAAATTATGAGTTAAGTAAAAAAATTGATCTTAAGAAAGATAATAAATTAAATTCAATAATTCAAATAATATTTATTTTAATTGCAATAGTGTTTGTTGCTTCAGCAATCATATTTAAGTTTCCTATTAAAAATGAGTTTAGTGCTTTTAAAAATATAGTTATAACTGTAGGGTTAGTATTCTTATATATGATAGTTCATGAATTAACACATGGAATATTTATTCAAGTTTTATCTAAAGAAAAACCAAATTATAATTTCAGGTTTCCATTTTTAACTACCGGAAGTAATGTGTATTATAATAAAAAAAGTTTTATTATAATAGCATTAGCTCCAGTTATTGTATGGGGTATTATTCTACTCTTAGCATTATTTGTTGTTCCACAATATTTATTTATGAGTGTTTATATTGTACTTGGATTAAATTTTGCTGGATCTGCAGGGGATTATGTTCAGGTAGTAAGTTTCTCTAAACTATCAAATACAACCTTACTATATGATGATGGAAATGAAACTAGTGTTTATAGTTTAAAGGGTTAGTGTAAAAGAATTCAAGATAAAAGC
>Ga0265293_10006840_pt1 | contig 17945 bp, 16 predicted proteins | sample Munlanlewell138R_FD_192505 | JGI IMG/M metagenome (GOLD analysis project Ga0265293, IMG submission 192505) | Leachate microbial communities from a municipal landfill in Southern Ontario, Canada - Leachate well 138R | ecosystem: Engineered > Solid waste > Landfill > Unclassified | place: Canada...
AGGCGGGCGGTTGCCTCCCCCATGCCGCGGGCTCCACCGGTAATTATTGCGACCTTGTCATGCAGGCGACCCATTGCTGCTCCTTGGTGGTGGCTGAAAACTCGATAGCTGCCAGCTCCATCGATGCTGGCCCAATCCGTGCTGGCTCAGTCGACGGTTATCACGACCTTGCCGATATGTTCAAAGGAATCGAAATAACGGCAGGCATCGACGATTTCGTCAAGGCCATAGCGCCGCGCGATGACGGGACGCAGATAGCCGCCGGCGATGCCATCGCGGATAAATGCAACGGCCCGTTTGTTGCGTTCGGGGTCATCATCGAGATACATGGCATAGCCGTGTATGGACAGATTGTTCTGTATCACCGGCGCCAGCGGAAAGGGGGTCGGGTGGGGCGAGAGCACGCCGTAGATCACCAGGGTGCCATAGGGTGCCGTCAGCTCGGCAAGTTCGGCGAGAGCGGGGCCCGCAACCGGATCGAATACCAGGTTCGCGCCTTTTCCTCCGGTGATTTCCCGCACCCGCTGCGCGATATTCTCCTCATCACTGACAATGACGTGGCGTGCGCCCAGCTCGCCCAGTTGCGCAGCCTTGTTGCGGTGCCGGGTGACAGCCACGGAAATGCCGCCAACCATATTGACCATCTGGATCGCGGCAATGCCGACGCTGCTGGAAGCGGCGGTGATCAGTACGGTATCGCCGGGCTTCAGCCTGGCGAGATCGACCAGGCCGCCATAGGCGGTTATATAGGCACACCACAGGCCGGCGACTTCCCCGGCGGTCAGCTCGGGAGGGCTGTGCACGACCCAGGACGCGGGAACCGTCAGCGCTTCGCCCCAGGCGCCGAATTCATTGGCTTTCATGGTGTTCATCAGGCTCACGGCATCACCGCGTGCAAACTCCGATACATTGGCGCCGACGGCTTCGACAATGCCGGCGGCTTCCATGCCGAGTCGCGAAGGGAGCCGGGGTTTCAAGGGGTGCAAGCCACCGAGAAACATCAGTTCTGCGCGGTTCAGGCCGAACGCCTGGACACCGATGGTTATTTCATCCGGGCCGGGCGGGGGCGTTGGCACATCTTCGACGCACAGCACTTCCGGACCGCCGGTTTCATAAAAGCGCATGACTTTCGCCATGTTTTCTCCTCCGGCGGTGAACGAACTTCACGCCGGTCTGATGGCCATGATGAACGGTGATTGGATCACTCCCGGCGAAGACACACAAATTGAACAAGTCTGGTATCTCAGCCATCAGCGTCGAGTATCGGCCATCTCCGGCAAGCGGGAGTGGCGGATTTGTCCGCAGGCGCAGCGGTGGGAGAGCCAATCCGGCCGGGAGCCGGATTATCAGGTGGAATCGCTCGTTGCCAGCGGGACGATATGGCGGCTTCGGGTTGTCGACGTCTGATGCGTATCAGGATGATCCAAAACTTGTCCTGTCAATGCAGTATTTCGCAAAGCTGGTTCTGGACGCGAAGCATCAGCGGGAGAAATGTTCCGGTCAGTTTATCCTTTGCGGCGCGGCTTGACTGCATGCCGACATTGAGCGCGGCAACCGTTTTCCCCGCGGTGTTGCGGATCGGCACGGCAATGGACGACAGGCCGGTTTCCAGCTCCTGGTCGATAATGGCGTAGCCACTGGCTCTTATCCTTTCGAGTTCTTTCATCAGCACGTCGATATCGGTGATGGTATGTTGGGTAAGGGGTACGCGATTACTGCGCGCCAGTACATCGTATGCTTCTTCCGCTGCCAGATTGGCCAGCAGGACCCTGCCCATGGACGTACAGTAAGCGGGAAGCCGCGAGCCGGGGTTGAGATTGATCGACATCACCCGGCGTCGGCTTGCGCGGGCTATGTAGATGATATCGATCCCATCGAGAACGGCGGACGAGCACGACTCGTCCAGTTGTTCCGCAAGTGATTCGAGAGAGGGCTGCAGCAATTGCGGCAGCGACGCGTTGAGGTACGACTGGCTCAACAGCAGGACCTTGGGCGTAAGCTTGAAGCGCCGGCCTTCGGCAAGCGCATAGCCACTGTTGACCAGAGTGAGGATACAGCGGCGTGAAGTCGCACGGTCCAGGCCGGTCAACTGCGCCACTTCGGCAATGGTGAGCGGCTCCATGGCGGTGCTGAACGTCTCTATGACCTTCAATCCCTTGGCAAATCCCCCCATCCCGTCTGCCTTTGGCGGGGTTTTCCCCGCCCCCGTGGCGGTACCGCTCGGTGTCGAATTGCTTGGCATTGTTTCCTCCACGGTGGACAGGTGTCGTCGATCTTCAAAATTATCTTGACAGATTATTCGCGACTGGTCAGTATTTTACTATATAGCACAAGTGTGCGATATTGTAACAGAATAATAAGGAGGCTGGGTTGTCACAGTTGATGAGCCTGGAAGCGATGATCGCTGGCCATGTAGAAGACGGAGATACCGTTGCCCTGGAGGGCTTTACCCATCTCATTCCCTATGCGGCGGGTCACGAAATCATTCGCCAGGGTCGCAGGAACCTGGAACTGGTGAGGATGACGCCGGACATTCTTTACGATCAGATGATCGGGATGGGTATCGCGCGGGCAATGAAATTCTCGTGGGGTGGAAACCCCGGTGTCGGCTCGTTGCACAGGTTCAGGGACGCCATCGAAAATGGCTGGCCTGCGCCGCTCGAGATCGAAGAGCACACCCATGCTGCGATGACCTGCGCCTACGATGCGGGGGCGGCGAATCTTCCCTTTGGCTTGTTGCGGGGGTACCTGGGGACGGACCTCCCCAAGGTGAATGGAAATATCCGCTGGGTCACCTGTCCGTTCACCGATGAAACCCTGGCAGCGGTGGCGGCCATCAGGCCGGATGTGGCCATTATCCATGCGCAGCGCGCCGACCGTCACGGCAACGTCATGCTCGAGGGAATCATCGGCATTCAGCGGGAGGCGGTGCTCTCGGCAAAAAAAGCGCTGGTGACGGTTGAAGACATTGTCGATGACTTCGGCGAACGCAGTCCCAATGCCGTGATATTGCCGGGCTGGGCGCTGACCGCGATATCGCTGGCGCCTGGCGGTGCGCATCCCTCCTATGCGCACGGCTACTACAAACGCAGTAATAGTTTCTATGTCAGCTGGGACGAAATCTCCCGGGATCGGGAAAAATTCCTCACCTGGATGGATCAGAACGTCATGAATAGAAATATCCATGGCAGTGCGGAACAACTGTCGGGATAGGAGGCGAGGCGTAGATGAACGCAACAGCAGAACAAACAGCCACTCCCGCTGAAATGATGACCATCGCGGCGTCCCGCGAACTGGCGAATGACGATATCTGCTTTGTCGGTATCGGCGCGCCGTCGGCGGCCTGCAATCTCGCGCGGCTGCTCCATGCCCCCGATATCACCTTGATATATGAGTCGGGGACCATCGGCACCAGGCCAGATGTATTGCCTCTTTCCATCGGCGACGGCGAGCTCTGTGAAACCGCGCTGACCACCATATCGGTGCCGGAAATGTTTCGCTATTGGCTGCAGGGTGGACGCATTACCGTGGGTTTTCTGGGGGCCGCCCAGATCGACCGCTACGCCAACCTGAACACGACGGTCATCGGCGATTATCACCAGCCGAAAGTCAGGCTGCCCGGGGGCGGTGGCGCGCCGGAAATCGCGGCGCACTGCGCAAAGACGCTGATCACGATGTCTCTCAACGCAAGGGCGTTTGTAGAGCGGCTGCCATTTATCACCTCGATGGGTTTCGGTGAAGGAGGTGATCACCGCAGGCGTCTTGGGATCACCACCGCAGGCCCCAAGAAAGTGATCACCGAAATGTGTGTCATGGAGCCTGATGAAGAAAGCAAAGAGCTGAGGGTGACGGAAATCTATCCCGGTATCGAAGCAAGCAATCTCCTCAGGGCGTGCGGCTGGCCGCTGAAGATCTCGGCGGCCTTGGTGGAAACGCCGCCGCCAACGGCTGAGGAGTTGGCCACCTTGCGATATCTGCAAGAGAAAACGCGTATCGCCCACGGTCAACAGTGATGGTAATCCCGGTGACTAACGGCGATGGGCAGAGGCTGGGGAATGAGCAAGGGTTGGGGCGATAGGCATGCGCGAAGTGTATCTCTGTGACGGTATCCGCACCCCGATAGGACGTTTCGGCGGTGGTCTGGCGAGTGTTCGCGCCGACGATCTCGCCGCGCTGCCGCTCCGTGAATTGATGCGCCGCAATCGCTCGGTGCAATGGGATCAGCTTGACGAAGTGTGCCTCGGGTGTGCCAACCAGGCGGGGGAAGACAATCGCAATGTCGCACGCATGGCATCCCTGCTGGCGGGCCTGCCGGAGTCGGTGCCGGCGGTGACCGTGAACCGTCTTTGTGCTTCCGGCCTGGAGGCCATCGGTTACGCCTTTCGCATGATTGCAACAGGGGAAGCCGATCTGGTGCTGGCCGGGGGCGTCGAATCGATGACTCGCGCCCCGTTGGTGATGGGCAAGAGTGACCAAGCCTATTCCCGTGCGCAGCAGGTGCAGGATACCACCATAGGCTGGCGCTTTATCAACCCGGCGTTCAAGGCCGAATTCGGTGTCCACAGCATGCCGGAAACGGCGGATAACGTTGCCAGGCAATTCATGGTGTCACGGGCGGATCAGGATGCCTTTGCCCTGCGCAGTCAGCAGCGGGCGGCGCGGGCCGACGCCGAGGGCTTTTTCGCCCGGGAAACGATGGCGGTCACAGTTGCCGACGGGAAAAAAAATGTGCTTTTTGCCCGTGATGAGCACCCGAGACCTCGAACCACCATTGACAGCCTTGCTGCACTGGCGCCGCTGAACGGGCCGGAAGGCACGGTGACAGCCGGCAATGCCGCGGGGCTCAACGACGGCGCCTGTGCCGTGATCCTGGCGTCGGAGGATGCCCTTGGAACTCATGGTCTGCAACCCAGAGCGAGAGTGCTGGGAATGGCCAGCGCGGGTGTGGAGCCCCGGATCATGGGCATCGGCCCTGTCCATGCGGTGTCCAGGCTACTGGGCAGGTTGAAAATGGACATCAGCGATTTTGATCTCCTGGAAATCAATGAAGCGTTTTCCGCCCAGGTGCTGGTATGCCTGCGCGGGATGGGGTTGCCGGATGATTGTCCATGGGTAAACCCCAATGGTGGCGCGATTGCTCTTGGTCATCCCTTGGGTATGAGCGGTGCCCGGCTCGCGCTCACAGCTGCACATACATTGCAGCAAACAAACGGCAAGTATGCATTGGCCACCCTGTGTGTTGGTGTCGGACAGGGCTTGGCCCTGGCGCTTGAGCGGGTGTAGTTGGAGTCAGCAAGATCATATTTGCCCACAAACTGAGTCTATTGACATTGAATAATGACAGGATGGGACTTGATGATGAATACAGACAGTTTGCCGAAACCGAGCACACTAGAAGGCGTGGTCGAGCTGGAAACCAAAGGCCATTGGGGCACCCTGCAGATCAACAGCTATTTGTGGCAAGAGCCTCGCGAATCGATCTTCAAGTCGGACACGGCGATATTGAATTTCGTTCTGGCGAGGAAAGAGGCCGATCTGGAAGGGTGTTACCTTGAAGCCTCGAAGCTCCATTACCGGCAGATCGGCGACATTCTGCTGATGCCTCCCGATTTTACCTTGCACAGTCGGTGGGGCAGCGGCATGCGTCGCTCCATGTGTTACGTGCCGGATACCAAGGCCTTCAGCGACATGTTCGATATAGAGTGGGGCGATCCGGAACTGATGGCGAGTCTCGATATCAATAACGTCGCGGTCCGGGCAATTCTCCTGCGCCTCTTTCAGGAAATACAGAGGCCCGGTTTTGCTTCCGACATCATGATTGAATCGATGTGCGCCACCCTGGTGGTGGAGCTTTACCGATATTTCAGCGCGTATAATCTCGATGAGAATACGCAGGGATCAGGCTTTAGCGGCGAGCAGATACGGAGGATCCGCGAGCGCTTCGAAGCGGGTGAATCCCCCAGTGTCGCCGACCTGGCGAAGGACCACGCCATGAGCATACGGCATTTTTCAAGGCTCTTCCGCCGCAGCACGGGGCAGACCCTGAGGGACTTTGCCGCATCCGTGCAGATCGAGCGCGCCAAGGCGCTGCTCAGCGAAAGACAAATGCTGATCAAGCAGGTGGCCTACCACTGCGGGTTCAGAAGCACCACGGCCTTTTCCTTTGCCTTCCGCCGGGAGTCGGGGTTGACCCCCCAGCAATACAGAGAATCAGTGCTGCACTGATCGCTGCCAGGGGATTGTCCAGGGCCAGCCGGTGATCGGTGTGGCACCGCGCCGAGCGGGTTGAAGGCCTCAGCGGGTTGAAGAGCTGAGCTGGTTGAAGAGCTAGGCGGGTTGAAGACCAAAGTCATAGCGCAGTTCGAACCATTCTCCAGGCAGCGTTCTGCCATCCGGAGCGGTATCGTCGCGATGTAACACAAACTCCCTGATCAGCGAGCTTTTGACGCCGAACACCGCATCGGAACCGAGATACTGGTCGCCACTGGCGAAAACATGGGTCACCAGTTTCTGATAGCCGGGGGCCTGAATCATGAAATGGACGTGTTCCGGGCGATAGGGGTGGCGTCCCTGGGCCCTCAGCATGTCGCCGACAGGGCCATCGGTGGGAATCGGGTAGGGCGATGGCTTTACAGTCCATAGCTGGAACGAGCCGTCCGGCCCGGTGCGGAAGCGCCCCCGCGCCGCCAGCCCGCCCGTTTTGTCCAACTGCTGGACATCGTAAAAGCCTGCTTCATCGGAGTGCCAGACGTCGACAACGGCATCGGCAATCGGCGCGCCGCTGGGCGATCGGACTGTGCCGCAAATATAGAGCGGTGTGCCTTCGAGATTCCCGCGGATATCGTCGCCGTTGGAAAACTCCGGTGGTGGAACGTAGAAGGGGCCAAAAACAGTGGTTTCAGTGACCCGGGGCTGGCTGGGGTGGTTGATCGAATCGACGAGTGTCGAAACTCCCAGGGTATCTGAAAGCAGGATATATTCCTGGCGCTTGTCATCGCATTTCTGTCCGGTGTCGGTCAGGAAGCGTATCCCCGCTTCCCACTCCGCTTCGCTGGGCCGCACTTCGCGGATAAAGGCGTGAAGGTGGCGCACCAATGCCTCGCCGATCTGCCTGGCCCTGGGGGTTTTACTGTTCCGGAGACTGGCCAGAACGGCTTCTGTTATTGTTGTCTCGTTCAGATCACTCATGCGTTATTCCTGTCAGGTCTGTGGTGTCTCCCCGGCCCAGGCCCTGCGTATCAACTGTTCGACGGCGGGGATTTCTATCGGGCGGGGGTTGGGGTAAACATTACTGCCCGCCTGTCTCGCGGCGATGGCGATGCCGGACTCCGGCATGCCGAGATCCCGCAGCGACAGAGGGGCGCCAAGGCGTCTGCAGAATTCATGCATCGCCGCGGCGGGGTTGCCTGGACGCGCCAAAATCCCGGACAGACGGGCCATGGCGGCGGGGGCCGCGGGCAGATTGTAGGCAATGGCATGGGGCAGAATGACGCTGTGGGTTTCGGCATGGGGCAGACCAAAGCTGCCGCCAAGGATATGGCAGAGCTTGTGGTGAATGCCCATTCCCGCCTGCGCCAGGCAGGTGCCACACAGCCAGGCGCCGTACAGTGCCTGGCTGCGCGCCTCGCTGTCCGCCGGGTTGTCCCGGATAGCTGGCAGCGCCTCCAGTAGTGAGCGGATACCTTCGTCGGCCAATAGCGAGGTGATGGGGTTGGCATCCGCCGCATAGAGTGCTTCAACCGCGTGGGCCATGGCGTTGAGCCCCGAGGGGATGGAGACGTCCACCGGCAACCCCAGGGTCAGGTTGACATCGTAGATGACGCTTTGAGGTAGTAGCCGGGGATTGCGAATGGTGGTCTTTACGCCATTTTCCGTTTCACCCAGCACCGGAGTCATTTCCGACCCGGCATAGGTGGTGGGGACAGCGATCTGGGGCAATTGTGTCCGCAGCGCAATCGCCTTGCCCAGGCCGGTGGTGGACCCTCCGCCAATGGCGACGACGCCGTCGGCATGTAACCGGTCCGCGAATTCAACGGCCCTGGTGGTGACATCCACGGGCGTATGCATCACCGCCTCGCAAAAAAGGCCCGCGACTCTATCGTCGAGAATGTCCCTGACCCTTTCTGCGAGATGTCTGTGGTTCCGGGTGGACAGCACCAGCACCCGGGTCAGTTGCAGGCGATCCACCTCGGCCGGCAGGTTGTGCAGGGTATCGACGCCAAACAGCACGTGATAGGGCAAGGTTTCGAACTTGAATGACTGCATTGTAATCCACGGTAACGATTGCGGTTGACAGTATGTCAGAACAGAACAGTATGTCAGAACAGAACAGTATGTCAGAACATAAGTCCTCAGAACATAAAGGGCGGCATGACGTTGGGTTCGATGCCGACGATCGCCCGGCCGTAGACCTCGTAGCCGACATTGGGGATATTGGCGAAATGCCGGGCCGCGACATTGAAGTCGGCCCAGTAGCGCGACGCCGGGTTGGCGCGGTTGAACGCCGACGAGCCGGCGATGAACATCAGCCACTGCACCGATTCTTCCATGATCCGGACCGCATAGGACCCCAGCGCCTTGTTCCTCGCCCGCTCGGCGTCGCTCATCCGGTACCGCTTCAGGGCCGCCAGGTCGATCTCGCGGGTGGCCGTTTCCAGCAGCAGCCGCGCCGTATCCAGCTTCACCGCCGCTTCCCCGATATCCCGCACCGCCGCCTGGGAATCGATCTGCCGGCTGAACAGCGTGCCCACCATGGGGCGCGTCCCGGCGGCCGCGATCACCACCTCGAACAGCGCCTCGGCGGCGCCCAGCAACACCCCGGCGCAGGTTCTGTGGACCAGCGGGAGCTGGCCAAAATAGTCCGATGGCGCGCCGAAATGTGTCTTGCCCGGGGCCACGTAGTCGAAGGATCGCGCGGCGTGCACCATCAGGTGCTCGGGCACGAACACGTCGTCCACCGACGCCGTGTCGGAGCCGGTGCCCTGCAGGCCGGGCACCTCCCAGGTGTTGTGGAGGGTGAACTCGCGGGTCGGGATATAGCAGAAATTGCCGGGGACCTCCCGGCCGTCGGGGTGAACGATCTTCACGCCCCACTGGCCCCAGGTGGCGAGGCGGAAGCCGGAGGCATAGCCCCACCTGCCGCTCACCCGGTAGCCGCCGTCCACCGGCCGGGCCGTACCGGGGGGGTTGAATACGCCGATGATGCGCGGCACGCCGTTGGCAAACAGGGCTTCCTGGAGCGCGTCGGAGCCGAGGGTGGTCACCCAGGTGGTGCCGTTGACGATCTGGGATACCCAGGCCACGGAAGGATCGCCCTTGGCGAGTTCGGCGCTGATGCGGAGCATGCCGGTGGCAGAAATGCCGCGCCCGCCGAGGCGCGTGGGGACGACGATTTTCCAGATATCGAGGGGGTCGAGTGCGGACAGCAGGGTATCGGTTGGGGTGCGGGCGGCCTCGGTGGCGGCGGCCTCGCGCTGGAGCAGGGGCCTGAGTTCCCTGATGGCGTCGATAATGCGGCTTTCATCCTCATCGCAAAAGCGCCATTCCTGCTGTGCGCGGTGCTGGTCGAGCATACTGCTGGTCATCGGGTTTCTCCGGTTTTATCGGTATTGGTCATGGAATCGGGGTTTGCTCCCTGACCGTGAAGCGTCATGCTCCCTATTGGCCAACCGAAACCATTGCGCAGGTTTATCTGGTGTCTGTCCACGGCAAGCTGGTCACGGACAGCTGCGCCTGTAGAGCCCGCCTGCAGAACAACCAGGCTATCCCCTGACATGGGGAATGATTTCCGCCGCAACCCAACGCAGGAAATCGAGATAATCCTCCAGCCCGGAAATACCCGGAGGCAACGGCACTATGGTCTCGGTGACCCCAAGGCTTTCGAGCCAACCGATCTGGTCGATCATTATTTGTGCATTTTTGCTTCCCGATGATCGCGGGTCATCGAGGATTTCATGCCGGGAGCCGACATTGAGCATTTCAAGGTGAAAAAATACGTCGATATCGCGACCGTCGTACTCACCTTGGGATTTGATAAAATCTATACATTCCGGGAACTCGTCCGGGGGAGTACGAAACGGCGACCAGCCGTCGCCGAATTTCGCTACACGCCTGAGCACCGCCGCCGCGTCACCGCCCAGCGATATTGGCAGTTTCGGCGACTGCACAGGCTTTGGCGCGAACCCGACGTTCCGGAAGCTGACAAACCGTCCTTCAAATTCGGGATCGTCCGACGTCCATAATTCGATCATCGCCGCCAGATATTCATCGGCCATTGCGCCGCGCTGGTCAAACGGTACGCCCAGCAAATCGAATTCTTCCTCCAGCCAACCGACACCGAACATCGCCGCGGCGCGACCATCGGACAGCCAGTCCAGGGTGGACCAGGCCTTTGCCTGCACGATCGGATTCTGCAGCGGCAGAATCGATACCGAGGACGACAGTTTGATATTGTCCGTCATGCCCGCGATGTACCCCAGCGCCACCGTCGTATGAAGATAGTGATCGCCGGATAATTCGAGGTGCGATTTCGGGATAACGAAATGCTCGCCCAGCATGCACTTGTGAAAGCCGAGCTCGTCGGCCAGAGACAGCGCAGTGCCGACGTCCGCGCCAGTCAATCCGTACTCCCACTTCTGGCTCATTGCCGCAACGTGCATGCTGTTGGGAACCGTTATATTTATTTTCATTGCCTTTGACCCGGTAGCGCGATGATTTTCCCCGGAGGGCCTTTATCCCGACGCAGTCACAAAAATCAGATACCGGCGCCGCCATCCACCAGCAGTGAGACGCCGGTGACATAAGATGCGCGCCGCGAACACAGCCATACAACCGCTTCGGCCTGTTCTTCAGCGCTGCCCATCCGCCCCATCGGCATGGCCTGGGTCCACTCTTCGAAGGAAATGCCGGTGCCCGCCATGCCGCGCTCCATCATCGGTGTCCAGGTCACCCCCGGCAGCAGCGCGCTGACACGGATATTCCGGGCGGCGAAGTCAGCTGCCGCGACTTTACTCAGGCCGAGAACCGCATGCTTGGACGCCATATAGGTGGCCATACCCTTCTGCGTCTGGTGCGTTGCTGCCGAGGACGTATTGACTATGGACCCGCCGCCACCGCGAAGCATGGCCGGGATCTCATATTTCATCGCCAACCAGACACTTTTGGCATTGATGTCCATGACCGAATTCCACTCCTCCTCGGTACAGTCCACCACATTGGTGAATCGGCCGGTGACTCCCGCATTGTTGAAGGCGATGTCGAGGCCGCCATACCGCTCGAGCACGGCGTCCACCATCGCCCTGTTGTCATCGGCAAGGGCGACATCCACCCGCAGGAACGAAGCCGTGCCACCGGCAGCAGAAATCGATTGCGCAACTTCGGTTCCCTTGTTCTGATCGATATCGGCGACAAGCACCTTTGCGCCTTCTTCGGCGAAGCGTATTGCAGTCGCTCGACCGATGCCCGATGCACCGCCGGTGACTATCGCAACCTGATTTTCAAAAAGACCTTGCATTGCTTGCCTCCCGCACATCTATGCGAACACACTTGCTGTCGTGGAGTCCGGTCCCGCGGGGCGAACCCTGTCAGTTGCCAAATCGGTAGCTGACTTCAAGCCCGTACATTCGCGGCTCCTGATAAAACATGGTGTACAGTCCCAGCGAGTCCGTCGTTGCGCCACCGGCATAGGGTGAATCGTCATCGAGGACATTGCGCATGAAGAACCCCAGGTCAACCCCGCTATTGGCGATATTGCTCCAGTCCAGACGCAGGTTCAGCAGGTCATAGGAGGGCAATTCTCCAGTCGCAACATGGTATGAATCCTGCCAGTAGTAATCGATATTGAATGCCACCTGGCCATCGAGGGGCTGGATGGGCAGAAGCCAGCGGGCGGCAATGGCCGTGGCCCATTGCGGGGTGGCCTGCTTGAGGGTGGTTGAAGCGTCGAGCCCGGGGATGGGTGGCAGCGATTCCTTATCCGTTTGCTGGTGAAGATACGCGACAGTATGGGTAATGGTCAGATTATCCAGAATCTCGGCAATCAGTTCACTTTCGAAGCCCCTCAGGGTTCTCTCGCCGATATTGATCGCCAGGGAGCTGGCCTGTGGCGACCCAAGGTCTGTCGAAGGCACGACATTGGAGGCGTTGAACGCCGTCAACACATTGGAATACTTGCTCTCGTAGACGGCAATATTGAATCGCAGGGGCACATCGCCGAGGGCAAAATCGGACTTCAAGCCCACTTCTATGTCCTTGATTTCCTCAGGCCCATAAAGCTGGTATGGCGCCAGCACGGCGCTCGCCGGCGTGTTGAACAAGGGGGCGTTGATGCCGCCTTCCCGATACCCTTTGCGGCGCGCCACATAGGCAAACAGGGCATCATTTATCTGCCAGTCGATACCCAGATTCCAGGTGCTGGCATACTCTGTCGTCTGGATCGTGCTGCCGTCGGGATGGGTTTTACAGGCACCGGCACTTACCGGGGGCTGTGGATCGATGACGATAGTGGTATTGCCCGCGGATACCGCGCACACCTCGCTATCCGTCTCGTTATAGCGATATCCGGCAACCAGCCTGACACCGCCAAGCACTTCGTAGCCGACCTGGGCAAACGCCGCCTTGTTGGTCTTTTCCGTATAGGCGTGTACCCACGGCGCTGTCGGAAAGATAATCGGGAACAGGTCGCCGTTGGGTCCGTCTGGCTCTTCATCGATATAGAATGCGCCGATCAAGTAATTCAGCTTGTCGTCCAGCGCCTCGCCAAACAGGTGAAACTCGTTACTGAGTTGCTTGGTATTTGTGCGCATGGTCGCGGTGATAACACCGAAAGGCGACCATGGCAGGCCATCGGCATTGACGTCACTGTCGACATGCACTTCACGGTAAGCGAGGATATTGCGCAGTGTGAAGGGGCCGACATCCCATTCGGTGCGGTTGGTCACTCCCCATAACTCACGATACAGGTTGGGCGCATATTCAGACGCGGTTTTATAGGGTCCCCACGCCTTTTGCTGAATCAGGGCATCATCGAGATCCGCATCCGGCCTGAAGCCCGTACAAGGCGCGGGATTGAAAACCGGATCGAAATCCTTGCAGTTCCAGACCGGAGCCAAGGGCAGCCAGCTTCCCGGCTGGAAGGTAAGATCAGGGGGAGTGGTCAATGGTATGCCCGGCGCCCTGGCCAGGCCATCGTCGAGGACTTTCGTCAATACACTGGCGGCTCCGGCTTCCCTGGCTTCCATGTAGTCGTAGATGGTGGTATTGGAGAAACTGGCCGTGGGTTCGATAAGCAGCGAGACGCGGTAGGAATCCCGGTGTACATCGTCCATATCGTCACCGACGCCGAGATTCTTGGTGTATCCGTCCCTGCGCGATACCTTGCCACCGACCCGGAGCGCCACCTTGTCTTCGACAAGAGGGATATTCACGGCGCCTTCGACATCCTTGAAGTCGTGATTTCCGCCACTTGCCTTGAGGTAGCCGCCAAAGTGATGGGAGGGCGCCTGAGGCGTGATGACGACCGCCCCGCCCAGCGCATTGCGCCCGAACAGGGTACCCTGCGGCCCTTTCAAAACCTGTATGCTCGCCAGGTCGAATGTCGGGATATTCGATCCCTTGTAGCTGAGCGGCACGTCGGCGAAGTAATTGATCACCGCGCTCGGGGCCGTGCCGATCGGAATCCGGCTGAGCCCGCGCAATACCACGTTCATATTGCCGCCGTCCCCCTGATGCACGAAGCGGATGCCGGGAGCAATGCGGGTCAGGTCGCCCAGTTCGCGGACGTTTCTGTCCTCCAGCATCTGGGTACTGAAGGCATTCACCGAGACAGGCACCGTTTGCGCACCTTCTTCGCGCCGGGTCGCGGTGACGATGACCTCTTCGATCATTCTTGCCGCCGGCGCTGTCGACTCCTGGGACAAGGCCTGCGCGGACACTGAAATGCCCAGCGCAACCAAGGTACTCGATGAGATGATTCTGGTAAGCATTATTTGCTCCAACGCTATTTATTGGTTTTATCAATGAATCATGCCGGGTTTTCCGATACCTTATATCAACTGCTTTTGGTGATACCTCTTCCCATTATTTTTTGCCGGCAATGCAGGAAAAAATCCGGGCATCACAGGGCGATTCATGTGGTTGGTGGATTTTTACAGCCCTGGCCGTGCCGCCAGTAAATGTTCTACCACTGTCTCCGGCGCACCGACATGGACCATATGGTCACAGTCACCATCGAGGTCGATCACATTCCAGCCCAGATCGCGGGCACGCTGGTGCATGGGCTTCATCATGGTGTGGGGTACCGTCAGGTAGTCGACAGGACAATCGATGTCATTTGCCCCGACGGAGACCGGATCGACGTTGCAACTCAAAGGCATGTCGGTCAAATGCCGGAACACCCACGCATCGCGGTCCACCGACATTCGTTGCGGCTCGACGTCGGCCATTGCCCTCACCTGGTCCGGCACCCCGGCTCCTACCGGACCTTCCCCGCGGGCCAGTAACTTGGCCATCTCCTGCGCTTCGCCGCGGGACATGAAGCCAAGTGCCTCGGCAACGCACTCCCCAGCCCGGAGAACGATGGCATCGATATAGACTATTCTGCTGATACGTTCGGCAGCAGCGCGCTGGATGCCTGGTGCAACGACACCGGCGTAGCTGTGAGCGACGAGCACCGCCTCTTCCACCTCCTCGCATTCGAGCAGGTTCACCACGTCGCTGACATGTGTCGAATTGGTGATGGAGCGGGATATCAGGTGAATCCGTTCGCCAAAACCGGTAAAAGTGGGAGCATGGACCCCGTGCCCACGCTCCCGCAGCCCTTCGGCCACGAACTTCCAGACCCACCCCCCCATTCCACCGCCATGAAGCAATACATAGGTCGTCATAGCGGGTTCCTCAGCGTGCTATTTGTACGGATCTACCGGCTGCAGGTTATCGGGGATGACACCAATGGCCATGAACATGTTCAGCACGTCGGCAATACTGAAAAGGCGCCAGATCTTGCCTTCCTTGAATTTCAGGATCGAAAACCACTCGACACTGATTTCCTGGCCCCTCGGCGGAACGCCCATATAAGGGCCACCGGTTTGTTCGCCGACATGGTGGCAGTACACCCAGATCTCATCATCGCCCTTCGCCAGCGCGTCCTTGATACGATAGTGTGACGGCGGGAAGGTCTTGTAGAGATTCATTGGCGAGGTCTTCCACGACTGGTAACTGTTCAGATCGGGCCGATTGGGATTGTGATAGGTCATTTCGGGATGGAAATACTGGTCCATCCTTTCATCGAAGTGATTGGCGTTCATCGCATTCAGAACATTTTTCCAGATTGTCACATTCTGCTTTTGACGTTCGGTCAAATGGGTCAATGAATCGATATCCACATGATCTTTGATCTCAATAGCCATTTGGCATTCTCCTCTGATTTACATTCTTTAACCTGTTGGCATGGAGCACAGCGCCAGTGGCCATGCAGCATCTGCATAGTCACTCACTTTGAGTCAGCCGTTCAACCGCCAGCGACATGCAGGATCGGACATCCCGTATATTTGATCGGACAGTCCCGCATGATCCGTGCCCCCCGCCGGCCGACGACCATTTCGCCGTGCCGACGCCGGCCCTGTGCCGTTGCTTACAGGCTCTTTGTTTATAAGCTCTCTGTTTACAGAGCTAGCCGTGCAACAACCGATGATCAATGGCCACCATGTCCGATGGGCATATCCTATGGCCGCTACTGCATAGAATTTACAGTGGGATTGATGCCCCGGATAACCTACATTCCATCCAGGACGCCATCCCAATCAGTAGAGATCGCCTCACATGAAGCCCGATGCTTTTTGCCTGTCTGACGGTACGACCCTCGATGCCCTGATCAACACCGATACCCGAGAAGTCTCGATGAGAGTGCTGTCCGACGCGGAAATCTATAATCTGGAGATGGACAGGATATTTGGCAAGGCCTGGATTGTCCTTGCCCATGCCAGTGAGATCCCCAACCCCGGCGACTATGTAACCCGCGATTTGGGCCAGGACCCCGTTATCGTGACCCGGGACAAAGATGGCCGGATTCATGTGTCGCTGAACATCTGCCCCCATCGGGGCATGCGTGTCTGTACGGCTGAAGCGGGCAACACCGGCATTCATCGCTGCAACTATCACGGCTGGGCTTTTCGCAGTGATGGCAGCTTTGTGGGCGCGCCGGTTGAGCGCGAGAAAATGCACGGCGATGTCTTCGCGAAGGAGAGCCTGGGCCTGGTGAAAGCGCGTGTCAGCCTCTATGGCGGCCTGGTCTTTGCCACCTGGAGCCACGACGGGCCTACCCTCGAAGAATTCCTCGGGGACGTGAAATTCTATTACGATATGCTTTTTTGCCGGACCGATTCCGGCCTGGAGGCGCTGGGCCCACCCCAGAGAGTACTTATCAATGCCAACTGGAAAACCGCCGGCGAACAGTCCTGTGTGGACGGATACCACACCATATCCCTTCACAGGTACTTGCTGGATATTGGCCAGTACGGCGGCATCGGCGATGAGGTCTACGCCAACGCTCCCGCCATGTACGGCGTCGACATCGGCACCCGGCAAGGGCACGGTTTGCGATGCATCCCGCCGGAAAACACCTTCTCAGCCATCATGGGTGGCAGGCTCGACGGTTTGACACCCGATGAAAGACTGAAAATACTTCCGCCGCCGGGGATTACGCCAAACCTCCTGCCACAGCTCAGAAAGCATCTTTCCGACGAGCAAGTCAGGCTGCTCGCCGAAGCGCCGCCGCAAGCGGGAGGGTTCTTTCCCAACATACTGTGGGTCTTCATCTACGCGCCAAACGCCGAAGGCGAGTTCGTGGGTGCGCTGGGACTCCACAGTTTCGTGCCCCGCGGACCGGATCACTTCGAGTTTTACACTTGGTTCTTTGTTGAAAAAGATGCGCCCGAAGACACCAAGCAGAAGATGCTCGCCATGAGCATCTTCTATATGGGCTCTTCGAGCACTATCGAGCAGGATGATTCCGACACCTGGCCCCATATGTCGAGCAATGCCAAAGGCCCCCAGGGCAGGAAGCAAACGCTCAAATACGGTGCCCTGGTCGGCGAGAACAAACCGCAAGGCTGGCCCGGTGGAGGGTTCGTTTATGAGGGCTTCAGCAAAGATGACAACCAATGGCAATGGTGGCTTGCCTACCGCGATTACATGCTTGCAGGCAAAACATCCTGAGATCGGGAGTTGACCATGACCGCAACAAAGACATCGTCCGAAGGCACAGCCTCCGCACCGGAAACCGCTGGGTTGATACCCATGAATTCCCCCACCTACATCGACGCGGCCAACTTCCTGTTCACAGAGGCCGATCTCCTGGACGAGTTGCAATACGACGCCTGGCTTGCTCTTCTCGCCGAGGATCTGCGCTACACCGTGCCCCTTCGGCAGACCCGCTCCCGCGCCGACCAGGCCCAGAGTGTCGTCCGCACGATGAAACACTTTGATGATAATTACCTGTCCATCAAGGCGCGTATCGACCGGCTGAATACCAACAGCGCGTGGGCTGAAGACCCGCCGTCGCGGACCCGGCGGTTTGTGTCCAATATTCGCGTCTACACCACGGATGTCGCCACTGAGCTGGCGGTAAAGAGCTATCTATTGCTGTCCCGCAATCGCTATGAACACTCTTCGATGATGTTTATCAGCGGGGTGCGGCACGACCGAATCAGGCGCCACGGGGAAGGTTTCAAGCTCGTATCCCGGGACGTCATCATCGATCAGTCGGTGCTGGGCATGCCCAACCTTGGCGTATTTCTTTGACAATACCGATAAAACCGGAGAGACCCGATGACCAGCAGTATGCTCGACCAGCACCGCGCACAGCAGGAATGGCGCTTTTGCGATGAGGATGAAAGCCGCATTATCGACGCCATCAGGGAACTCAGGCCCCTGCTCCAGCGCGAGGCCGC
>Ga0265293_10006843_pt1 | contig 17935 bp, 13 predicted proteins | sample Munlanlewell138R_FD_192505 | JGI IMG/M metagenome (GOLD analysis project Ga0265293, IMG submission 192505) | Leachate microbial communities from a municipal landfill in Southern Ontario, Canada - Leachate well 138R | ecosystem: Engineered > Solid waste > Landfill > Unclassified | place: Canada...
GTAGCGGCGCAGCAGATGGCCCCTGCGCACGGCGATCCGGGTGAAGTTTTCTTCGAACAGATGGCTGCCGTCGAGCTTTTCGAGACCTCTGTCGCGCTCCGGATTGAACGCCAGGGAGGCGATGATACCGACGCCGAGGCCCAGCTCCACATAGGACTTGATGACATCGGCGTCGAGCGCCGACATCACGATGTCCGGTGTCACGCCGGCCTCGGCAAAGGCTTTTTCGACCCGTGCCCGGCCCGTGAAGCCCTCGTGGTAGGTGATGATCGGGTAGTCGCTGATCGCCTTGAGGGTCAGGAGCTCGACGTCGGCCAGCGGATGTCCGGTGGGCACGATCAGGTCGTGTCGCCAGCCGTAGTAGGGGAACGACGCGAGCTCGGGGATATCGCCCAGGGTTTCGGTGGCGATACCGATATCCACCTCGCCATCGAGCAGCAGCTGGGCGATTTCGGTGGGACTGCCCTGGTGCAGCTTCAGGTGCACCCGGGGATAGAGGTTCTTGAAGGTGGTCACCACCCGGGGCAAGGCGTAACGGGCCTGGGTGTGGGTGGTGGCGATGGCCAGGTGGCCGCTGTCCTGGTGACTGAACTGATCGGCCAGGTTCTTGAGATTGCCGGCGTCGAGCAACATCCGCTCGACGATTTTCACCATCGCCTTGCCGGGCTCGGTAAGCCCCAGCAGACGCTTGCCCTTGCGCACATACAGCTCGACGCCGAGCTCATCCTCGAGGTCCTTGATGTGCTTGGAGACACCGGACTGCGAGGTATACAGGGCATTGGCCACCTCGGTGAGGTTGAAATTGCGGCGAACCGTTTCGCGCACGATCCGCAACTGCTGGAAATTCACGCGACGCCTCCTGGCAGGGGGCGCTCGAACACGCTCAACCGCGACGGCACCAGGCGCACCAGCTGGCCGTTGACGAGGTTGAGCTCACTGACGCGCTCCTTGCTGATCTCCACCTCGAAATGCTGGCCGCTGGCGCCGTTGATGCCGTCCAGCTCGACCCGGGCGTTGAGCCCGAAGGACAAGACCCGGTTGACCCTCGCGCTGATCCCCTTGGTGGTGGCGAGATCGGTGACGATGTCGAGCTCATGGGGGCGGGCGAAGGCGTACACCTCCGACCCCTGAATGAGGCTGTTGTCGCGGTGGGGCACGGTCTCGCCGCTGACCCGCAGAACGTCTTCTTCGACGCGGCCGTGGAACAGGTTGACGGAGCCGAGAAAGCCGTAGACGAAGGGCGTCGCCGGCTGCGAGTAGACCTGCTCCGGCGTGCCCACCTGCTCGACGTGGCCGCGGTCCATCAGCACCACCCGGTCGGCCACTTCGAGGGCTTCCTCCTGGTCGTGGGTAACGAAGATGGAGGTGATGTGCAACTCGTCGTGGAGCTTGCGCAGCCAGCGGCGGAGCTCCTTGCGCACCTTGGCGTCGAGGGCGCCGAACGGTTCGTCGAGCAGCAGCACCCGGGGCTCCACCGCCAGGGCGCGGGCCAGCGCGATGCGCTGGCGCTGGCCGCCGGACAATTGCGACGGGAAGCGGTCCGCCAGCCAGTCGAGCTGGACCAGATTGAGCAGCTCGTGGACTTTTTCGCGGATCTTGCTTTCCGGCGGCCTTTCCCGGCGGGGTTTCATGCGGATTCCGAACGCCACGTTGTCGAATACCGTCATGTGCTTGAACAGCGCGTAGTGCTGGAAGACGAATCCCACCTGGCGCTCCCTGACATGGGTGCTGGACGCATCCTCGCCATCGAGGATCACCTGCCCCTCGTCGGCCTGTTCAAGGCCGGCGATGACGCGCAGCAGGGTAGTCTTGCCGCAGCCGGAAGGGCCGAGCAGCGCCACCAGCTCACCGGAAGGGAAATCCAGCGAGATGCCGTCCAGGGCGGTGAAACTGCCAAATTGCTTACGGATGTTTTTTACCTGAATACTCATGGATTCTGTTCCTGGTCCGCGCTGTTAACGATCGCCGTTGAGTTGAGCCTGTACCTGATGTTCCACCCAGGTCTTGATCACCAGGGTCACCAGAGCCAGCAGGGCGAGCAGCGATGCCACGGCAAAAGCCGCCGCAAAGTTGTACTCGTTGTAGAGGATTTCGACATGGAGGGGCATGGTGTTGGTCTGGCCGCGGATGTGTCCCGAAACCACGGAGACCGCTCCGAACTCGCCCATTGCCCGGGCATTACAGAGGATCACGCCGTACAGCAGGCCCCACTTGATGTTGGGCAGGGTGACGTGCCAGAAAGTCTGCCAGCCCCTGGCGCCGAGCACCACCGCGGCTTCCTCCTCTTCCTTGCCCTGGGCCTGCATCAGCGGGATCAGCTCCCTGGCGACAAAGGGAAAGGTGACGAAAATGGTGGCGAGCACGATGCCGGGTACGGCAAAAATGATCTTGATATCGTGGTCGCCGAGCCAGGATCCGAACCAGCCGTTGGCGCCGAATATCAGAACATAGGTCAGCCCCACGATCACCGGCGAGATCGAGAACGGCAGGTCGATAAGGGTGATCAGCATCTGCTTGCCGCGGAACTCGAACTTGGCGATCGACCAGGCCGCGGCGATACCGAAAACCAGGTTGAGCGGTACCGCGATGATCGCGGTGATCAGCGTTAGCTTGACGGCTGATAACGCGTCGGGGTCGCTCAGCGCTTTCCAGTAGACGTCGGCGCCCTTGCGCAGGGCCTCGGTGAATACCGCCACCAGGGGAAGAAAGATAAAAATGGCGAAAAACACCAGCGAGATGCCCAGCAGCGTCCACTTGACCCAGGGCGGCTCATTGGTCGCGATATTCTTTTCGAAGCGGGTGGCGCCGAGCCAGCCGCCGCCCTGCCGGCCGGGAATGGCTTTCCCGCCGTGTAACAATCCGCCTGCGGTACCGGCCATCAGCGATTCCTCCCGGTGCGTTTGCCTGCCCAGGCCTGAAGGCCATTGATGATGAGCAGCAGAATGAATGAGACCACGAGCATGACCACGGCGATGGCGGTGGCGCCAGTGTAGTCGTATTGCTCCAGTTTGGTGATGATCATCAGCGGCGTGATCTCCGACACCATCGGGATGTTGCCGGCAATGAAGATGACCGAGCCGTACTCGCCCACCGCCCGGGCGAAGGCCAGGGCAAAGCCGGTGAGCAGCGCCGGCAGGATGATCGGCAGCACCACGTAGCGGAAGGTCTGCCAGCGCCGGGCGCCGAGGCTGGCCGCGGCTTCCTCCAGCTCGGTCTCCATATCCTCCAGGATCGGCTGCACGGTGCGCACCACAAAGGGCAGGCCGATGAACACCAGGGCAACCAGCACCCCCAGCGGGGCGAACGCCACCTTGATGCCGAACACGCCCTCGATGTACTGGCCGAGCCAGCCGTTCTTGGCGTAGAGCGCGGTGAGGGCGATACCGGCGACCGCCGTGGGCAGCGCAAACGGCAGGTCCACCAGTGCGTCCACCAGGCGTTTGCCGGGAAAGGAATAGCGCACCAACACCCAGGCCAGCATCAGGCCGAAGACCGCGTTGATGGCGGCCGCCAGCAGCGATGCGCCAAAGGACAGCTTGTAGGACGCCACCACCCGCGGCGTGGTCACCACCTGCCAGAATTCGGCAAAGGTCAGATCCATGGTGTAGATGAACACGGCGGACAACGGAATCAGCACGATGATGGAGAGATACACCAGGGTGTAGCCCATGGCCAGGCCGAAGCCCGGCAGAACATTGAAGGAGCGGGAAGCAGCCATTGTCATTGACCCGTCACGATCTGATCGTAGATGCCGTCATCGGCAAAATGCTTTTTGTTGACATCTGCCCAGCTGCCCAGGGTTTCTTCCACCTGGAAGGTGCGGATGGTGGGGAACTGGCCGGCATAGCGGGCCAGGACGGCCTCGTCCCGCGGGCGGAAGAAATGCCTGGCGATGATGTCCTGGCCTTCGGCGCTGTACAGAAAGTCGAGATAGGCCTTGGCCAGGGCACCGGTACCGCGTTTGGCGACCACTTTCTCGACCACCGCCACAGGGGCCGAGGCGTCGATCGACAGCGAGGGGTAGACGACGTCGAACTTGTCGGCACCCAGCTCCTTGCCGATCAGGATGGCCTCGTTTTCGAAGGTCACCAGGACATCGCCGACATCGCGCTGGGTAAAGGTCGTGGTGGCGCCGCGGCCGCCGCCGTCCAGCACCGGCACGTTGGCCAGCAACCTGGTGACGAATTCCCGCGCAGCCGTTTCGGAACCGCTGCTTTCCAGGGCATAACCCCAGGCGGCGAGGTAGGAATAGCGGCCATTGCCCGAGGTCTTGGGGTTCGGCACGATGACCTGGATACCGTCCCGGGCGAGGTCGTCCCAGTCGCGAATATTCTTGGGGTTGCCCTTGCGCACCAGAAACACGCTGGTGGTGGTGTAGGGCGTCGCCTGGTGGGGAAAGCGGTCGCGCCAGTCCCCGGCCACCAGGCCCCGGTCGGCGAGAAAGTCGATGTCCGGCGACTGGTTCATGGTGATGACGTCGCCCTCGAGGCCGGCGGCCACCGCCTGCGCCTGTTTGCTGGACCCGGCATGGGATTGGTTGACCTTCACCTTGGGGTTGCCCCTGGCCTTCCAGTCGCTTTCGAAGGCGGGATTGATCTCTTGGTAGAGCTCGCGGGAAACGTCATAGGAGACATTGAGCAGGTTCGACTCGCCATGGGCGATCGCGGCTAGCGAGAGCCCGAACAACAGGCCGAGGGCCAACTGGCGGGGGCGGAAAAGACGTGGCGCGGACATGGCTGGAATCCTTGTGTTTAATAACCACGAAGTCTAAATAGCGTTCTTCTTAGATAGAAATAACAAATCGTGAAATGCTTATGCCTTTTTGTGCAATCAGAGGGCGGGCTATTGCAGAATCAGTGGTAAGAGGCTGCTGTGGCGCTTCCCGGGCGGCAGCGGGGCCATGGCGCCTGGCGCATATGGCAAATGGAAAGGACCTTATGCGAAATCGGTATCAGGGAATCCCCGGCAGACCGCGATCGTGTTGGCCGTGCCGCCCTCAGGCCAGTGTCGCGGTGCCCAGCCGCCAGCCGGTGGAGCAGCGATAAGCCTCGCCGCCGCTGGCGAGGGGGGGCCGGGGAGGGGAGCGCAATTGCGGGCGGCCGGTGACCTCGCTCCGATATTCATCGCCGCCGGTGAAGGCCCGAAGTTCTCCTGCACCCATGGTGTTCCAGGCTTCGCCCCGGGTGAGTGGCCGGGTGGCGACCACCACGATCTGGTCGTCGTCATCATTGTGGTGCAGTAAGTCGATGTGGTGATCCTCGTCGAGCAGCTCGATCCGGGTGAATGGCGCGGCGCGGGCGGTCCAGTACAGCTCCGTGGAACAATGGGCCACCAGCAGATCGCCATCGCTGAGCAGGAAGTTGAAACTGCCATGGCGGGCTATCTCCGCGCTCCAGGCCGCGATGTGGGCAAGCAGGCTGTCGGTGTCCGGGGCCTGCGGGCCAAAGTGATCGAGCAGCGCGCTGAGCAGATGGCAGAAAGCCTTTTCACTGTCGGTTTCGCCGCGGGGGAGGTAACAGCCCCGGTGTCGCGGCGCGAAGCCCTTCAGGTCGCCGTTGTGGGCGAATATCCAATCCCGCTGCCACAGCCGGCGGCAGAAGGGGTGGCTGTTGCGAACATTCACCCCGCCGATCGTCGCCCTGCGGATATGGGCGATGATATTGGTGGAACGGAACGGCCTGTTCAGCAGAGCCTGGGCGTCGCCGCAGCGGTCGGCGGCGGTGTCGCGCACCTCGAGATGGGGCTCACTGCCATGATAATAGGCCAGGCCCCAGCCATCTCCGTGGTGGTCGGTGCCGCCGCCGCGACGAAAAAATCCCCGCAGTGAAAAATGCGGTGCGATCGGCTTGGCACTGTTGATTCCCAATAACTGACACATACTACTGCGCTAAATCCTCGCCGCCAGGCAGTTGGGTGATGGTGTGGATATCGATGCCGCCCCTTGAAAAAGCGCGCGACGAAAAAGCACTTGGCGCCGACACTATATAAAAACCCATCCGCCCGCGACAAAGCGGAAAAAATGATTAGCTTTCCCGGTTGCCGATAATTCTGCGTTGTGACCGCCGCGGCCCGGCGCAGTAATCCTTATTGCTGAATTTTGCATATTGTTAGTGATTTATCTTGTTTCCCGCCGCCTTTGCCCATCATTTATATTTTTTCCCAGCTGAAGGCCAGCGGTCCGCCGGGCCTGACAAGCAAGTGAATTGTTAACATGGAGAGCCACGATGAAAATCATTCCGATCAGCAAGGGCAGCGTTTTTTTTGATCAGCAGGGCGACATTACGCCGGAGCATGATGAGGCTCCGGACCGCTCGCTCGAAGGGCGCGCCCGCCACCCGGTACTGGAAGCCGCCCGCCAGCGAGCCGTCGAACAGGGTTTGCCTTACGCCGGCGCCGTGAATCCCGATGATGCCTGGAAATTGTTTGCCGGCGGCATCGTCTACCTGGTGGATGTGCGCACCGCCGAAGAGCGCAAGTTCGTCGGCCATGTGCCCAACACCGTGCACATTCCCTGGCAGACCGGCGCCGCGCTGCTCAAGAACCCGCGCTTTATCCGTGAACTCGAACTGAAACTGCCGAGGGAGGGCGCGATCCTGTTCCTGTGCCGGAGCGGCAAGCGTTCGGCCGCCGCCGCGGAAGCTGCGACCAAAGCCGGCTTTCCCCATGTGTTCAACGTCAGCGAAGGGTTCGAAGGTGATCTCAATGGCAATCAGCAGCGCCGCCAGAACGGCTGGCGGCAGCGCGGCCTGCCGTGGCAGCAGGACTGAAGGGCAGCGCATGAGTGGACCGCAGGTCGAGATCGGATCACCACAGATGACCGAACCCACAGCAGCCAGTGGACGCATGGCGATTGCCCGGCAACCTTTACCGAAAGAATCTTTACCGAAAGAACCTTCGCGGTGGCCAGCACGATGAACGACAAACTGAGCAATATCTCCTGGACAGAGCCCGCCGGCGGCGCGGCGTCGCAGCCAAACTGGAACCTGGACGCCATCGTCACCGATTTGCGCGCGGTGCGCCAGCAGTGGCGAAACCAGACCGGACGCAATCGGGAACTGGGACTGCGCGAGCTACCGTCGCGCGACAAGGTGCAATGGCTGGTCAACGGCCTGACTGGCGTTTTGTTCCCGATGCGGCTGGGGCCGCAGGACCTGCGCGAGGAGAGCGAGGACTTTTACGTCGGCTATACGCTCGACGCGGCGCTCAACGAATTGCTGCATCAGGTAAAGCTGGAATTGCTCTACCAGCTGCGCTACCAGAACAAACAGCGTCAGGAACTCGCCACTGGCGTGTCGCCGGGCAGCATCGGCAGCGACGCCGTGCAGATCGTGCGCCAGTTTGCCGCGACCCTGCCGGAACTGCGGCGCATTCTCGACAGCGACGTGCTGGCGGCTTTTCACGGCGACCCGGCGGCGCGGAGCGTCGATGAAGTACTGTTGTGCTACCCCGGCATATCCGCCATCACCCATCACCGCCTGGCCCACACACTCTACCGCCTCGGCCTGCCGCTGCTGGCGCGGATGGTGGCGGAAATCGCCCACTCCAGCACGGGGATCGACATTCACCCCGGCGCGACCATCGGCGGCAGTTTTTTCATCGATCACGGCACCGGCGTGGTGATCGGCGAAACTGCGGTGATCGGCGAGCGGGTGAGGATCTACCAGGCCGTCACCCTGGGTGCCAAGAGTTTTCCCGCCGATCACGACGGCGTGCTGCAGAAAGGCCAGCTCCGCCACCCCATTGTCGAGAACGACGTGGTGATCTACGCCGGGGCCACGGTGCTTGGCCGCATCACCCTGGGTCGCGGTTCGTCGATAGGCGGCAATGTGTGGCTTACCCGCAGCGTGCCGCCGGGCAGCAATATCACCCAGGCAAATTCCCAGCAAAGATCCGCCGGGGAGGGCGACCATCACCATGGATGAGCTGAACCACAAGTTTGGGCGTGTGCTGCGCCAGGTTCGGCAGGAGTATCGCTGGTCCCAGGAGGTTCTGGCCGACAGGGCCGGGCTCAACCGCTGTTATCTGGGCGAAGTGGAGCGGGGCGAGGCGGTGCCTTCGCTGCTGACACTGGCCAAGCTGGCTGTGGCGCTCGATATTCCCCTGTCGAGACTTCTCGCCCGCTGCGAGCGTCCGCAGCAACAGAGTTCGCCGATGATGGCTATTGATTGATGGCTGATGGCTATCGATTGATGGCTATAGACGGTTGAGGGATTCTTAGAACTCTGGGATCTTAGCGTAGATCCTTTTCGCATAAGTGATACGCCCACCAACCCCCTTCGGACCACCAACCTCTTCAAGAAAGGAGTCCCGCTATGACAGCAGATCGAGAGGCGCATCTGGCCCTCAGTGACAATGCCGCGCGCCAGCTGGCCAACGCCACCAAGACAGTCCCCCAGTTATCCACCATAAGCCCCCGCTGGCTGGTTCACCTGCTGCAGTGGACACCGGTGGAAGCGGGTATTTACCGGCTCAACAAGGTCAAGAATCCCACCCGTGTGCAGGTGACCTGTTCACAGCGGGACGAGGCGGAAATTCCTCCCACCTACGTGGATTACGAGGAACAGCCCCGGGAATACTTCCTCAATTCGGTGAGCAGTGTGGTGGATGTGCACACCCGGGTGTCGGACCTCTACAGCAGCCCCCACGACCAGATCAAGGAACAGCTGCGCCTCACCATCGAAACCATCAAGGAGCGCCAGGAAAGCGAGCTGATCAACAACCCGGAGTACGGCCTGCTGGCCAATGTCGACGACAGCCAGCGGATTTCCACCCTGACCGGTGCGCCCACCCCGGACGACCTCGACGACCTGATCGCCAGGGTATGGAAGGAGCCCGCCTTTTTCCTCGCCCACCCCCTTGCCATTGCCGCCTTTGGCCGCGAATGCACCCGCCGCGGCGTGCCGCCGCCGACCGCCAGCCTTTTTGGCTCACAGTTTCTCACCTGGCGCGGCCTGCCCCTGGTGCCCTCGGACAAGCTGCCCATCGATGACGAAGGCAAGACCAAGATCCTGCTGCTGCGGGTCGGCGAAAAACGCCAGGGCGTTGTCGGTCTCTATCAGCCGGGGCTGGTCGGCGAGCAGAGTCCCGGGCTTTCCGTGCGTTTCATGGGCATTGGCCGCAACGCCATTGCCTCCTACCTGGTGTCGCTGTACTGCTCCCTGGCGGTACTGACGGAAGATGCGCTTGCGGTCCTGGAAGATGTGGAGGTCGGCAAATACCATGACTACCCAGACACCTACAAATAAGGGGAAACCCGACGGGGTGCCGGTCGCGGCCGGATTGCCGGATATCGCCGCCCTGGCGGACATCGCCAACGCCCTGTTCCGCGCCATTCCGGGCACTGATCCGCTGCCTGCCCCCCAGGGCGCCGGCAACCGGGTGGCGAGGTCGGCGCCCGCCGGCTATCCCTCTCCCGGGGGGGCTTCCGCTGACCCCGTTTCCGCTGGACGCGGCAGTCCGCCGCCGGGTTCTTTCGCCACGGGTGTCAATCCCGGCGATTTCGGCCTGCCGGGGGAGAGCGAATTGCGCGAACTGCTGGCGGAGCCATTGCGGCTGACCGGCAATTCGGGCCGGAGCGCGACACAAGGCGGGTCGGCCTATTACTTTGCCGAATCGCTCAGGGCCGAACCTCCGCCCCTGGCGGCCCGGGACGGCATCACCCCGGGCAGTTTCGCCCTGCCCGGCCAGAACGGGCTGAATGCCGCGCTTGCCCGCCATCTGGCCGCCGTCAGGCCTGCGAATCACGGTGATCCCACGGCTGTGAATGGTGGCGGTTTTTATTTCCTCGACAGCCTCACGCCGGTCTTTGGCGCGCCGCCATCCGGCGCCGCCGTGCCCGCGGGATTGAGCGTGCCGGCGGCGGCCAGGCCCTTCGACGTGGCCGGTATCCGCAGGGATTTCCCGATCCTGGCGGAACGGGTCAACGGCCGCCCCCTGGTATGGTTCGATAACGCCGCCACCACCCACAAACCCACGGCGGTGATCGACCGGATCAGCTACTTCTACCAGCACGAGAATTCCAATATCCACCGCGCCGCCCACCAACTGGCGGCGCGGGCCACGGACGCCTACGAAGAAGCCCGCACCACGGTGGCGCGTTTCATCGGCGCCGGGTCGCCGGAAGAAATCGTTTTCGTGCGCGGCGCCACCGAAGCCATCAACCTGCTGGCCAATACCTTCGGGCGGCAATACATAGGGGAGGGCGACGAAATCATCGTTTCCCAACTCGAGCACCACGCCAATATCGTTCCCTGGTACCAACTGGCCAATGAGGTGGGCGCGAGACTCAGGGTGATTCCGGTGGACGACAGCGGCCAACTGCTGCTGGAGGAATACCGCAAACTGATCAACAACCGCACCCGGCTGGTGGCGGTAACCCAGGTTTCCAATGCCCTGGGCACCATTGCCCCGGTCAAGGACATTGTCGATATCGCCCACGCCGCCGGTGTCTGTGTACTGGTCGACGGCGCCCAGGCGGTATCCCACATGCCGATCGATGTGCGGGCGCTGGATGCGGATTTCTATGTGTTTTCCGGCCACAAGGTGTTCGGACCCACGGGAATAGGGGTGATCTACGGCAAGGCGCAACTCCTCGAAAAACTGCAACCCTGGCAGGGCGGCGGCAACATGATCGCGGATGTCACCTTTGACCGCGTCGTCTACCAGCCGCCACCCGGGCGCTTTGAGGCGGGCACGGGTAATATTGCCGACGCCGTGGGGCTGGGCGCGGCCCTGCAATATCTGGAGCAGATCGGCATGGAGCGCATCGCCCGCTATGAGCACGATCTGCTGGTGTACGCCACCGAGCGGATGCGGCCGATCCCGGGAATCCGCCTTATCGGAACCGCAGCCAGCAAGGCCAGCGTGCTGTCCTTCGTGCTCGAAGGCTACAGCACCGAGGAAGTGGGCAAGGCATTGAACCACGAAGGCATAGCGGTGCGTTCCGGCCACCACTGCGCGCAGCCGATCCTGCGCCGTTTTGGCCTGGAAGCCACGGTGAGACCTTCCTTTGCGTTTTACAACACCTGCGAGGAAGTGGACCTGATGGTTTCCGTGGTAAAAAGACTGGCTGATACCCGTTCACAGCCGGCGCTGTAATAGGGTGTGCCGAAGAACGAAGCGTACCGCGGCATCCACAGGCACGAAAAGGTTCTGTTGGTTACCAATGGCCGTTGCCTAGATATCATCAGCCCTGACTGCGCGCCCCATCGGCGCTGTTGTTCCTGCTCAAAACCCCGGGAGACCCCCGGGGTTTTTTATTCAGGGGAATAAGCTATCCACTATTTATTCTGTTGGTATTGCCACATCCAGTCTTTGGAAAAAATCTTCCACAACCTGACTTTCAATATCACTGGCGCCGGCAGTTGCGCGCGGTTTTTCCATGGGATTTCCGGGGAGATTCCCGCCGGACATGGCTTCGTCATTTTGTTCCTGGTCGCTGGATTTCTGCGGAAATTTTAAAAGTTACAAAAATAGGAATAATTTTTTAGTTATCAGAAGCGCCAAATTCGTTGATGTGTTTAGCCATAAAAAACTTCGGAAAAAGTCATATTCATATCAAAAAATAATGGTCGTGCGGAGGTCTTCGCATCACTAATATCAATCCCGCGATTCAATTCTGAAAAAACCAATATTGCTTTCACGACGGAGAATTTCATGGTCACGCGAAGATCTGTTTGCGCGCCACACCCTGAGCGGTTGGTGCGTTTTGCAAAAAGTGCGGGTGCAGTGCTTGTCCTGGCGCCGTTGTCGATACCGGTGCTCACCTGGGCGCAGGATCAGGATGCGGGAGAAAACGCCAGGGCGCTCGAGACCATCATCGTGACAGGCACCCGCCGCGCTGAGCGGACGGTGATCGATTCCAGCGTGCCGGTGGATGTCGTCGGCAGTGGCGATCTTGGCACCGTGTCGTCGCACGACCTCAACAACAAGCTCGCCTCCCTGGTGCCGTCGTTCAACGTGCAGCGGACTCCCGGTTTCGATGGCGGCAACTTCGTGCGCCCCGCAACGCTGCGGGGCCTTTCGCCCGACCAGACCCTGGTGCTGATCAACGGCAAGCGCCGCCACCGTTCCGCCTATATCCAGATCTCGGACTTTGGCGCGCAGGCTACGGACCTGTCGGAAATTCCGCAGATCGCCATCCGCCACGTCGAGGTGTTGCGCGACGGCGCATCGGCGCAGTACGGTTCGGAGGCCATTGCCGGCGTTATCAACCTGCTGCTGGAAGACCGTCCCGGCGGCGAACTCAGCGTGCAAACCGGACAGTTTTTCGATGGCGATGGCGAGAGTGTGCAGGTCGCCGGGCGCCTGGGCAGCCATTTTGGCGAAGGTGGGCTGATCAACCTGTCCCTGGAACACAACGATTCCGACCCCACCAATCGCAGCACCCGGAGAAACCCCTCGGGCCTGCCCGACCTGAATTCGACCCGCGCCTTTGTCAATTTCACCTATGAACTGGATAACGCGGAAATCTACGGCTTTGGCAACTACGGCCACAGCCGCGGCAGCTATATATTCGGCTGGCGCGATCCCAGCGGCGCGCTGTTCGACCGCTCCTACTACCAGGACAACGAACCGTTCCTGTACCCGGACTACAACCTGGCCGACCGCTACCCGGACGGTTTCAACCCGCGCTTCAAATCCACCACCGATGACGGCAGCCTGGTGGGCGGCCTGCGGGGCGAGAGAGGCCCCATCTCCTGGGATTTCAGCGGCCGGGTCGCCCGCAACCAGATCGAATACAGTGTCGCCAACTCCATCAACGCCTCCCTCGGGCCGTTGTCGCCCACCAGTTTTGACGCCGGCGAGTGGATCCAGTCGGAGCAAGGCGTCAACGCCGATTTTGGCTATCTGTGGGATCTGGGGCTGGCTACGCCGGTCAATGTCTCCTTCGGTGGCGAATGGCGGCGCGAGGTATTCGAGCTCAAGGCCGGCGAACTGGCGTCCTATGCGGTGGGGCCGTTCTCCGACCAGGTCCCGGGTTCAAACTCCTATCCCGGCCCGTCCCCGGCCCAGGCGGGCGAATGGGATCGCGAGAGCCATGCCGTCTACGTGGATATCGATACCGATGTCACCGACCGCTTCAACTTCGGGGTCGCCGGCCGCTATGAAAATTTCTCGGATTTCGGCGACACCTGGAATTTCAAGATATCCGGACGCTATGGCCTCACCGACTGGCTGAACCTGCGGGCCGCGGCCAGCACAGGTTTTCATGCGCCGAGCCCCGGCCAGCAGAACCTGACCAAGACCACCCAGGGTCCCGACCCGCTGATCAGGCCGCCGCTGCCCCAGGTGATCCGCACCTACGGCTTGATCCCGTCCACCAACCCGGTCGCGGTCGCCGCCGGCGGCAAGGCGCTGGACGCCGAGGAGGCGGTCAACTTCAGCGTGGGCCTGGTGGCCAGCCCGACCTCCGACCTGACCCTGTCGCTGGATTATTACCACATCGAGATCGACGACCGCCTGGGCATCACCGCCAACCAGGCGCTGACGCCGGAGCAGAGGCAGTCGCTGCTGAATGACGGGGTGGCGGAAGCGGAGAACCTCGACGAATTCCGTTTCTTCATCAACGGCTACGACACCCGCACCGAAGGTATCGACCTGGTGGCCACGTGGCGCAAGGAGGTCGGTCCTGGGCAACTGGGGGTGATCGGGGTCTTCAACCACAACCGCAGCCGTATCACCGGTGGCGATCCCAGGGTGGTCACGCCGCACCTCGAAGCAGAGATCGAGGACCGACGGCCCCGCAATGTCGGCATCCTGACCACTACCTACGACGTCGGCGCGTTCCACTTCCTCAGCCGCGTGCGCTATTACAGCGCCTGGACCGACGCGGTTGAGTTCCTGCCCACCGAGCTGCACCAGCGGATCGGCAGTGAAGTATTCGTCGACCTGGCCGCGACCTGGGCGCTGCAATCGGGCCTGAGCATCACCGTCGGCGCCGACAATGTCTTCGACAGCTACCCCGATGACAGCGGCCCCGTATTGACCGATATCGGCGTTCCCTATCCGATGCTGCGCCCCTATGAGATAGAGGGCGGCCATTACTACCTGCGGGTTTCACAGCAGTTCTAGCGATACCCACGCCACATACCACAAGCCGCGCCGGCATACCCGGCGCACCGATTCCACAGTCGTAGATCCCAAGGATGCAAATATGACCCTGTCATCATTAAAGAACACATTCACTCTCGGTCTCTCCGGACTGGTGCTGACCGCCGCGCTCTCAAGCACTGGCCTCGCCACCGCCGCGCTTGCCCAGGATACCGATGCGGCGGCGATCCATAAGCGCGTGCTGGCTCTCGACGGCCACGCCGACGTGCTGCTGCCGTCGACGCCGGCCCGCTACTGGCTCAACGGCAACGCTTCGCGGGTAGACCTGCCGCATCTGACCGATGGCGGTATCGACGCGATCGTGCTGTCCGTCGCCGTCGGACCGGGGCCGCGGGATGCGGCGGGCGTTGCCGCGGCCCGCGCCGACGCCGACGCCAAGCTGGCCAAGATCAAGGCATTTATCGCCGCCAACCCCGATCGCGTGGCACTGGCGCTGAGCGCCGATGATGTCGAGCGCCTGCACGGCGAAGGCAAGGTGGCGGTGCTGATCGGCTTCCAGAATGCCCGCATCATCGGCAAGGACGTTTCGCAACTCGACGCCTTCTACAGGGACGGCGCGCGGGTATTCGGGCTCAACCACGCCGGGCACAACGATTTCTCCGATTCATCACGCCCCTGGGGCGAGCCGGTCAGGGAGCACGGCGGCCTTTCTGAACTGGGGCGCCAGTCGGTTGCGCGCCTCAACGACCTCGGCGCGCTGATCGACGTGTCGCAGCTTTCCACCGACGCCTTGCTGCAAACCCTGGAACTGACCCGGGCGCCGGTGGCGGCGACCCACTCCAACGTCCGCGCCCTGGTGGACAACACCCGCAACCTGTCGGACGCCGAGCTCGATGCCATCAAGGCCAACGGCGGTGTGGTGCAGGTCACGCCGTTCAACGGCTACCTCAAGGTTCCCGGCGCCGAGGCGCACCAACAGATCGGCGCCGTGCGCAAGCGCCACGGGCTGGGCGGCGACTTCAAGACCGGCTACGAGGATTACAACAGCCTGCCGGAGGCGAAGCAGCAGCCGTTCCTCGATGAACTGAGCGCGCTGCAACCGCGCGCCTCGGTGAGCGACTACGTCGATCACATCGACTATATCGTCAAGCGCATCGGCTGGGAGCATGTCGGCATCGGCACCGATTTTGACCACGGCGCCGGTATCGACGGCTTCGACAGCGCCGCCGAGGCAGCCAATGTGACCGCCGAACTGCTGCGCCGCGGCTACGACGAAAGGCAGATCGCGGCGATTTGGAGCGGCAATTTCCTGCGGGTACTGCGCGCCGCCGAGGCGGCGCGCCGTTGATCGCAGCTAGGTATACGGCCGGTTCCCAACCGGCGCCCACATGACGAAAGGAAATCACCATGGCGGTACAAGCGAACACACTGACGCGCGGCGCGACCCTGAAGGGCGTCGCCGCGCTGGGACTGGCCTGGACGCTGGCGCCGGCCGCGGCGCAGGCCACAGAGGCGCAGCCGGCGACCCGGCTCGAGGAAGTGGTGGTCACGGCGCGACGCCTCTCGGAGGCATCCGCCGCGATCGGCACCGACCAGGCCAGCAACACCATCTCGATCACCCGTGACGCGCTGTTGTCGGCCCCGGCGGGGGTCTCCGGGCTGAAGGTGCTGGAGTCGCTGCCGGGTTTCAACGTTCAGGCCAACGATGCCCTCGGCCTCTACGAGTTCGGCAACTCGGTGTCGGTGCGCGCCTTCAACTACCAGCAGATCGGCTTCGTGCTGGATGGCGCGCCCACCGGCCGCTCCGACCAGTTCGGCGGCAGCCCGATCTACCGCTACGTCGAGAACGAGAACCTGGGTCGCGTCACCGCCTCCCAGGGGGCGGGGGATGTGTCGCTGCCGAGCTATGCATCGCTGGGCCCCATCGTGCAGTACTTCACCATCGATCCCAGCGAAGAGTTCGGCGCCACGGTGAGCGTCACCGGCGGCAGCGACCAGCTCGAGCGCACTTTCGTGCGGCTCAACACCGGCGAGCACAATGGTTTTTCCGCCTATATCAGCCGCTCGCACTTCACCGCCGACCAGTGGCGCGGGCCCGGCGACATCGAGCGCGAGCACTATGAGGGCAAGGTGCGCTGGCGCGGCGACAGCGGCGCCGAAGTGGCGCTTACCGTCACCTACAACGACTACTTCGACTACGACACACCCTACGTCACCCAGGCCCAGTACAAGGGCGCGGCCGGCGACCCCTTCGGCCGGCGTGGACGCTATTTCCCCTATCTGGGCCAGGTGCCGGACCTGCCTGAAACCGTGCCGGGCGTGCGGTATTCCAGCACCGATCACAACCAGTACTACCAGCAGGCGATCAACAGCCGCGAGGACACCCTGGTCAACCTGTTCGGGCGCCTGCCGGTCAGCGATGGCTTCAGGCTCGAGGGCAACGTTTATTACGAGGACAAGGACGGCTACGGCGTCTCCCCCGAGGCCTACGCCACCTCCATCGCCAACCACGACGCCCAGGTGGCGGCCGGGCTCACCGACCTCCACGCGCCACTGGGCCTGCAATACGGCCTTTCCACCGTCGGTGGCGACCGGACCGGGGCGGTGGGCCGCGCAGTGCTCGAAGTGGGCAGCCACATTCTTTCGGCCGGCGCCTGGATCGAACGCGACGAGTACCACCGCACCCAGGCGCGCTACAACCAGGAGGGCGGCAATCCCGCCGGCCGGCCGCGACTGGACCAGCCGGTGCATCTGCAGCGGGATTTCGTCTCCACCCGGGATACGCTGCAGCTGTTCGTCGAGGACCAGATCTCGCTTTTCAACGACCGCCTCAACATCACGCTGGGCGTCAAGGCGCTCAGTATCGACTATGAAATCGACGGCTATCGCAATCCCGGCGACTACAACAGTTTCCGCCAGCCGCGGATCAGCGACGACTGGGAAGATCTGCTGTTGCCGAACGTCGGCGCGGTGTGGAATCTCACGCCGACGGAACAGCTCTTCGCTTCCTATGCGGAAAACCTGGCGCTGCCGCGCGGCGCCGACGATATCTTCTCCCAGGCCAGCCCGCTTGCGCCGGGGCCGGATGCCGAAACCGCCGAGAATCTGGAGATTGGCCTGCGCACCAACCGGCCGACCTTCAACGCGGCGCTGGCGCTGTACCTGACCCGCTTCGACAATCGTCTGCAGTCCTTTTCCTCGCTGGTGCCGGGCAGCACCACCACAGAGACCTTTTACCAGAATGTCGGCGAGGTCAGGGCCTACGGCGCGGAATTCAGCGGCGTGTGGAAGCCGGGAGTCTTCAATGACTACGCTTATTTCAGCACCAACGTCAGCTACAACGTCTCGGAGTTCGAGGACGACTACGGCACCTTCGCCATCGCCGGCAACACTGTGCCCGACAGTCCGGAATGGGTGGTTCAGGCCGGCGTCACGGTGGAGCCTCTGCCCTGGCTGGTGGCCAACCTCTCGGCGCGCTACATCAGCGAGCGCTACGGCAATTTCGTCAACAGCGAGAAAGTCGGCAGCCACACCCTGTGGAATGCCTATGTCGACATCGGCGACGGCTTCTCCGCCGGCCCGTTCAAGAGTGCCCGGCTGCGCATCAACGTCGACAACATCACCGACGAGGATTACCTGGGCTTCATCAACGGTGGCGGTGTGCCGTCCGGCGCCGCCTTCTACCGCCCCGGGCCGCCGCGCACGGTGCAGGTCACGTTATCGGCGGATTTCTGAGGGTGGTGGCGATGGACGGAATACTTCATCTAGGGCCTGTTAACACTAAATAACGTATCGGCGATCAGGGCGAAATGAATAAAGAATTTGAACACTACATCCAGCTTGTCGAATCGCGAGAAGATTCTTCGGAAGCCCTTGAGCCTTC
>Ga0265293_10006844_pt1 | contig 17935 bp, 14 predicted proteins | sample Munlanlewell138R_FD_192505 | JGI IMG/M metagenome (GOLD analysis project Ga0265293, IMG submission 192505) | Leachate microbial communities from a municipal landfill in Southern Ontario, Canada - Leachate well 138R | ecosystem: Engineered > Solid waste > Landfill > Unclassified | place: Canada...
TCCTGCTCCTGCGCCAGCTCCCGTTGCAGCTGATGCAGCGCCTTCTTGCCCTAAATATAATGGCACAGTAGCGCGCTCACCCATGGTTGGTACTTTCTACCGCGCAGGATCACCCGATTCTGAGGATTTTGTTACTGTTGGTCAGACGATTAAAAAAGGCGATGTGTTATGCATCGTTGAAGCAATGAAAATGATGAACCACATTGAAGCGGAAGTTGGTGGCGTGATTGAGTCTATCCTAGTCGACAATGGCCAGCCGGTTGAATACGACCAGCCTCTATTCACCATTGTCTAACGACTTAGGAGTGTACAATGTTGGAAAAAGTCCTGATCGCTAATCGCGGTGAAATTGCTTTACGCGTTTTGCGTGCGTGCAAAGAACTCGGTATTAAAACAGTTGCAGTGCACTCCACTGCAGATTCTGAATTAATGCATTTATCTTTAGCAGATGAGTCTGTTTGTATCGGTCCAGCGCCGAGTGCACAATCGTATTTGCATATTCCTGCGATTATTGCTGCAGCTGAAGTGACTGGTGCAACAGCCATTCATCCAGGTTATGGTTTCTTGGCTGAAAATGCTGATTTCGCTGAACAAGTGGAAAACTCAGGCTTTACCTTTGTGGGTCCGAGTGCTGCAGTGATTCGTATGATGGGTGACAAGGTCGCTGCTAAAGCAGCGATGATCGCAGCTGGTGTACCAGTGGTACCGGGTTCTGATGGTGCGTTACCGCGAGATGAAGAGCAAGCGTTAGCAATTGCCCGTGAAGTGGGTTATCCGGTCATCATCAAAGCTGCTGGCGGTGGTGGTGGACGTGGTATGCGTGTGGTTCATCAAGAAGAAGATTTGATTCGTGCGGCGGTCTTAACCCGTAACGAAGCGGCGCAAATTTTTGGTAACCCTGTGGTGTATTTGGAAAAATACCTCGGTAATCCACGTCACGTAGAAATTCAAGTGTTGGCTGATGGCCAAGGTAATGCGATTCACTTAGGTGACCGTGATTGTTCGTTGCAACGTCGTCATCAAAAAGTGATCGAAGAAGCACCTGCACCTTATATCGATGAAGAAGCACGTCAACGTGTGTATGCACGTTGTGTTAAAGCCTGTATCGATATTGGCTATCGCGGTGCCGGTACTTTTGAATTCTTGTATGAAGATGGTCATTTCTACTTTATTGAAATGAATACCCGTATCCAAGTTGAACACCCGATTACTGAAATGATTACTGGTGTTGATCTGGTTAAAGAAATGCTTAGTATTGCAGGGGGTAATAAGCTGTCGATTAAGCAAGAAGATATCGTGATGCGTGGTCACTCGATTGAGTGCCGTATTAACGCTGAAGACCCCGATAATTTTATGCCAAGTCCAGGCTTAGTGAAACACTTCCATGCGCCAGGTGGTAATGGTGTGCGGGTTGATTCTCACCTGTATAGCGGTTACATAGTGCCACCTAATTATGATTCTCTGATTGGCAAAATCATTACCTGGGGTGCGACACGTGAAGAGTCGATGGCGCGCATGCGTAATGCTTTAGATGAAATCATTATTGATGGCATTAAAAGTAATGTGCCGTTGCACCGTGATTTACTCAATGACAAAGGTTTCTGTAAGGGCGGTGTAAATATCCACTACCTTGAGAAGAAACTGGGCATGTCGTAAGTCCGCTGTTTGTTTTAACTAAAAAGCCGATCTTAAGATCGGCTTTTTAGTGTTTGTTCGATGATTACCTGATGTGCTGTTGCTCAGAGCTTTATCAGCGGCCGCGCAAGAACAGCTTGTCGAGCTCATCCATACCCAGTTGCGTCCATGTAGGGCGGCCGTGATTGCATTGTCCGCTACGTTCGGTGACTTCCATATCCCTGAGTAAGGCATTCATTTCAATCAGCGTTAGACGACGGTTAGCGCGCACAGCTCCATGGCATGACATGGTGGCCAGCAGCTCGTTAGTGTGTGCTTGAATTCGGTCGCTACTGCCATAGTCCATTAAATCAGATAAAACATCACGCACCAGCTCTGCTGCGTCAGCTTGTTTGAGTAGAGCAGGAATCTGACGAATGGCTAGGCTTTCTGGGCCTAAGCCTTGCAGCTCAAAGCCAAGGTGAGTAAACCACTGGGCGTGTTGTTCTGCGCAATCGACTTCACGTTCACTGAGGCTGAGGGTTTCTGGGACTAAAAGAGGCTGGCCGCGTAAACCTTCGTCGGCCATTGCTAGTTTAAGGCGCTCGTACATCACCCGTTCGTGGGCGGCGTGCATATCAACCAGTACCAGTCCCTGCTGGTTCTCGGCCAAAATATAAATGCCTTTGAGTTGGGCAATGGCAAAGCCTAATGGCGGGATTTCTTCCTGTGCTGATTCGGCTAAATTGGCTAAAGGCTCAGCAAAAGCTTGATAGGCATCTTGATAATTAGCAGGCGCCTGTGTGGGTTGGCGTGGAGCTTGACCAAAGCTGCTTTTATTAAAACTCGTGGTTTGGGTATTGGGCTGAAATGTAGGCGGTGTGCTGGCTGTATTACTCAGTGGAATATGGCCTTGTGGACCAAACTCACCGGCAGCTAAACCGCTCACCACGGGTTGCGTGTGTAAGTGCAAGGTGTTGGTAGGCTCGAGCTTATCTTCAGGGCGTACATCGGCTATGGCGCGATGCAGCGAGCTGTATAAAAAATCATGCACGCTGCGGTTTTCGCGAAAGCGCACTTCATGTTTGGTTGGATGCACGTTGACATCAACACTGGCAGGATCCAGCTCAAGAAATAGGACAAAAGCAGGGTGACGACCACCGTACATCACATCACGATAGGCTTGGCGTACAGCGTGGGCGACGAGTCTGTCGCTGACCACACGGCCATTGACGTAAAAGTGTAGCATGTCTGCTTTGCTGCGAGAGAATGTAGGTAAACCGACCCAGCCCCACAGATGTAGGCCATTGCGCTCAACATTGATCGGCATAGCTTGCTCGAGAAAAGCATCACCGCATACGGCAGCAATGCGTCGTGCTTGTGCAACGTCATCTTGCGCAGGGTGTAGGGCAAGAATCGTCTTGCCGTTATGGCGTAGATGAAAGCCCACATCAAAACGTGCCAGTGCCATACGCTTGATCACATCTTGCAGGTGATCGAATTCAGTTTTTTCTGTACGTAAAAACTTGCGTCGTGCCGGTGTATTAAAAAATAAATCACAGACCTCGACAGTGGTACCAACTGGGTGTGCAGCAGGCTGTACGCGAGGTTGCATATCGCGGCCTTCCGCTTCTACTTGCCAAGCTTGCTCAGCATCGGTGCTGCGTGAGGTCAGGGTGAGGCGTGATACGGAACTGATAGAGGCCAGCGCTTCACCACGGAAACCTAAGCTGGCGACACCTTCGAGGTCTTCTAATATGGCAATTTTGCTGGTGGCATGCCGTGCCAGTGCCAATGGCAGCTGATCAGCAGCGATACCATGGCCATCGTCACGGATTTGTAGGCGTTTAATACCGCCTTGCTCAACATCAATATCGATGCGTGTAGCGCCAGCATCAAGGCAATTTTCTAAAAGTTCTTTGGCGACCGATGAGGGTCTTTCAACCACTTCGCCCGCTGCGATTTGGTTCGCTAGGCGTGGGCTGAGTAGATGAATGGCGCGTACGTCAGTCATTATTGTCCTGCTAAAGTAGTGGCTGGCACAGTGAGTATTTGCCCAATTTTGAGCGCATCACTTTTTAGTTTATTGCTGCTGCGCAGTTGCGCTGGGCTGATTTGGTAACGCTGTGCCAGCAAAGATAGGCTTTCGCCTGAGCGCACGACGTGTTCACGCGGGCCAATGGCGAGTTTGCCAGAATCACGCAACCAAGCAACATAGCTGCCAGGCGGTGGGTTTTGCTGAAAAAACTGGCGCACACCGGTGTGGATCGAGCGGGCTATGGCTTGTTGATGCGAGCTATTAGCTAGCTTTCTCGATTCACCAGGGTTACTGATAAAGCCTGTTTCTATCAGAATAGAAGGCATGTCGGGTGATTTAAGCACCATAAAGCCAGCCTGCTCAACGCGCTTTTTATGCAGCGGCGTTATCCGCCCCATATTGCTAAGGACTTTTTGGCCGACATCGAGACTTGATGATAGTGAGGCTGTCATCGATAAGTCGAGTAACACACCAGCGAGCATGGCATCTTTATCATCGAGTTTAACGTTACCTGCGCCACCGATTAAATCCGAACGGTTTTCACTATCGGCTAGCCAACGCGCAGTTTCTGAGGTGGCACCACTATCTGATAAAGCAAACACAGATGCACCAAAAGCCGCTGCACGTGGCGCTGCATCAGCGTGAATGGAAACAAATAAGTCAGCACCTTTTTTGCGAGCAATATCTGTACGGCGGCGCAGTGGAATAAAGTAATCGCCGGTGCGTACTAATTCTGCACGGAAACCTTTTTCAGCATTGATTTGCCGCTGCAGTTCTTTGGCAATATTCAGCACAATATCTTTTTCACGTAGACCTCCGGGGCCAATTGCACCGGGATCTTCACCGCCATGTCCAGCGTCAATGGCAATAACAATATCGCGTTTAGTTGAAGAGGGCAGGCTGGATAACTTGGGTTGACGGGTCTTGATAATTGCTGTTGTAACAGGTTGCACACTTGCTTTATTAGTGCTGTTATTGGTGCCTGTTGCATTGTCGAATAAATCAACCACAAGGCGGTGGCCATACTGCTGATTTGGCGTCAGAGTGAAGCTCTTTGGGGTGACTTGTTCTGCTATCTCTAGAACGATACGCAGTTCATCTGCTTCGCGGTTACCGGTGCGCACTTGGGTAATCGGTGATTTACCGCCAGTTAAACCTTTAAGCTCCGCCGACAGTTTGGTTTGTTTGATATCAATAACGATACGGTCGGGCGCGCTTAAGGTAAAAACACTATGTTCCACTGGCCCTGTGAGGTCAAAAACTAGGCGTGTATTATCCGGTGCACGCCATAGACGTACACTGTTAATTTGTGTCATTGCAAAGGCTTGCAGAGGTAAAACAATGCAGACAACTAAAGCAGCAATTAACGATTGTAGGCGCACGGGTAACCTCGCTATGTCTTTAAGTTAAGGTGGCCAGAGCAACGCACCAACTTTCGCCACGTGTGCTATAGGGCAATAATCGCACAATTCGTCCATCATTATGAGCTTTTATAATGATTTCAAGGTCAGGTTGCGGTAAATAGCCTTTTCCTTGCTGTGGCCACTCAATTAAACACAGATCATCATCAGTAAAATAGTCGCGAATACCTAAATACTCCAACTCTTCTGGATCAGCTAAGCGGTACAAATCAAAGTGCCAGATGCGCAGGCCATTTATTTCATAGGGTTCAACTAAGGTGAAGGTTGGGCTTTTGACCGGGCCAGTGTGACCCAAACCGCGAATAATGCCGCGCGATAAGGTAGTTTTCCCCGCACCCAAATCACCTTCTAAAAAAAGAATGCCGTGTCCTGCTGTGTGCTGTGCAAGCGCATGCCCTAAATCTGTCATGGCGGCTTCATCTTCTATATATAATTCTATGCCTGACATGGGCTGAATTCCTCAAATAATAAGCGGATGCTGTTGTATAGAGCATGGGTTGCCACAGTACGCTCTAGGCCAGCAAAGGCATGCAACCACCTCGCAGCACAGTGTAGTATCGTTTGTGTACTGAGCAAACTGGTGCCAACTATGCTTAACACGCCAGCAATAATTAGTATGCGATTCAGCTGGCCTTTATGAGTAGCTGTTGTGCGTGCTGATCTGCGTGCCAAGTTTTCAGCATGTATTTTTCAGCATGTATACTGCGCACGGGTTTATCATCAGTCGTCATGGGCTACATCCATGCTGGAATATTAAGTAATAGTATAACTATCTTTTAGAGGGATAGCGTTGAATGTCATCTGAACCGCTTGATCTGCTTGCATTAACCGCGTCGATTCGAGACTGGGCGGCCGACTTGGGTTTTCAGCAGTTAGGGATTGCTGATATTGATTTAAGCAAAGATGCACAGCGTTTGGATGCCTACTTGGCCGCTGGCTATCATGGCGAGATGGCCTATATGGCCAGTCACGGCACGATGCGTTCGCGTCCGCATGAACTGGTGCCCGGTACTGTGCGGGTGATTTCAGTACGCATGGACTATCTCCCTGAAGATACGCAGATGGCGCAAGTACTCGCACAGCCAGAGCAGGCTTATGTCTCCCGTTATGCCTTGGGGCGTGATTACCATAAGTTGATCCGCAAGCGTTTACAGCAATTGGCTGATAAAATCACTCAAACCATTGGTCCTTTTGGCCATCGTGCATTTGTTGACAGTGCGCCGGTTTTAGAAAAGCCACTGGCACGCAAAGCAGGCTTAGGTTGGGTGGGTAAAAATACGCTGATATTAAATCGTAAGGCGGGCAGTTGGTTCTTCTTAGGTGAGTTGTTGGTTGATTTACCTTTACCGTTAGATACGCCTAATGATCGCGATCATTGTGGTAAATGTACGGCGTGTTTGGAAGTGTGCCCAACCCAAGCCTTTGTCGGTGAGCGCGTCTTGGATGCGCGGCGCTGTATTTCTTATCTGACGATTGAGTTGAAAGATGCGATTCCGGAAGATCTGCGGCCTTTGATTGGTAATCGCGTGTTTGGTTGCGATGATTGTCAGCTAGTCTGCCCATGGAACCGTTTTGCTAAAGCTACGCAAGAGGATGATTTTCAGCCGCGCCATCGCCTAGATAACAGCAGCTTAGCCGAGCTGTTTATGTGGACGGAAGAGCAGTTTTTAACCCGCACGCAAGGCTCACCGATTCGGCGTACCGGCTATGAGCGTTGGTTGCGCAACTTAGCAGTGGGCTTGGGTAATGCACCCACCACTATTCCTGTACTGCAAGCCCTTAAGGCGCGCCTTGAGTACCCTTCAGAGTTGGTGCGTGAGCATGTGCGCTGGGCGCTGCAGCAGCATCAATAAGCCGCTGTGATGGCTAAGTCGTAGTTTCATCTGAGTAGTGTGTGGCGTATATCAGAATTGATTCAGTGCAGAACGATGCACACGCAAGCGAAATGTTGTAAAAATCGCTATGCTACGCACTCCTATTGACCTTCTAGTGTTTTAAAACATCATGACAGAAAACGATTATCAGTTGGCTTGGGGCATCTATGCCGTTTCTGCTTTGGGCTGTTTGTGGGTATGGTTTTATTTTACCAGCTGGATGTGGCGCTATTTACGTGAACCGTTGCGGGTGATCGTTGCGGTTATGTTATTTACGCCAACCGTGGTTGATCCTGCGCGAGATTTTTATGCACCAGCGATTGCCATAACAGTGATGGATCTGTTGTTTAAAGTCAGTAATGACGCGTGGCGTTCTGTGGCTGATTTGGTGATGTATGGCGTAATGTTATTTGCAGTTTACTTGGTGTTTGTCTTAGTACGCTGGCTGATGAGTCGTCATAAGCGCAGTGTGCATCAGGTTGCTCAGCGTCAAACTGTAAAAGCGGCGAAGTCAGAAGGACCGGAATCTAGGTTAACTTTGCAGCAGCAGCTTGATTTAGAAAAAGATAGTCAGGGATCTGGCCTTGTCGCACGCCGCTAGGGGAGACTGCTATGTGTGAGTTGCTGGGGATGAGCGCCAATGTGCCAACTGATGTGGTGTTTAGTTTCACCGGGTTGATGCAGCGTGGCGGGCGTACCGGTCCACACCGTGATGGCTGGGGTATAGGTTTTTATGAAGGGCGTGGTTTGCGTTTATTCCAAGATCCACAAGCCAGTGCCGATTCCGAGATTGCGCGTCTGGTGCAGCGTTACCCGATTAAAAGTGAAACGGTGATTGGTCATATTCGTCAGGCTAACGTCGGCGCGGTGAGCTTGGCCAACACCCATCCCTTTATGCGAGAAATGTGGGGGCGCAACTGGTGTTTTGCTCACAATGGTCAGCTGGCTGATTTTACCCCTAAACAAGGCATGTACCAGCCAGTCGGTGATACTGATAGTGAGGCGGCATTTTGTGATCTATTAAATCGATTGCGTGAGTCCTGCACTGAGCAGTGCAGTATTGAGCAGTTTCTACCGGTGATTGTTGCGGCTTGCCAAGAGTACCGCAGTAAAGGCGTATTCAATGGTTTGTTGAGTAATGGTGATTGGTTGTTTAGTTTTTGCAGTACTAAGCTGGCGCATATCACTCGGCGCGCACCTTTTGGTCCAGCGACGCTGAAAGATGCGGATGTCAGTGTGGATTTTCATGCGGAAACGACGCCCAATGATGTGGTGACTGTGTTGGCCACTGAGCCGTTGACCGATAATGAGCGCTGGAATGTGTATGCCCCGGGCGAATGGCGGCTCTGGCGTGGTGGTGAGATGATTGCGCAAGGCCACAGTGAATAGTCTCGGAGCGCGGGCGGCTCGCCCGCAATGGCTAACAGTACACAGCGGTTTATCTGGGTAGGCCAACAGTCAAAAGCGCCGAGCAGTCTGTGCGTATGACACAGCGCGCTAGTATCGTTCTTTCCTCAACGGGTCTTCCTGACCCGATTCGGGCGCTGCGCCACCCATGGCGCGCTTGCCACGAAACCAGCGCACTGTGTCTTTAGCAATGATGTGGTTTGCTAGTCAGTAGCAGATGATCAGAAAAGCAGGGCAGGTACGGCGTTTCTACGTAAACCATTAAGTAAAAGCATCAAGCAGATTGTGCGTGTGACCCCGCGCGCTGGAGTCGTTCTTCCCTCAACGGGTCATCCTGACCCGATTCGGGCGCTGCGCCAACCTTGGCGCGCTTGCCACGAAACCAGCGCACTGCGTCTCAAGCATTGATGTGGCGTGCTAGTCAGTAGCAGATGGTCAAAAGAGTATCTCTACTATCTGAAACATATGCTGTTGCTCTAATGATTTAAGCTGCAATAGTGAATCTTTTACAGATGATCAACAAGTGCTGCGCTGTTGCTGTGGCAAGCGCAGCCATGGATGGCGTAGCGCCGGAGTTGAACCCTGGATGGGTTCGTCGACGGAAAAACAGCAATAGCGCAGTACGGCACACTTAAAAATCCACAGTGAATGCTTCTTGAATTCCACGCTAACTGTTGCAGAACCATGCAGTAGACTCAAGGCAATCTCCAACAATCGCTACAATAGAGCATATTATTTAGCCAAATACCGCATGCCTTCTTCGAGGCCTTCGATGGTCATAGGATACATTTGATCCTCAATCAGCTCACGAATCATTTTGGTGGATTGGGTGTAATCCCAGACGTTTTTTGGATAAGGATTAAGCCAGATAATCTTTTTAAACTTCTGCATAAAACGCTGCATCCACACATAGCCCGGCTCATCATTCCAATGCTCAACACTGCCACCAGACTGAGCAATTTCATAAGGTGACATGGAGGCATCGCCAACAAAAATCACTTTATAGTCGGCACCATAGGTGTTCAGCACATCTTGCGTGGCGATACGTTGTTCGAAACGGCGTGAGTTGTTTTTCCATAAACCTTCATAGATAAAGTTATGGAAGTAGTAATACTCCAGATGCTTGAACTCAGTTTTACACGCGGAAAACAACTCTTCACTGATTTTCACGTGTTCATCCATTGAGCCGCCAATATCAAATAGAATTAGCAATTTGACCGTGTTGCGGCGCTCGGGGCGCATTTGGATATTGAGTAGACCGCCATCGCGCGCGGTATGATCAATGGTGCCGCTGAGATCAAACTCATCCTCAGCACCTTGGCGGGCAAATTTACGCAAGCGACGCAGGGCTACTTTAATATTACGAGTGCCGATTTCCACTTGATCATCGAGGTCTTTATAGTCGCGCTGCTCCCAAACCTTTACTGCTTTGCCTTGGCGCTCGCCCTCATTACCGAGCCGAAAACCTTCGGGATTATAGCCGCCGGAACCAAAGGGGCTGGTGCCGCCAGTACCAATCCACTTGTTCCCGCCTTTATGCTTGCCTTTCTGCTCTTCGAGGCGCTGCTTAAAGGCTTCAATCAGCTTATCTAAACCACCCAAGGATTCGATTTTTGCGCGTTCTTCAGCGCTTAATGAGCGCTCAAATTCACGGCGCAGCCACTCGTCAGGAATTAAGGCTTCAATGTGCTGGTCGAGGCTTTCAATGCCTTTAAAATAGGCAGCAAAGGCGCGGTCAAATTTATCGTAATGGCGCTCGTCTTTGACCAGAATGGCTCGGGCTAAATAATAGAACTCATCCATATCGGCAAACACCACGTTGTGTTTGAGCGCATTAATTAAGTCCAACAGTTCGCGCAGCGAAACCGGTACTTTCGCGGCACGCATTTCATTAAATAAATTCAGCAGCATGGCTACAGACCTCTTCGGTAAAAGGTGCAGCGGGATAGCAGTTATAGTTTCAAAGCTATCCCGTGCAGCACATGTGGTTAGCGGTTGTTGCGGCGGCTCATAAAGGCCAAACGCTCAAGCAGCATCACATCCTGTTCATTTTTCACTAAAGCACCGGCCAGCGGTGGGATGGCTTTGGTCACATCACGCTCACGCAGAGTCGCTTCACTAATCTTGTCAGCCATCAGCAGTTTTAACCAATCGACCAGTTCGCTGGTGGAGGGCTTTTTCTTTAAGCCAGGAACTTTGCGCACATCGAAAAATACATCCAGAGCTTCGCTGACCAAGGATTGACTGATGTTGGGGTAGTGCACATCAACAATTTTCTGCAAGGTATTGCGGTCGGGGAAGGCAATGTAATGGAAGAAGCAGCGGCGTAAGAAAGCATCCGGCAACTCTTTTTCGTTATTGGAGGTGATGATGATAATCGGGCGGTGTTTAGCCTTAATAGTTTCATCGGTCTCGTAAACGTAGAACTCCATTTTGTCGATTTCTTGCAACAAATCATTAGGGAACTCAATGTCGGCTTTGTCGATTTCATCAATCAGTAGAATCACGCGCTCGTCCGACTCAAAGGCTTCCCACAATTTACCTTTATTGATGTAGTTGCGTACGTCGTGGACTTTGTCAGCATTAAGCTGCGAGTCACGCAAGCGGCTGACGGCATCGTATTCATACAAACCTTGGTGCGCTTTGGTGGTGGATTTGATGTGCCAAGTAATCAAGCGTGCGCCAAAGGATTCAGCCAATTGCTCCGCCAGCATGGTTTTACCGGTGCCGGGCTCGCCTTTAACCAATAAAGGGCGTTCCAAGGTTATAGCAGCGTTGACTGCCAGTTTTAGATCATCAGTGGCTACGTAGGATTGAGTACCAGAAAATTTCATATAAAACCTCAGCAAGACCTGCGTGTTATTATTTTAAGTTGAGTGGGTGAATGACCCTAGATGGGGCTTACTATACCTTGCTCATCTTATGTTTGTGAACGAAAAGGCTTTTCTAGTCATTATGTGTGCGATGTTTCCTGAAAATCAGACTGGACGCTAAGCGCGCTGAGCTTTAGGCTCACAATAATAAAACGATAATTAGTTGAGGATCCTCAAATGAGCCGTATTTATGTCGACAATGCGCAGAGTGTAGGTAATACACCTTTAGTACAAATCAACCGCCTGGGCCCAAAAGGCGTTACGATTCTCGCCAAAATAGAGTCTCGCAACCCTGCAGGCTCAGTTAAGTGCCGTATTGGTGTCGGTATGGTGCAAGCTGCGGAAGCGTCTGGAGCGCTGAAGCCTAGCGTGACCATGGTTGAGCCGACTTCGGGCAATACTGGCATTGGTCTAGCCTTTGTCGCCGCCGCGCGTGGCTATAAATTAATCTTAACCATGCCGTCGTCGATGAGCTTAGAGCGTCGTAAAATTCTCAAAGCGTTAGGTGCCGAGCTGGTGCTGACTGAGCCGGCTAAAGGTATGAAGGGTGCAATTGAAAAAGCCCATGAAATTGCCGCGACTGACCCAGATAAGTATCTGGTGCTGCAGCAATTTGATAATCCCGCTAACCCTGATGCTCATGAGAAAACCACGGGTCCAGAAATTTGGCGCGACACCGATGGTGCTATTGATGTTTTAGTCAGTGGTATTGGTACCGGTGGTACGCTGACTGGGGTATCGCGCTATATTAAAAATACCTGCGGCAAGCCGATTCTTTCTGTGGGTGTTGAACCCACTGCCTCACCTGTGATTACTCAGTTATTGGCAGGACAAGACATCAGTCCTGCGCCGCATAAAATTCAAGGGTTGGGTGCCGGTTTTATCCCTAAAAACCTCGATATGAGTATGCTTGATCAGGTTGAGTTGGTCAGTGATGATGAATCCAAGCAGATGGCGCTACGTTTAATGCGTGAAGAGGGTATTTTATGTGGTATCTCCTCTGGTGCAGCCATGGCCGCCGCTGTACGACTCGCTCAGCAACCCAGTATGCAAGGTAAAACCATAGTGGTGATTCTGCCCGATTCAGGTGAGCGTTACTTATCGAGCATGCTGTTTGACGATTTATTTACCGAGCAGGAATTGGCTCAGTAAAATCAGCGTTGTCTTGAGACCTGCAAGCGGATGGCCGTTTGCAGGCACGCTGTAGGTCTATTGATGGAGTATGTTCAATGGCTATTGATTGCCCAGCTGTTGCTATAGCGCGACAGATTTTAGATAGTTTTGATGACTATCGTGAGCAGTTTCGTACGCTCACTAACCTAGGTCGTGAGCGCTTTGAAAAAGCCCAGTGGCAAGAAATTCAAGATGCATCTGCGGCACGTATTCAGTTGTATAAAATACGCATTACTTTGGCACGAGAAGAGCTCTTAGCCACGTATGGTGCAGAGGTGTTACTGAATATTGAGTGCTGGCCGCAAATCAAAAAATCTTATATTGGCCAAATTGATTTACGTCTGGATGATGAATTGTCAGAAACTTGGTTTAATTCAGTTTTTAACAGCTTATTTAGCCATGACTTGATCAGTGATGAGTGCATGTTTGTGCACAGTACACGCCCGGCATTGCGCGAGTATGAGACGCCTGTGCAGATCCGTACGTATCGCCCGCACGGTGATTTAGCTGCTACGTTGCGGCAAATCAGTGAGGATTACCGTTTTTCTGTGCCATACGTCAACCAAGAAGCTGATCTGGTCCGCCTTGAGGAACAGTTGCGCGCCAACTTGCCAGATTGGGTGTGCAAAGACCCAGAGTTATGTATTGAGCTGTACAGTTCGCGTTTATACCGTAATAAAGGCGCGTATTTAGTCGGACGCGTCTTTACTCAAGATGAGCAATGGCCGTTGGTGATACCTGTGCTCAATCGTGAAGGGCAAGGGATTCGTATGGATGCGGTGATTATTGACGAAGCAGAAGTGTCGATTATCTTCTCCTTTACCCGCTCCTATTTTATGGTACGCGTTGCCTATCCTGCTGAGTTTATTAGTTTCTTGCGACGCATCTTGCCACGTAAGCATATTTCCGAACTGTACACTTCGATTGGCTTTTATAAACAAGGTAAATCAGAGTTCTATCGTGCATTGATTGAGCACTTAGAAACCACTGATGATAAGTTTGTAATGGCCGATGGGGTGCGCGGTATGGTCATGAGTGTGTTTACTCTACCCGGTTTTAATACTGTATTTAAAATCATTAAAGACCGCTTTTCACCGTCCAAAAACGTAACCCGTGAGACGGTGATTGATCGTTACCGTATGGTGAAATATGTTGACCGTGTTGGCCGCTTAGCCGATACCCAAGAATTTGCTGATTTTCGCTTTCCTGTGGTTAAGTTTGACTCTGAGTGCTTGCGTGAGTTGTTGGACGTTGCTCCGTCAACTGTAGAAGTACAGGGTGATGAGGTGTTGATCCGGCACAGTTGGACTGAGCGCCGCATGATACCGTTGAACATATACTTAGACACGGCAAATGAGCAGCAAGTGAATGATGCTCTAGAAGAGTACGGCTTAGCGATTAAGCAGTTGGCCGCTGCCAATATTTTTCCAGGCGATATGCTGTTGAAAAACTTCGGTGTTACCCGTCATGGTCGTGTGGTGTTTTATGATTATGATGAAATCAGCTATTTGACCGAAGTGAATTTCCGTAAAATTCCTGAGCCGCGTTTTCCAGAGGATGAGATGTCGGCAGAACCTTGGTACTCAGTCGGTCCGCATGATGTCTTTCCAGAAGAGTTTCCACGTTTTTTATTCACTGATCCCAAACAACGTAAATTGTTTAAAGAGATGCATGGTGATTTATTTCAAGCCTCGTACTGGCAAGGACTGCAAGAGGCTATTCGCGACGGTAAGGTCATTGACGTCTATCCGTATAAGCGTAAAGACATGGAGTAATTGAACTGCTAATTAGGGGTTGTGCTACGTTTACGCGTTTAGCCATTGAGAAGACCAACGTTGCGCGGTATAATACCGCGCTTCCATTTTTCCCGTTCGGGAGCGTGCAATATGCTGCGTATCAGCCAAGAAGCTCTGACCTTTGATGATGTATTATTAATCCCCGGTTATTCCGAGGTTTTACCAAAGAATGTCAGTTTGAAAACTCGTCTTACTCGTAATATCGAACTCAATATTCCATTGCTATCTGCGGCAATGGATACTGTTACTGAAGCCCGACTGGCCATTGCTATGGCGCAAGAAGGCGGCATCGGTATCATCCATAAAAACATGACAGTCGAACAGCAAGCGGCAGAAGTGCGTAAAGTAAAGCGTTACGAAACTGCAATTGTGCATGATCCTGTCACTGTGACCTCCGACACCAAAATCATTGATCTACTTAAGCGTGCTGATGAGCTAGGCTTTTCAGGCTTTCCAGTGCTTGATGCAGGCAAACAATTGGTTGGTATCGTCACAGGCCGTGACCTGCGTTACACACCCAATGCCGGTGATACTGTTGCAGCTATTATGACGCCAAAGGAGCAGTTGGTTACTGTACAAGAAGGTACTGGTTTAGAAGAAATTAAAACCAAGTTGTATGAGCATCGTATTGAAAAAATGCTAGTGGTCAATGATAAATTTCAATTGCGTGGCATGGTCACATTCCGCGATATTGAAAAAGCCAAAAGCTACCCCTTTGCCTCGAAAGACGATCAAGGTCGTTTGCGTGTTGGTGCTGCTGTAGGTACTGGTGTTGACACTGAAGAACGTGTTGCAGCGCTGGCTGCGGCGGGGATTGATGTGGTGGTGGTTGATACTGCGCACGGCCACTCTAAAGGTGTGCTGGAGCGCGTGCGCTGGGTGAAAGAAAACTTCCCAGAAGTGCAAGTGATTGGCGGTAATATTGCCACGGGTGCAGCAGCTTTAGCTTTGGTTGAAGCAGGCGCCGATGCAGTTAAAGTCGGTATTGGTCCAGGTTCAATCTGTACCACGCGGATTGTTGCCGGTGTTGGTGTACCGCAGATTTCCGCGATTGCTAATGTTTCTGCAGCGCTGCAAGGCACAGGTGTGCCGATGATTGCCGATGGTGGTATCCGCTTCTCTGGCGATTTATCTAAAGCCATCGTAGCTGGCGCTGATTCGGTAATGATGGGCTCAATGTTTGCCGGTACAGAAGAATCGCCTGGTGAAATTGAACTGTTCCAGGGCCGCTCATACAAGTCTTACCGTGGTATGGGATCTATGGGTGCCATGGCGCAAGCGCAAGGTTCATCCGACCGTTACTTCCAAGACACCAGTGGTGGTGCTGAAAAACTCGTTCCTGAAGGTATTGAAGGCCGTGTACCTTATAAAGGTTCGATGGCAGCGATTGTTCACCAGTTAATGGGTGGCTTGCGCGCTTCAATGGGTTACACCGGTTGTGCCACGATCGAAGAGATGCGCACTAAACCTGAGTTTGTCCGCATTACTGGCGCGGGGATGGCAGAATCTCATGTGCATGATGTACAAATTACTAAAGAAGCTCCGAATTATCGAGTCAGCTAAGCTGAGCTTGTATTCGTTAGACAAACCGCCGCATTAAGGCGGTTTGTCCTTTCATAAGTTTATAAACCGTTATTGAGACTTATCCCATGGCTGCTCAAGATATTCATGCCCACCGCATTTTAGTTTTAGATTTCGGCTCGCAATACACCCAGTTGATTGCCCGTCGTATTCGTGGCATTGGCGTTTTCTGCGAAATTCACCCCTTTGATGTCAGTGAAGACGTGATTCGTGCGTTTAATCCGCGCGGCATTATCTTGTCTGGTGGCCCTGAATCTGTACATGCGGATAACAGTCCGCGTGCACCGCAACTGGTGTTTGATCTTGGTATTCCTTTGCTTGGTGTGTGTTATGGCATGCAGACCATGGCACAGCAGTTGGGTGGCCAGGTACAGGGCTCTAATGTGCGTGAGTTTGGCGCGGCGCGGGTTAATGTGCTGGCAGGCAATCCTTTGTTAGATGGTTTGCGTGATGCGGCCACAGCTGTCTCACCGAGCGGTTTGGATGTGTGGATGAGTCATGGTGATAAAGTTACTGTGCTGCCAGAAGGATTTACTGCTATTGCTGGCACTGACAGCTGCCCAATAGCGGGTATGGCCGATACGACGCGCCAATACTATGGTGTGCAGTTTCATCCTGAGGTAACCCACACTGCGCAAGGTGCAGAAATTTTAACTCGCTTTGTCTTGGATATTTGTGCTTGTGAAGCCTTATGGACCCCAGCCAATATCGTTGACGATGCCATTGCCAATGTGCGCGCCCAAGTCGGCGACCGTAAGGTCTTGCTCGGTTTGTCTGGTGGTGTTGACTCTTCAGTAGTTGCCGCTTTATTGCATAAAGCGATTGGCACTCAGCTAACCTGCGTCTTTGTTGATCATGGTTTGCTGCGCTTGCATGAAGGCGATGAAGTAATGAGCATGTTCGCTGATAATATGGGTGTTAAAGTCATTCGTGTCGATGCTGAGCAGCGTTACTTAGATTTACTCAAAGGCGAGACTGATCCAGAAGCGAAACGTAAAATTATTGGCCGCACCTTTATTGAAGTTTTTGATGAAGAAGCCAGTAAGTTAGAAGGCATTGATTTCCTTGCACAGGGCACGATTTACCCCGACGTGATTGAATCAGCAGCGATTAAAAACGGTAAAGCCCATGTGATTAAATCGCACCACAACGTGGGTGGCTTACCGGACGATATGAAGTTTGAGTTGGTTGAACCACTGCGCGAACTGTTTAAAGATGAAGTACGCAAGCTGGGTGTTGAACTGGGTCTGCCGCACGATATGGTCTACCGTCACCCGTTCCCAGGCCCAGGTCTGGGTGTACGTATTCTTGGTGAAGTGACTAAAGAATATGCCGACTTATTACGCCAAGCTGATCATATTTTTATCGAAGAATTGCGTAAATCTGGTTGGTACGATAAAACCAGCCAAGCCTTTACCGTGTTCTTGCCAGTCAAGTCCGTGGGTGTAGTCGGTGATGCACGCCGTTACGCTTGGGTTGTCTCGCTGCGCGCGGTAGAAACCATCGACTTTATGACTGCGCGTTGGGCACACTTGCCGTATGATTTATTGGAGACAGTATCGGGTCGTATCATCAATGAAATCGAAGGCATTTCTCGCGTGGTTTATGATGTGTCAAGCAAGCCGCCAGCGACCATTGAGTGGGAATGATTTCACCTTAGGTGCTGGCTGACGCTAATCCGCCGTTAAAAAATAAAGGCTCATGAATTTCATGGGCCTTTTTTGTAAGCGTTGAGTTTTTTTAGGCTACTCAGCAGAATGTTTCTTAGTCTGCGAAAAATGTCTTTGCCGATGGATCAGTTGCTACAGACAGTAAAAACTATCGTTCGACATTCAGTACAGCTAACGTCCCCCACAATGAAAAAGTCTCGTTGGACCCCCATCTTTTTATGTCGTCTAGCATGTGCTGATAACAAAGAGCGAGATTGCTTTTTGATGATTGGGCGAGAATGATCAGAGTTTAGAGGTGTTTGCCAGTAAAATTTTTAATTTTTTCTATACCGTCAAAGCCTGTTGTTTATTGTTCTAGGTAGCTGATAATCTGAATTTTGAAGTATAAAACAGCCTATTGAATTCGCCTTAGAACGGTTGCATAGCAGCAGGGGTGAGTACGCGGCAAAACTGGGAGACGAGTGCAAATCTGGCTCCTAATTTTTCCG
>Ga0265293_10006845_pt1 | contig 17933 bp, 17 predicted proteins | sample Munlanlewell138R_FD_192505 | JGI IMG/M metagenome (GOLD analysis project Ga0265293, IMG submission 192505) | Leachate microbial communities from a municipal landfill in Southern Ontario, Canada - Leachate well 138R | ecosystem: Engineered > Solid waste > Landfill > Unclassified | place: Canada...
CCATTACCTCCTGCGGCATTATCGCTATCGCCGCCGGACGCTCCCCATAACTCCACTTGATAGTACCCCGCATTAACGGGAGTAAAAGATTGCACCCCCCCTGTGTAGGAATATGTAATAGAACCTCCCTCATTTACTATTGAGGCAGATGCCAAGAAATTGGTGTTTAGATAAGCAATTGCAGAAAAAGAAAGCGTAGCCACTATAATAATAGCTGCGGCAAATATGCACAATCTCAAAAACTTCTTTATTTTAATCAATTTCATATATAATCGCTCCAATACAATGTATAAATAGAGTTATCTTATTATATTATATAAAATTTATTTAGATAATTCAATACTACTTTTAAAATAAAATTTTAAAATATAAAATAATGTCATAAAAGAGGGGTTTTGGGTGTGTTTTAAGTTAAAAACAGCTCAAAAAAACTTGTGCGGAGTTTTTCAAATAGTAAAATTTAAGCTAATATAATATTGTTTTTATTATTTTAACTTTTTATAAACTAATAATTATGTAGTTTTATGGAAAATGCGTTGGGGAATCCAAATCATTTTTATTGCCTTTAGCTACTCTATTATAATAAAATCCTCATCTTGCAAGAAGTCAGGCAAAGTTTCTTCGTCATCTAAGGCATCGTCGGGCAAGTCTGCTGCGGCAACTTCAGCCTCAGGGGTAACCTTCTCGATTTCCCCAAAAAGGGCGGAGCTTTTTGCATAGTATTTTTCGTAATTTGTGCGAATTTTGTGCATAAGTTCTTCATAATCAGGAAGTTCTGTTATGGTTTCTAGACCAAACTTTTTCAAAAACTCGTCCGTTGTGCCGTATAATATGGGGTATCCAACCGTTTCTTTTCTGCCTTTTGGCTCAATTAAGTTAAGTTTAAGGAGCATTGCTATTACATAGTCCGAGTTCACCCCACGCAAATCCTCTATCTCTTGGCGGGTGATTGGCTGCTTGTAGGCAATAATTGCCACAACTTGCAGCAGCGTTTTGGATAGCTCCCTCTCCCGAGTTTCTACAAGCACATCTGCAAGCGTGTCACCGTATATTGGATTAGATTGGAATTGATAGGTAGAATTAAACTCTATTAAATGTATTCCTCGCCCTCCGCTGTGACGCTTTTTTAGCTCTGCCAAAGCTTGGTCTATTTCTTGTTTGGTATGAGCGGTAAGCCCATCATACAAAGCATCTGCTTTTAGCCCTGTACCCGATGCAAAAATTAAAGCCTCAATTATATCCGTCAACATCTTGCAGTAACTCCTCTTGATTTTCGTTTGTTAATACATCATTTCCCGCTTGGTATGTAAGAATAATATCACCGTTAAACTCTGCTTGTTCGGCAATGGCTATTTGACGCTTTAATATCTCTAGCATTGCAAGAAAAGTATTAATAACCATTAATTTAGAGCGTCCCCTACTAAATAATCCAAAAAAACTAATGGACCTATATGCTCTTAGCTCCTCAATAATCTGCGTAAAACGCTCGGCAACAGTGATGGGCTCTTTGTCTACGGTCTTGGGGATTTCTACCACCTCGGGAAACTCTATGCGTTCTAGTAATAGCGCAAAGGCGGTTATCATCTTTTCCAAACTAAAGTTTTTTATCACCAACTTATATTCATCCTCGCCAAATACAGGGTCACGGTAAAAACGATTGAGTATCTCGCTCTCCCCAAGCTTTTCACCCGCCTCTTTTAGCATTCGATACTCCTCTAATTTTAATAAAAACATAGCCTCTGAGGGAGCTTCAATTTGGTCTTGCTCATCTATAATTTTTGGCAATAACGCAAGGGACTTATATTCAAGAAGTGTGGATGCAAGCAGTATAAAGTCGGAAATATCATCGTAATCTTTAGTTTCAAGCGATGCAATATAGTCAAGATACTGTTCGGTGATATCCGATAAAAATATATCTTTAATATCTACCTTACCTTTTTTGCATAAATCTAGCAGAACATCAAGCGGAACGGTTTCCTCGGATATCTGATAGGAAAAAATATTGTTTTCGCTTGAAAAGTCGCTCATAAGCTAAACTTTAGCCTCCCAGCCTTGCTAACATAATTTTTTGTATAATATTATATATTAAATCGCTAAACATACCAAAAATATTTAGGTAGGGAAAGCCCAGCCATTCCGCTACTCTGCCAATGAGTATCAGCCCAATAAGCACAAAAATACCGTAGCGCACCATGAACATTTGATACTTTGTGTTGTTTGGCAGCAATGTGTTCAAAAGATTGTAGCCGTCTAAAGGATAAATGGGCAAAAGGTTGAAAAAGGCAAGCATAAAGTTAATTGCTATCATATAAATCAACAAATACAGTCCCAAATATTGCAGTACTACAATAACAGCGTTAGTAGATAAAGTGTAAAGGAAAGGAATAAATATATATAGCAATAGCATGCTAATTCCCGCCATAATCAGGTTGGCGCTCACCCCTGCTATTGAAACAAGAATCATTCCCTTTTTATAATTGGTAAAGTTGCGTGAGTCTATGGGAACAGGCTTTGCCCAACCAAAACCCACCAAAAGAAACATAAGCACGCCAAACAAATCAAAGTGAGAAACAGGGTTAAGGCTTAGCCTTCCCCGTGCTTTTGCGGTGGGGTCGCCCGATTTAAGAGCGGCATACCCGTGACTTATCTCGTGTACCATTATTGAAAAAACAACAGCTATAAGAAACGCTAAGGCGACTATTATACTAATACCTATATTATCGGCATCCGTGCTAAAAAATCTGGTAAAAAACATTACTACCTCTATGTAACTAACTCTTTAAATAATAACAAATAAAAGGTGGATAGTCAATAAAAGAGTGCTAATTATAATTTATTAACAATTTGAATATCTTTAGGCGTAATCAAAAGTATTTTCTTATCAATGCATTCAATTTTCCCGTCCAAGCCGTATGCCGCTCCGGACAGAAAATCGAGTATCCTTTGTGATATCTCGGGCGGGCTAATAGAAAAGTCAGCTATCGCCCCGTGTCCGTCTTTTAGCCCGTCTATTATTTTTTGCACATCGTCAAAGCTTTTGGGTTGTATAATTGCAACATCCTTTCCCCCGTCTTTTACCTTGAGTACCTTTTTTGCCATATATTCGTCATACGGTGTTTGCTTACGCTTTTTGGCAGTTTTTGCGGGGATTTCTCCGCTTTTTAATGTGTTGATGTACGACATTATTATAAATTAGTCCTTATCTTATAATACTATGTGAGTAACTGCATATGCTTTTTAGCTCCTGTGTCTAGGCTTTTACTCCAACAAGCAAGCAATTACAACACCCTATTAATCAAACAAAACTCTCCCAAGCCGCACGAGGTTTGACCCGCACCGAACAGCAAGCGGATAATCATCTGTCATACCCATAGATAGATATTTAATTGTGGGATATTTTTCTTTTAGGGTGTCATACAGTTTTTTAACACTCAAGAATAATTCCCTCCGTTCTTTATCTCCTACTTCTATTGGCGTCACAGCCATTACACCAACAAGGCGGATATTATTATAAACTTCAAGCGACTCTGCAAAGGCAACACCCTCGCAAACAACAATGCCACCCTTGCTTTCTTCCGCTCCTGTGTTTATTTGCATCAAGATATCCTGCACCTTGCTATTCTTTTTTGCTTGCCTATCTATTTCGGCTGCAAGGCTCAAGCGGTCTACGCTATGTATGAGGCGCACTTTATCTATAATATACTTTACCTTATTTCTTTGCAGTTGCCCTATTATATCCCATTGCAATACGGGGTCGTATTTGGATACAAATTCTTGCACCCTGTTTTCCCCAAAAACTTTTATGCCTAGCGCATCAAGCGCTTTTATTGTTGCTATATCACGAGATTTGGATGCGGCAACTATCTCCACTTCTTGGGGGTCTCTCTTTGCCTTTATACAACTCTCTTTGATTTTTGCCTTAACTGCTGTAAGATTTTCTATTAATTTTATGTTATCCATAACCGTATTATATCATACAGATTAAGTTGGCATCAAGTTTTTAGCCCTCAATATTCTTCATCCTCGCACAGCTCATCCGTGTCACCAAGACTTAATCTGCTAATACTTATCTCATAGGCAACACGAGTGGTAATAGTGCCATCCTCCCCTTGTTTTTGATATTCTCGGCTCTGTATACGCCCGCTAACCGCTATCTTTGTACCAACATCCAAGGTAGAGGCAAAGCGTGCATTGCGCCCCCAAGCAATACAAGGTATGTAGTCGGACTTATTATATGCCCTATTTACAGCAATTAATATATCGCATATTTCTCTCTTAAAAGGGGTGGTTCTAAATATAGGCTCTTTGCAGATATAACCAATTAAATCTATTTGGTTGGGATTGATATCCGCATCCTCCTCTATGACTTCTCGCACAAAGACTGTTAACATAAGTTTGGAGCGTCCGTCTAATAGCTTGTTATAACTTCTAAATTGCCCCGTCACACTCACAGCACTCCCCGGAGAAAAGGATGCCGATTGCAGCAACCTGTCCGATACGGTAATGGGAATATAGTCGCTTTGTTCGCTTAGGCGGCTCACTTTTAATTCGGATTCATAAAAGCCCTCTCCAAACACTTGATGTGAGTACCTCGGCTCTTCTGTAATTGTTCCTGATAATGTTACCAAATTGTTGTTCATTAGCATCATAATTCACTTAAGTTCCTTTTATTTTTTTATCTGTTTTCCATTTGAGTCTATATAATAGTCACTCTCTAACACCAATTCATCCAATCTAACCGGAGTGATTCCCTTATTTTTAAGAGCGGCAATCATAAGCGGGAGCGCTTCCAAGATGTGGTCGGAATTATTGTGACATAAAATTATTGAACCGTCCTTGGCTTTTGCAATCACTCTAGATGCGATTTCCCCGCCGGACAACCCTTTCCAATCCAAGGTATCCACATCCCATTGTATGACTTGCACACCGCTTTCATCGGCATATTCTAGCATCCGATTACTGTACTCCCCAAAAGGCGCACGGAAAAATCGTGGCGAATAGCCGATTGCATTTTTTATTTTTTGGCTGGTTAAATTTATTTCTTTTGCTATATCGTCTTTAGATAGCTTATTCATATGCAAATGATTTGTACTGTGATTTCCCACTAAATGCCCTCTATCGTGTATTTCTTGTACTTTTTCGGGGTACTTGTCAATCCAAAACCCAACAAGGAAGAATGTGCCTCTATATCCTTCTTTTTCCAAAATATCCATTATTTGCGATGTTTTATCCGCTCCCCAAGCGGCATCAAATGTGAGCGCCGCCTTTTGCGTTCCGCTTTCCACATAGTAGATTGGCAGCTTTTTTGTTGCCGCCGCTGTGGGCACTACTCCGTCATCATAAACCAGAATGCTAAGCGTCACTATCAATATGGAAATAAGAACGACTTTAATGAGCGTCTTTTTTTTCAAAACGAATATCATATTCCTCCTCCTAAATACTAACTGCTATTTGATGTCGAAAATGCGGTAATTTTGTAAATAAAATAAAAATATGCGCACATTCCTAATAAAAGAATATGCGCACTTTGACCGCAATATGTTAGCTTGCAAAAAAAGCTTACAAACTCTTACTTATCGTTCAAAGACAAGTCTTATAAACCTTAGAACAAAGGAGATTATCGCTTAGCCTTGTAATATTATTCCCACTTGGCAAAGATAGGGATTACTTCCTTGTCGTATATTTGGGTGAAAGTAAACGGCGTAGTTAGCAACTCATCCTCATACCAACCAATAAAGGTAAAGCCCTCTCTGATTGGTGGTTCGGGCGGCACAGGAATAGCGTTATGCTTGCGTTGACTATTGATATAGTTCCCTCCGTTAGACTCAAACATAATAATATATTCTTTGGCTTTGAGGGCGCTGGCAGAAACAGTAAAATATTTGGAGTATCCAGCAAAAACTTGATGTTTGCGGAAACTATCCAAATTATCAGGAGTAACCACTAGGCGCAAACTAGCGTTGCCGACAAGCGAAACAAAATGGTCACTCCCCGTCACTCCTAAGTCGGAAAGTTCAATACTCAACCTTTCACCCTGCAAGTCAAAAACATTATCTCCAATAAACCGCAATCTAGTGAGTGACACTCTTTCTAGACTAATACAGCCAGAAAATGCACCCTTTCTTATATCCAATACTTGCGATAGTTCAATTTGACTAAGCGCCGCCGCATCCTTAAAGGCATATTCTCCTATTATGCGTACGCTTGTAGGGCTATTTTCTATAACTTTCGTTAGCGAAGTCTTATAAAAAGCATAGGGCGCAATTTCATATGTGTAAGAGCGCAAGGTGTATTCTGTTTCCGTCCTTGCCACTGGGTAGCGGAGCAACCTAAAGGTATTTAGCGAAAGTCTTTCATATAGTGTCCCCTGCTCATCCGCATAGTATGCAGAATTGTAGCTGTTGTCCACAATTATTCGAGTCAAAGAAACACAATCCTTTAGGGCAAGCGGGTCTAGAGCTGTTACTCCGCTAAGGTCTAGTGTTGTAACCTTAGCCAAGCCATCAAAAGCACCCCTTCCAATCTCTCTAACAGCGCCAATCGACAATTTTACAATATCAGTATTCCTGATAAATGCGCCCGCCTCAATGCGAGTGATACTTCTACCGTTGTACTCAAGCGGCAGGGATACATATATATTTTTTCCTTTGTACGCAAGCATTCCGTATGTGCCATCCGTGCGGAGATAGAGGATGAAATCATCAAATATCTCCACTCCACTCGACACTATTTGGTAGTCGGTTTGCGCATCGCCGCCAAGCGAAACAATAAAAATATTGCCAATCGTCTTAAAGCTAGTATTAGCGTGCAAAGCTGAATAATTTAGCATTAGCCCCTGTGTGATGCGTGCCATTTGTGTGATATCATTAATTTCAAACATAAAAGAGGCGGTGTTGTATTCTGCTGTAAGCAAAGCATCAATATATATAGCATCTGCTGGGTTAATGGGTATAAGTTGAGCGATTTGTGAAGTTCTATTGTAATAATCTAGCTTTATACCCGCCGATACAAGCGAATGTTTATTTGCGTTATAAACACCCCCCAGCGTTAACTGTGCAGTTTCTGCCTTAACAAAAACGGCATATATGCTAATATCAAAATCTGGCATAATAAAACTGTCGGCAATTGGCACTTCCGCTCTATCTCCCATAAATATAATAGGATAATATAGGCTAGATAATTGGTATCCGCTTGCTGGAGATGCGGTTATATGCACAAGCGTGCCAGCGGGCGCAGAGCTGTAACTCACCGACAATGTGCCGTTACTAAATTCGCCCAAGCTTATATTGCGTTTTGCCGACGGTCTAGGAGTAAAATCACCCTCCAAATCAATATCCGATGCAGGCATTGCAAAGGTAAGCTCGGATGGCACAACTTGCGTATCTCCCTCCCAATATCTAAATGTAAAGTTACCTTCTGTATCCAAATATCCCGGCTTTGCACGCACGGTAACGGTTATTAAGTCGCCTGCATAAGCGTAGCTTTTGCTTGGGATTATATAGCCTTTACTACTCTCATATGCATTAACTCTATATAAAACTGCCGTTTCAAAAATAGCAGTAACAACAACAGATTGATTGGGCATAGTAAAGTATGAGCCGCCCTCAAATATCTTGCCGTTGTAGCGCAAACTCCCTTCTATGAACCTAAAACCCGTATCACTAGTAATGTGCAGCAAGCTAACCTCTTGTCCTTGTCTTGCAGTTTCACGGTTGAAAACAAGCGTTCCTCCCTCTGTAACAACGGTAATTGAATGTTCAAGAATGTTATCTTGTGAGCTAAAAACAGCGCTCACGCTAACATCTTCGTTAGGCATAATAAAGTGTTGCTGAGGGATAAATTTCTCGTTAACGAACAATGCCTCCAAATAATATCCCTCAATTGGCGCAACTAAGAGTTCAACCCGTTCACCGTGAGAATATTCTGCTTTTTCGGCGGAAACCACGCCAAACTCCCCTTCCTCAAAATATAATGAATGGGTGATATCGGTGTCGATTGGGGAGAATACCCCCTCAACATCCACACTATATGAGGGCATAAGAAAATAATCACCTATGGGGTAGCCGTCTAGTAAAAAAGTATCTAACTTATATCCTTCATTGGGAAAAGCCTCAAGATAGACATAGACACCGCTATAAACACGGTCTGCGCTTGCAATAATAGCGCCGCCTTCACTAGGCGTTATGCTTATCAACAACTCTCCCCTAGTGTCCAATTTTTCAAAATAAACAAAAAACATCGCATCTTGCGGTTTCATAACAAACGGTTCACCGTGAAGTGTTTGCGTGTCCACTAATATTTCCTTTAACCGATACCCCGCCTCTGGCACAGCTATATAAGTAACCTCCTCATCCATTTTTGCTTTGGGTGTACTTAAAAAAAGCCTGCCCTCTCCCCCCATAACATTCACGCTAAGATTATAATCACGAAGTTCAAACTCCAAGGATAAAACCACCCTTTCTGCGGGCATCTTAAAAGAATATATCTTGATAATTTCCGACACATCTCTTACCTTATTCACTACTATCGATTGGGTATTTGGTGAGCTTGCAACAATCGTACCATCTACAATTTGGTATCCCGATTTAGGGCTTATTGTTACCTCAACAGTCTGATTAAAGACAGCAAGGTCGTCCTCCATATTAGTATAAAAATCAGCAAATTCATAGTTATCAAAAACAATTTTGTGTTGCAGACTTTCATTATTATCCCACTTGGCAAACAAGGTTAGGTTTCTTGCCGCCCTAAAGGCAGATGTGTCTACCCAAAAGCTATATGCTTTGTCGTAATACCAACCTGCAAAGGTATACCCTTGTTTCTCGGGCGGGTCGGGAGGATTGAGCATTTCCCCCTTTTGCAAAATAATAGCATCAATTATAGTGCCGCCGTCCGTATCAAAAGTAATGGTATAAGGACCATTATCGGTTTCACAAGCAAGCAATGTTCCAACAAGTAGTATCAATAATAATAGCACGGCTAATTTTGCAAAGTTTTTCATATTATAATTATAGCAAAAAGACATACAATGTCAAGAATTTAATTTCAACCAAGCAATAAGGGAGTATTTTACATTTATTATGGTGTTTCGCCGTTAATCTAGCGCAACAAGCTTTTTGAATACTTTTGCGGTAGCGGTAGCGTCATATAAGGCTCTATGCGCTTGAACAAGCGGAATATCAAACTCTTTGCAAAGCGAATCCAAACTATGGCTTTTTTTTGTGCGAAGTTTACTGCGTGCCAACTGCAAAGTATCTATGATATCATTATCAAAATTATAATTTACAGCCTTGGAGTGATAAGATAAAAAGCCCATATCAAACGGCGCATTATGTGCAACAAGCGCCGCCCCACGGGTAAATTTGTAAAAATCTCCCACCACATCCTCAAAGTAAGGAGCGCCCCTTACATCGCTATCGTAAATATTGTTTACTCTGGATGCGTCCGCTGGAATCTCTCGTTCGGGATTAATTAGAGTGCTAAAGGTTTCTATAATTATGCCGTCTTGTATTTTTACCGCCCCAATCTCTATTATCTTATCCGTAGATGCGGAAAGTCCTGTGGTTTCCAAGTCAAAAACAACATATGTACCTTTTAATTGCTCTTTATAAGCAAGCTCATCGCCAAAGATATTTGTTTGCTCTTCCTCACGATAGGGTTGCGGCTCTACATATGTATATTCGTCGGGGGCTTCTTTGTAAACAACGGTGGTTACAATGCTGGTATAGTCTATGCTGCACAGCCCCGCACCCATCACCCTTATATTCAAATTGTTGCTGCTATATTGATTAATTTGCACAGGACCTTCGGCGGCAATTTGTACGCCGTCCTTAACTTTTTCCTCAAATAAGTTAGCGGCGGACTCGCCCCGTGGAAAATACACCGCATCCAATATACCCGTCGTGTCGTTTATTTTAAATGTGAAATAAGGCTTTTGGGTTTTGTTTGCAATTCGCTTTTGAAAGAGCAGAACTTTACCGCAAACTGTCTGTCTGTTGCTTGTCCCTTTAAGCACATCGGATATGTATCTTGGCATTTTTGTTACTGCACCAACAATATTTTCGGTGACTTCAACATCAATTACCTTGATAGATTGCCCTAAGTCTGCCTTTTTCCGCCTGTAAATTATTGTATCGTCGTCCTTTCCCTCTACAAAAAAAGCCACTGCAATCTCGCCTGTCAGCTTGGTGTCTAGGTGGGCGGCAATACGCTCCTCGTATCCCCCGCTTTTCATAAAGCTATATGTATTGGGAGTGAGCGCAAGCTTGACTTTTACCAGCTCATACTCAATTTCTACCGTGAGCGACTCCTCTTTGATTTTGGAGAATATCAGCGGTATTTCGTTATAGAGAAACTCCATAACCAATCTGGAAATATATCCTCTGTCCAAAGAGGATTTGCGATATACAATATGCGTTTTGAATGAGGATGGAATTAATTTTAGTACCGCATCTTCCACTCTCTTGCGCAGCTCGTTATCTAAATATTTATCGTAGTCATCTGCATCTATAACAAAGGTAATAACAAGTTGATTGTCTGCATTAAGCACGGCAGTGCCTAACTTTAAAAGCTTTCTTTCGTCCTTTAAAATATTATTAAAGTGTTGCATAAATGGCGAATTATCCATTATAACTCTCCAAAATAGTCGTTAACTCCTCTAGAATGCGTGAGTTATCTACCGTCTTTAGCGGTTTGCCGTGCAAGAAAATCACAGAGCGCTCCGCTCCTCCGCACACACCAAAGTCCGCATCTCTTGATTCACCAATACCGTTTACGCTGCAGCCCATAACTGCGATTTTAACTTGTTTTTTAATTGAACGGGTGCGCTTTTCTATTTCCTCGGCAAGGCGGGAAACTTCTAGAGTTGTTCTTGCGCAAGTGGGGCAAGCTATCACTTCCACATATCGCTTATCTATCCCCGCCGCTCGCAAAATATTTTGCGCCGCAAAAACCTCCTCTTTAGGGTCGCCCGATAGCGACACCCTAATAGTATCCCCTATCCCGTCTAAGAGCAAAGCGCCAATGGCAACGGCTGACTTAATCGTACCCGTAGCAACAGTACCCGACTCGGTTAGCCCTATGTGCAGAGGATAATCGGTAATTGTGTGCATATAGCGGTAAGCTTTTACTGTATCGGCAACATCGGAAGTCTTTACGGCAAGTACAAGTTGGTCGTATCCTTCGTCCTCAAATATCCGTGCAGCATCTAGCGCAAGATAAGCCAACTGCTCGGGAGTTAATTTGTCTTGAACAGAGCCACGGTTTACACCCACTCTGATTGGAACATTATTAAGCTTAGCCGCTAGAGCAATTTCTTTTATTCCTTTTTGTTTGATGTTTGAGGGATTAATTCTAATTTTTGCCGCACCGGCATCAATAGCTTTTAGTGCTAGCTTATAATCAAAGTGGATATCTGCAATGATAGGCAGTGGGGCTAGCTTGACAATCTTGCCAAATGCCGTAACGCTTTCCAAATCGGGAACAGCAATTCTAACCAAATCTGCGCCGCATTCAAAAAGCTCCTCTACCTGCCCAAGCGTAGCCGCAATATCTTTGGTAGAAGTGTTGGTCATCGTTTGTATGCTTACGGGTGCGCCCCCCCCGATGTTTAAGTTTTTAACACGGACGCTTTTTTTCATAAGCGAAAGTTACCTCATTTAGCAATAAAATATCGGAAAACATCGGCAAATATTGCAAATCCGAACAATAAAATTAGTCCTGTTGCGTGAATAGCCGCCTCAATTTTCTTATTCACAGGTTTTTTGAATATCCACTCAATAAGACAAAATACAATGCGAGAGCCGTCCAAAGCTGGGAGCGGCAAGAGATTCATAACAGCAAGGTTTGCCGAAATTAAGCATACCACATAGGATAGCATTGCAAGCCCGCCCCGTGATGCCTCGGACATCACACTTATTGTGGTTATTGGACCTCCTGCATTTTCTAGCCCAAGTTGCCCTGTTACAAGTTGTCCTAATATGGCAAGAATACGGTAAGCCAAGAAAAACATAAAGGAAAAAGACCGTCCCAATGCTTGAAAAAAGCCTAGCTTTTGCGGTTTTATTATTGAGCCAAAGCCAAAGCCGTAATTGGTGATTTCCTTGCCGTTCTCGTCTAACCTAGGAACAAAAACTCCGTTTTCGTCATAGTCGCCCACAACATAGTCAGCTTTTGTTAGCTTGAGCGAAACTCGGCTGCCGTCCCGCATTACTACAATATCTGCCTCATCTCCTGTTTTTGCAAAAAGGCGGCTCTCGTCACCTTGCATAAGAATGTTCATTTGGGTACCGTTTACACTAAGAATGGTATCCCCTTCTTGAAGTATTGAGTAATTTGCAGAGTCGGGATAAACCACGCCAATGGATGGGAGTAACTGCCCATAGAATGTGAAAAACAGCGTGATAATGATGAGCCCAGAGATAAAGTTGAACAATGCGCCCGAGAACAATACAATTATTCTTTTCCAAGGCGCTTGATTGTTAAATGCGGTGGGACTGTCGCTACCGGCATCCTCATCCTCAAATTGGCAGTATCCGCCAAGCGGTATGGGGCGTATGGCAAATAGCTCACCATTCTTTTTATTTCTAAACTTTAAAAATGGCAGTGTTGGTCCAAAGCCAATGCTAAACTCAAGTATTTTAAACTTGAAAAGTTTGCCCGCAAGGTAATGTCCCAACTCGTGTATTACCACCATAAACATTAGTGCAAGTATTGCTAACGCTATATATCCTATTGTGGACATTACTCCCGCAAAAGTTGCTCCTATAAGCATTTAATAGTTACCTCCATTCAAGACCATCTCGATAGAGTATATTCCTTAATCTCTCTATCAATACTTAAAACATCCTCTAAAGAAGAAGTTTTAATATGCGAATATTTATCCATAGCGGACAAAATCACATCATATACCTCATAAAAACTAATTTTCCCCGCAAGATAGAGCGCTACTGCCACTTCATCGGCGGCGACAAGTGCCTTGCCCGCATCGGGATTTTTCTTTACATAGTTGCCAAGCGCAAGACAGGGAAACCTGTCGTAGTCGGGTTTTTCAAACTGCAAAGATACAAAGTCGTCTATGCTAGGCGCATTTATGCAAGGCAAGCGAGCGGGATAAGTGAGCGCATACTGTATGGGCAGGCGCATATCTGGCATAGAAAGCGCCGCTTTTGCTGCCCCGTCCGCAAGCTCAACAAATGCGTGTACTATGCTTTGGCGGTGTATAAGCACCTCTATATTGTCGGTATCAAACAACCACTTTGCCTCTACTATCTCCATTGCCTTGTTTACTAGGGTGGCGCTGTCGATAGTTACCTTTTGCCCCATTTGCCAAGTTGGATGATTGAGCGCCATTTGTGCCGTTGCGCCCTTAAGTTCCTCTTTGGTGTAATCTCTAAACGCTCCGCCCGAGGCGGTAAGGGTGATTTTTTGGGGTCGCTCCCCAATGTTTAAGCATTGCCACACAGCGGAGTGTTCACTATCTAGAGGGAGTATTTCTTTATTATGTGCCTTTGCCTTGCTTGTTATTAACTCGCCTGCGGAAACAAAGCTCTCCTTATTTGCCGTTGCAAGACTTGCCGCACTTTGGATAACTGCAAGTGACGGCGACAACCCGTCTATACCCCCTATGCCGTTTATTACAATATCGCAATCCTCATAAAGGTCGGGGTGAGATAATGCGGTTAAGTCATTTATCACCTTTGTTGTGCTAGCAGCATCTTGCTCAGCGCCGCCGCATACAGCAATTTTGGGTTTATATTTATTTATTAGCGGCAGAAGTTTATCATAGCGTGTTCCAGAGGCAAGCAAAGTTACTTTGCACCCAAGACTGTCTATTACATCAAGCGCTTGTCGCCCAATTGAGCCGCTTGCGCCCAACACCCCTATCCGCATTGGCTTTGTCATACAGCGGCGGGTAAGTACGCCATAACAATACACATTGCCACCAAGGCGAACAGGATGCTATCTAGCCTATCCATTGCGCCGCCGTGAGAGCCTAACACACTGCCAAAGTCCTTTATTTCTAGGGAGCGCTTAATGCGGCTTGCTCCAAGGTCGCCAATTTGCGAAAACACAGCTATACCTATACCTATGAAAATATAAAATATTATCGCTGTGCTATGTGAGCCAAAATACTCACTAAACATTAAAGGTGCATTGAGGGGAAGTTTTGCAACTTCAAACAGCAGGTATACAAGAATAGAGCCAAACGCTCCGCCAAACAGCCCTGCTATTGAGCCGGAATAAGTTTTTTTAGGGCTGATTTTGGGGAAAATTTTTGGACCTTTTATCATACTGCCAAAGTAGTAGGCAATAGTATCTGCTGCCATTGCAGCGGCAACAGGTATTAGCAATGGTATCATACCAAAATTATTTGTTAGCAAAAATGCAAGGCTGATTAACGCAAGCGGATATACAAGAATAAACAGAGTATATAAAAAGTCTTTAAACTCCACCTTTTGGTCGAAAATATAAAAACCAAAGACCAGCAAGAAACTTGCGCCAAACACAGTGAGGTAACCTTTTATCCCAAAAAATATGCTAAGCGGATACACAGCGACAAACGCAATGGCAAGGGGGATAAACATTGGCTTGTAACCTTTCTTTTTGCCAAGGTCTACCATTTCATAAAGCGTTAAACCGCTAAACAGTATAATAATTACATCAAACAAATACTGGCTGAACTTTGTTAATAATATAAAGCTCATCAGTACGATAAACATTGATAAACCGGTAAGTGTTCTTTTCATTTGGGCAAATCTCCGAACTTTCTTGTTATTCTCTTGTAGCTGTCGTAAATGTATAGGATATCCTCTTTTGAGAAGTCTGGCCACAGTTTATCAATAAAAAACAACTCTGAATAAACTGTTTGTAGCGGCATAAAATTAGAAAGCCGCTTATATCCGCCATATCTCACTACCGCATCGGGGTCAGGGAGCATAGCGGTGTATAAAGCTCGCTCGATTTCCTCATAGGTTAGCGCACTAATATCCGAATTGATTATGCGTTGATTTAATATATATTCAAATGCTGTTACGACTTCATCTCTCCCACCGTAAGCCACGGCTATAATTATTGTCATATTGCGGTTATTAAGACCTGCGACATTAACTTTGGTAATTGCATCTAATAAAGGTTCGGGAAGCCCTTGCAGCCTCCCAATAAAGCGTACCCTGTAACCTCTTTCTTTAACCAATGGCAAAAGCCTTTGCTCCAAAAGATCGGCAATCACGCCAAATATACCCATAGTTTCGGTTTTGCTGCGTTTGTAGTTTTCCAAGCTAAAAGCATAAAAAGAAACATACGGGATATTAAGTTCATCTGCCGCTAAAATGGCTCGCATAACAGCATCCGCACCGGCGGCATACCCTGCCATCCGTCCTCCGCTGTGCCGCTCACCCCAACGCCCGTTGCCGTCAATAATAAAAGCTAAGTGTTGCATTAAACACTCATTATTTCCTTTTCCTTGTCGGAAGAAATTGTATCTACTTCGGCAATATATTTGGAATTAACCTTGTCCACATCTTTTTCAAAAGTCTTTAGTTCGTCCTCGGTAATTATGCTATCCTTCTTGAAGGCACGCAAATTTTCTATTGCTCCTCGCCTTATATTGCGAAGCGCCACTTTGGTATTTTCGGCAAGCGTCTTTACTTCCTTAACTAATGCTTTGCGGCGCTCCTCGGTAAGCTCTGGAAACACCATTCTAATAATTTTGCCGTCATTTGATGGGTGAATGCCTAGGTTAGCGGCAATAATTGCTTTTTCTACCGCTTTAAGCGCACTTGCATCCCAAACAGAAATAGCTAGCACCCTTGCCTCCGGCACTGTGATATTTGCCATTTGATTAATTGGCGTGGGTGTGCCGTAATAGTCAACGGTAATTCTGCTCAGCAAGTTGGCATTCGCTCGCCCTGCTTTCATAAGGGACAGGTCTGCTTTATAGCTTGCTATACTCTTTTCGCTCCTTGTGTTGAGGTCGTCAAATACAAGTTCAACTTCCATAATATCGTATGCCATAATAAGCCTCTCTAATAAAGTTTTATACAAATATAATAGCATATAGGTATAAAAATATCAAGGTAAAAATTCGGGCTAAAATATTTTGTCTATATATAAGACAATCTATCAAAACCCCCATTGTTTATCTGCCCTTTGAACCGTGCAAATGTTACCGAAAAAAATAGTTCTACCCAAAAAACCTACCAAAAGTTTGGTAAATTGCTGCAGTAGCAATTTTACTAAAAACTCTGCTTTAGATTTATAAGAGGCGGCCGTAGCAACTTGCTTTGGATTTAAAAGTGTGTGAATCAAAAATATTGGGGGCATAAACAAAAGCGCAAGTTGTTATAAAAAACTCACGCTTTTGGTGACGGTTTATAAAAAACTACCGTGAATTAATATTTACACATACTTGTCATTCGATTAGTGTGCCAAGATTTTCGCCTGCAATAGCACGCAAAATAGCATTCTCGCCTTTTAAGCCAAAAGCGAGTATGGGTATCTTATTTTCCATACAAAGACTAACTGCGGTTGTGTCCATAGCGGTTATGCCACGCTTTATGATATCTAGGTGAGAAATATTGCTTATTTTTACTGCATTGGGGTTAATGCGTGGGTCGGAGTCGTATACCGCATCTATATTTTTTGCAAGTAAAATCACCTCTGCTTGCATCTCTGCCGCACGAAGTGCCGCCGCAGTATCGGTGGTAAAGTAGGGGTTGCCCGTGCCGCAAGCGAATATAACTATTCTGCCTTTTTCCAAATGCCTTATTGCCTTGCGCATAATATATGGTTCTGCTACTCTCGTTATGGTTAACGCAGTTTGCACTCTTGTAGGAACACCAGACCGCTCTAGGGCGTCTTGCAAAGCAAGCGCATTGATGACTGTTGCTAGCATACCCATATGGTCGGCTGTTGTCCTGTCCATATTGCTGCCTTGCCGCCCTCTCCAAAAGTTGCCGCCACCTATAACAATGCTAATTTGTGCGCCGTTTTGGTTGGCGGTTTTTAATTGTGTTACTATCCCGTCCACTACCTCGGTGGATATACCTGTGCCATTGTCGCCGGAGAGCGCCTCTCCCGACAGTTTGATTAGTACTCTCTTATATTTTTGTTGCATAAATACTTCCGATGTCTTAATTTTTTTTATGATAAAAAGGGAGCGTTTTGTACGCTCCCTTTTGGGTTGTTATTTGCCCGCCTGCATCTTTGCAACTTGAGCGTTAATCTCGTCGGCAAAATTCTCCTCTCGCTTGGCAAGCCCCTCGCCCATTTCGTAGCGCACAAAACGCCTAATGGCAATTTTCTCACCAATTGTAGCGGTAATTTCGTTGAGATATTGTTGTATGGTTTTGGACATATCTTTTACAAAGTCTTGCTCAAGCAAGCAGATTTCCTTGTAGTATTTTTCAATTCTGCCTTCAACCATCTTTTCGATTATGTGCATCGGCTTTGGCTTGGGGTCATTTAGCGCTTGCGCCTTAAAAATCTCTTTTTCTTGACGGATTTCGTCCTGAGGTACTTCGTCTTTAGCTACATAAAGGGGTTTGGTCGCCGCAATTTGCAAAGCTATATCGTGAACAAAATTTTTGAAAGAGTCGCCTCTTGCCACAAAGTCGGTTTCACAATTAACTTCTACCAACACACCAACCTTGCCGCCCATATGGATATATGAGTCAACAATACCTTGGGATGCTATTCTGCCCGCTTTTTTAGCGGCAGTAGCCATACCTTTTTCACGGAGGAATTCAACAGCTTTTTCCATATCGCCGTTTGTAGCCTCCAGTGCTTTTTTACAATCCATCATTCCAACGCCTGTTCTCGCCCTAAGCTCTTGAACATCTTTTGCCGTAAATGCCATAATACAAGTCTCCGTTTATATATAATTATTTATTATCATTTTTATGGAATATATCCATATGTTTTTTAGTTAGTGGTTT
>Ga0265293_10006847_pt1 | contig 17930 bp, 15 predicted proteins | sample Munlanlewell138R_FD_192505 | JGI IMG/M metagenome (GOLD analysis project Ga0265293, IMG submission 192505) | Leachate microbial communities from a municipal landfill in Southern Ontario, Canada - Leachate well 138R | ecosystem: Engineered > Solid waste > Landfill > Unclassified | place: Canada...
GCTTGGAAGGGCAGTAGCTCATTATTTAAAGACTGAAGTTACTCAACCGAGAGTCTTTAGAATCGTAGGCGATGAACTTACAATGATGGCTATGCAACAGGGCGGGATAGCACAGTATTTTAAACCGGATGATAATAAGTCTAACGTAGGCTACTTGCAGGTGAACACAGAGGACTCTAACTCGTTAGAGGGATTAGAGGTAGATATAGTAGTTGATGAAGCAGGTCATTCACCTACTAAGAACGCCGCAACATTAAACACGTTAGCAGACTTAGGTAAGAGTGGAGTCTTAACTGTTCCGCCTCCGCCTGAGGTAATAATCAACTTATCTGATTTGCCTTCAAGTCTAAAACAGATATGGAAACAATCCATTCAAGCCGAGAGAGAGAACGCAAAAGACCCGTTAGTAAAGAACGTAAGTGTAAATTATAAAGACTTACCCGTTGATGCCAAACTTGACATATTGAATAAGATGGGTATTTCGGCAGATGCAACTGCAATAGTAGCCAAAGAGATTATGGACAAACCTCATATAAGCGGACAGAAACCAGAACCTAAAAAGGTGAAAAGTGGTAACAGTAAAGGATAACACCGGAAAAACTATAGCGACCTTAACCTTAGACCCAATGGCTTATTTTAGGTTTGAGGTAGATACATTATGGGGTCATAAAGAGTATGAATTAAAGCCTACGTATCATTACGTAGCGGAAAAGCATGGTAAAGATTATTCCAAACCAAGCGGAATGGTTTTAACCAAAGCATAGTTCTTTGAAAATTTAGTTTTAAGCAGTCAAAAGCGGGCTTAATTATGAGCATCCTTAACAGGACTACATAGTTAAGCCTTTTTTATTTAACAATGCGACTAACCCCAATGGGGAGTACGCGAAAGGAGTCATAAAATGGCTATTGAATTAACACCTGAGACACCTCAGGAAGTAGTAGAACCAGTTGTTGAACCTATCGTAGAGGGGCAAGGAGAATCCACCACCGAAACGACAGAAACACAGCAACCAGACCCGGACGAACAGTTCTTAATTAAAACTGTTATAGACGGTCAGGAACAGATTTTTGATGTAAGAGATACAGAACAGCGTAAATCACTTCAAGAGAATGTTCAAAAAGGTATTCACTACACGAAAAAGATGCAGTCTTTGACTGAGTTTGAAAAGGCTAACCAAGCCCAGATTAATTTCAGTCAGAGAGTAATTTCAAATCCAGACACTTTAGAGATACTCGTAGCTCAAGAGAATGGATTGAATCCTGCATCGTTGTATGGTAACCCAACACCTCCGCCTGAGTCTTTAGCTCAGACAGACCCGATATTATACTCTCAGCAGTTATTTTCTTATCAGAGTATGATGTGGGAACGTCAGAAGATTAAAGACTTAGCCAAAGCCAGAGGACAGCAAGAAGCATCTGTTAATAATAGTGCTTTATTTGAGAAGGCTCGTATAGAAAGCGATCTAAGCGACACTGAATATAATCAGATTAAAATGTATATGCAGAATAACTTCAGACCGAATTTATACGGAATGTTTTCAAAAGAACAGATGGATGCGGCTATAATGTTTGTTACAGGTAAGGCAAGGGCAACCCAAGAAAAAATAAATGGAATACAAAAAATTGACAAAGCAATCAGAACAGCCGCACAGCCTATGAACACTTCAGTCCGACCGAGGTCTTTACCAAAAGAACAAGAGGACAGGGCTAAGTTTCACGAGTTTGTGCGGGACACTACAAGGAGTTAAGATATGGGAACAATTACAAGAACGCTACCTACTGGTGCATCGGGCACAGCCCCGACATTTACATCGGTATCAGGTCAGCGTGGCACAAATACAGATTCGACCTCAAAACGTCCTGATATATCGGAAGAGATGATAACTTACGAAAATTATCGCACTCCGATTACTTCAGACGTAATGTTGTCGAATAAGTTTGGTTCTAAACCAAGCGGAAACACGTACTTTCAATGGATGGAGAGCACTCTCTTACCGGCGACAGATACAGTTTCTTGGACAGGTACTTCAACTTCCGAAGATAATATTACCGTAGGAGACTCGGTACTTTATCAAGTAGGAACAAAATTTGTTGTGGATTCTACCGGCGAGGTTTATGTTGTAGATAGCATAGACTCATCTGAGATAGACGTTACATGTGTAGGTGGCGGGACGATGACAGTAGCTTCTTCTGAGACAATACATTTCTTAGGAGATGTGTTTGAACAGGGGTCAAACTCTGCTACTGCAAAATCGGTAAGCAAAGCCTACAAATATAACTACATGGAAATCTTCAAGAAAGCCGTCCATGAAACAGAATCTCAGCAGGCATCAGAAGAATACGGCCCGAACGATTGGGATATGCAGAAACTCAATCGCTGGAAGGAACTCAAAGAGACATTCGAGATGCAGTTCTTACATGGCGTAAGAGTAGCACCTGCGACAGGTCTTACTGGTTCGTTCTATCAGAGTTATTCTGGTGGAGTATATGACACCACAGCCGGTTATATAGCGACATACTTCAAATATAGTGGCACAGCCCCAGACGAAGATTGGTTCTTCAATACCTATCTTCCGGGTGCATTTAAGAAAGGTTCAGACGTAAAGACTCTTTACGCCGGTGCTGATTTAGTAAGTGCTATTGATGGGTATTCACGCAGTAAAGAACGGATGATAACGACTGTCAATGAAACGACATTTGGTAAAAAGACTTTAAACGTCTTTTCAAGTTTCGGAACATTGATAGTGAAGTGGCATCCGATGTTGGAAGGCACTACGTTTGCTAAACAGGGCGTATGTCTTGATACCAAGGCTGGAAAGATTCAGTATCGTTATCTTTCTGGTAATGGGAAATCGAGAGACTTCCAATGGAGAGATTACACAGATTATTACAAGCAGGCAGATTCACGTAAGGGCGAATGGTTAGTTGAAGCTGGTTTCCAGATTGAAGGAAACGAGTATCACAACTTAATAGAGCCCGCATAACTAATTTAATGCAAGTCAGGAGCGAGTCCAATGTTACATCATTACGAACATAAAGACAATTTGACGGTTACATTACAACTTCCAACCAGAGAAGGCAAACAAAGAAACGTACAGTTTATCGGCGGAGACATTGTTGTGAACGACGATGACGATAAGAATATTGCTTTAGATATTGAGGCTACCAAGAGCTTCAAGAGAGGCGATATTAAGAAAGTTACCGGAGAGATCAAGAAGGCTTCCCGAAAATTTGTTACCGTATCTGGTGCTAGGGGTCTTGAACCGAAATTACCGAAGGAGCAAGTTAAATGAAAAAATTAATCATCATGGCGATGGTAGTCCTATTTGTTGGTACAATGTACGGACAGGTAACGACTACATTCGAGCAACTTTATCGCAATAATGGAACAGGTGCATCGGGTTCTACGTGGACTAAATCCACGACCCACTATACTGATTGGACTTCAATGGTTGACGTTGATTCCGCTTGGTTAGTGGTGGATTTCCCGGACTCTGTTGCATGTGCGATTAAAGTTGTTAATAATGTCGGCGGTGGAGTAGATACAATATCCGCTTTAATCAATGCTGATTCTACGGCTTATTATGTAGACGGTACTGGTATAGCGACTGCTTACTCTTTGACCGGGTATTACATACAGGGTTTCCCAAAAATACGTATTCAGACTATTTTTAGCGGAACTAAAACTGATACTCAGGGCACAGAGAAGTACAGATATTATATTAAAAAATTCCGGCATAAGTAATATACAGCCCCTATATCTTGGAGAAATGTTATGGCTACAAGAGTTGAATTTTGGGGCGTTGAAGAACTGGGACTCGGAGAGGACAGCGGTGCGAGCCTCTCCGTGCCCTTTAAATCTTTGGCACTCGGACAAAAGATGTACTGGCGCAAAAGCGGAGTCATACCGCTTGGGTACACCAATATATCTTCAATACAATTAAGATTTATACGTAAGGGAACGGGTAACTTATATCTTAAATTTGCATGTTCTCATACTGCACAAGCTACCGGAAGTGCTCCGTCTGAAGATGTAGATTCTTATACGACTTATACAGAAACTTCTGCCGATAGTTCAATGGGCAACCTTACCGTACCATCAACGGCTTACAATGGTTTGACGGGAATGGCAGCAGGCGATACTCTGTCTTTAACGGTGTATAGAGATGATTCCGGTGCTACCGATACCTATACGACCGATTTTGATGTAGCGGGATTCTTAATAACTTTTTCGACCGGGACAGATGTTGAAGCCTCTACCGGAGACAGGTCAAAGAGAATCTTAGGCAAAGTTTTACTGACTACGGGCAGTCCTTTAGGTAAAATGGCGAGGACTGATTACAATATACCTGAAGCCGCCATATACAGTATCATGGGAGACTATGCTACAAAGATAGCGGAAGATTTACTCTGTTTAGAGACTTCTTCTACCTTGACTGTAACGAGTTCTGCTGGGAGTGAACCAAGCGGATTTATACAGTTAAAACTAATTGAGTTGGACACAGATTTATATATCCAACCAAAAGAAATTGATTTAATAGACTATGATTTGATAGTCAGGAATAATTACTATTCCGACCCGATTCAGACACCACTGTATTACAAAAGATGGAATGGAACGATAACATTTCATCCTACAGTAACGTCTGGTAGTTATACAATATATTGGTTCACAAGACCGACCACCACACCATCTTCGACTGCCGACCCTGAGACCCCATCTTATTATGACAAGATAATTGAGTATGGTACGATTTCTGAAGTAGCGGCAATGGTAGGTAGAAGCGATTTAATAAATATTTACTCGGTTAAATATCAGCAAGAAATGGACAATGCTCTTGGTAATTTAGCCAGAGCGCGTACTGTAACCGAAGGCATTAAACCCTACGGATATAATAAATACATAAAACCAATTTTGGAGCATTAAAATGTCAATCGGCGATTCATTATCTAAAATCTGGACTTACGGCAAAATAGACGAACAAGCTAGAGTCCGCACTGGTACAATAGCAGATACTTTAATCCCATCTGCACTTGCCTATGACATTATAAGCATGGGCGTTCAGAAGATAGCTAAAAGACTTAATGGTGCAACTGCTCCATGGTATGAGACTACTACTTCAACTTTAACTATCAGTGGTTCAGCTAATCCTTACATCGTGGATTTATCCTCAGTGAGCCCATTTATAGACCAGATTATAAGAGTAGTGCATGTCTCTTCGGGCGGAACGAGAACTATCATAAGACAGATTAAATCTGAAGAAGCTGAAAACTATTCTACGCTTACCAATGCTTATGCTGGTTCGGTAGCTTACGTTCACGAAGGGGATAGTTTAAGACTTTATAAATTAACTGCCTTCACAATCACAACTGCTTCAGATACGGTTGAATTAAAATATTACAGACAACCCAAGATAGGTACTGCGACATCTGCAAGTGTGGTAGGTGATACAGCTTTTACTGCGGCAAGTACTGTAATAACAGCTTTTACCGGAATGACTGCGGCTTTAGTAGGTGGGACTTTAGTAGGCACAGACTCGGCGGCTGGAAAGTTCGCACGGACGATAACCAAGTATTTGAGTTCGACTTCATTTGAAATTTCATCTGCTTTAGCGGCAGATGGAGCGAGTACCTATGGATATATTATACCGCCATCTTCAAACACTGCGGCAGTAACCTCTGGGACGTATGTAGATTTACCCGATAGTTATGTAATGCTTTTATTGGACGAAGTGTGTGCGAGATATTTAAGCGCAAAAAATCAGCCCAATGCAAACTTAGAAGCATCTGTAGATAGACAATTAGACAGTATTTATCCTATAGCTTTACAAGAAAAAGCACAAACTAAGGCAGACCGATAATGGCTTCACCAAATTTCAATGCGTTAGTAGTAACACTATCTTACATGATAGACGACCCCGTGGCGGCGGCAGGTACAAGTGGAGATGTAGTAACCTCTGCCCAAAGGGTAACATTTCTTAATGATGCCGTTAGGATATGTTTAAATAAATGGGCATCTGAGCGTAATTGGGTAGCGTTAAGAAGTTACCTTAAAGATGGCTCAGCTAATTTGACCAACAATGCGGCGGCTTTATCATCTTGGACTGGTACACCATTTATTATAATCTCGGCAAGAAATTCTACCGACAGTGTTTATATAAGACCCGTTCCTCAAGAGTATAAGCATGTGTTTCAGACTTCAGAATATTCAAACTATTTTACAGGTTCAGCAACGGCTCAGTGGTATTCTATTGAAGATGGGAACTTTACACTTATAGATGGTGGCACGACAAGCACTGACGCAATTTATTTACGATACGTAATGGGGCACACTAATTTAACCGTAGATAACGCTACAGATATATTGGTAGATTCACAGTTCTGGGGAGAGCTTTTGAACGAAGCATACAAGATTTACTTACGAAGAGTCCCGACAAACAAAAATATAAAGGCATTACAAGTTGCCGGATAATGTATATAGCGGTTCTGGTGTAGTTGGAAGAACGGCTGAGATAATTCAGCAGTTAGACTCCCCGCAAACCTTAGACAGGCTTTACGGCGGAGAGATTACCGCAGAACAGATAAAGTATAAAAAGTGGCTGGGTTTATATACCCGACCTACAAAAGGTACCGTACCGTTAGGTGCGTTGGAAGATGTAAAGAATTTCAGTTTTAACAAAAAGACCGATGCGATGGTACAACGTACCGGAGCGACTGAATACGCAACTACGTTTGTGGACGTAAGCGGAACTAAAACTATCACTACTTTGAACAAAGTAGTTCATTTATCTACTGAGAGTCCATCGGCTACAAACATAGATATTACCTTTGGACAGACTTCAGGTGCGGTTAAACATATATTCCAGAAACCATTTTTCCATGCTTCTGCTACTGCTACGGATTCAAACTTATGGATAGGTGAATATTTAACCGGAATCACCATAAAAGGTACTCCGAGTGGTACTTCGGTAGTTTTTGAAGGCGGGTCATCTACGACCAATTATTACAGGGGATGGCAACTTTATAACTATACGAGAGCTTCTTATATATGGGTAGCATCTTCATCTAAAGGAGGTTCAGACACTACTTTAATATTGGTCGAGAACGCTCCGGCTGATTACGCTAATACTGATGTTTTAACTCTTTACAGACACTTCCACGATAATACAAGTTTTTGTTCGAGCATAACTTATTCTACGGTTTCCGGCAGACCCCCGGTAGCACTTCAACAAGGCAATGCTGTACTGTTATCCGGTGGTATGGGAACCGCAACAGGACTTAAACCTATTTGGACGGGATATGTAAACAAGACATTTTTTTACGGTTCGACAAACTATGCGGCTGGAATAAATTATCAGGGTACTTACGCAACTGAAGCAGAGATTAAAAACACTTCCGGGATTACGATTAGCACGGGTACGGCTTCAAGCGATGCAACTCATTTACCCGATGGCAGGTGGTTCTTCTGTTATGTTCCCGAAACTGATGATGGTCAGAGAGGTGTACCGACCTATGCAGGAACGGCTTATATAGATACTGTAAGTCAAAAGTTCAGTTTTACAATGACGGTATATCCGGGGCTTTTAAATAAAAGATTAAGATACCTGAATTTATTCTTAGGTATAGCTCCTAACGATGCCGATACAACGATAGATTGGAATTATCTTTATTACATTGAGAGATTAGATTTACTCGGTTCTGATTGGACTTGGACAAAAACTACTTCTGAGGGATATTTTCTTGCTACGTGTACAATGGACGGGGATAAATGGAACAACAAAGCATCTGAATCTTTAGCCCAACATTTAGGGCATACTTTAAACACTTCTTCAACTTGTTCTTTTTCAGTTGGGAAGTTTATAAACAACAGATTATTCGTAGCCAAGTACTATGATTATGTAGATGCAGTAGAATATTTAGATCAGATAAGATACACTCCGTTCGGGTCTAACGGTATTGGACAGCTTAATAAATTAGCCAATTTAGATGCTCAGACTCAATCTACTATTGAGCAGGGCGATGCTACTTCGGTACAGAAATTATTGAAGTGGGAAGATAAGTTAGTAATCTTAAAAGATGGTTCATCTTATTACATTCCTGTTTCAGGAGATACTTCACAGTGGCAGTTAATTACCATATCAAATAATATAGGGTGTAAGAACCCTGATACAGCTATTGAGACTCCATTCATGCTTGTCTGGTGTCAGTCTGGGGAAGATATATACGGTTGGTCTGGAGCAAGTCCGTTTAGTCTGGCTCAGAATTGGCTTACGACATTTCAGGCGTTAGACTTGACCACCGCACTTTCGACGGCTTGGTACGACAACAAGAATAAGACTTATAATTTCTCATACTATTCGACATTAGGCGGATGGTATTCAATGTTCTTTGAATGTCCGATAGTTAATGGTTTCAAATGGGGGCATAATCAATTCGGTGGATTAGCTTACGATACTGTAACCTATAAAATAATTTCAGCTTCAGAAAGAGCCGGAGTAGTGTATCTTGCAGTTGAATATATGTTTAATACGACTTATAAGACTATATATTTTTCTACCGCTACCACCGATGCAGGAATAGCTATAAGTCCGTATTTTAAGACTGCCGAATTTGCTTTAAGCGAGAGAGATGCTATGAAGATACCCAAATGGTATCTATCACTTAGTCCTACAACAGGTGTGGGAGAATTAGACTGCAAGATTACAATAGGTTCTAACACTCAGCAATATTCCAATATAAGCAAGACCGAGACACTTCATTCAAGAGGGGTTTTATTTCCAACTTGTTCTGGTAGGAAATTACAGTTTGAATTTAATATGGACACATACAGAGTTTATTACACAGCTTTAGAAGTATATACATTAGAATTTGATTATGAACTAATTCCTTATGTAGGCGATGCAACAATAACAGTATAGGTGATTTATGCCAAGACCTTATTTACCAACTTACGACCCAGAAACTTATGACCCTTACGGCGAACAACCAACCATAGGAGGAAGAAGAGAATATTCTGGCGGGTCAACGCAGATGTTGCCTCCGGTTACTCAACCCGGTGCTCCCAATATACCGTATTATGGTAACCAAGGGAGCGGAACATTCGTTAATCCAACGGGATATACTCCACCGACGAATACCCTTTCTAATCAGTTCGATTTTAATTCTATCTGGGAACAAGCTCAAAAAGCATACGGAAGCGATGCTATAAGTCAGTATTATAACTTAGCTCGTGGCAATTTAAACAGGAGTATGGGTAATGCCTCTTCATTTGCTTCTCGTGCGGCAGGGGCGGCTGGTACAAATATGGTTAATCCTTCTTCATTTGTTCAATCTGCTATAAGTGGTGCACAAAGTAATTTCGCACCTCAATACGGACAATTAGCGGCTCAAGGGGCGCAAGCACAACAACAAGGACAGGCACAATTAACGCAGATGCTTTATTTGATTAACCGAGCTAAACAAGGCGACCAAGAAGCGGCTAATCAGTTAAAATTAGCTTACGACACAGGCGCAGAACAAGTCAGGCAGTTTAATGCTCAGAGAGAAGATAGTGGTGCTGGTCTGCTGGATTGGATATTTGGATTAGGAAACACGGCGGCTAATATGTATAGTTCTGGAATATTCGGTGGGAAACAAGCGGCATCGGGTAGTTCAGGATTAGGTATGGGTGGTGCTTGGTTCAGCGATATTAGATTAAAGAAAAACATAAAGAAGATTGGAGAAATGAAAGGTATTAATATTTATAAATGGGACTGGGAAGATAATGTCGAAGAAATAGTAGGTGATTCTCCTACGGTAGGAGTTATAGCACAGGAAGTTGCCCATATTCCAAATGCTGTCATTATGGATAAATCTGGTTACTTAAAAGTTGATTATAGATGGATATAAACCATGACAACTAAACAAGATGTTAGAGGATGGTTTGAGATACTGAATAATGCTATTAACACAGTAGCTCAAAAGAAAAAACAGGACGAGTTTCAAGCATTGATGTCTCAGGGCATGCAACCGCAACAGAGTACCCAGTGGCAAGCCCCCTCTCCGATGCGAGGTATAAATCCGGGAGTGCAAAGTGCATTAAATGCACCATTGCCCCAGACTACAACTACTCAGCCGAGTATGCTCCAAGTATTGAATCAGATAGTCTCCCAAAATCCTGAAATGGCACAACAGGCGCAACCACTGATTGAGAACCAGTATAACACGGCGATGGCGGCAAAAGCCCCTTGGATGGAACAAGGTAGGGGTGGACTTGCAACAAATATGGTAACAGGCGAACAAATATCCAATCCGATGGAGAGCATGGCACAGCAAATTAAACCCTCTGTCAATCAAAAAGTTGGGTTGAATCAAAAGACAGGTAAATGGGAATGGTTTGATGTTGTAGAGCGAGACGGCGAAACAAAATGGAAAGAAACGGGAGTTGAAGCTAAAGAGTCTGTGGGCGCGGGCGAACGACCTTATTTTTCAACGGTAGTGGACAGGGACGGAAATGTAAAAGTATTCGATACCCGTACAGGAAAATTTATAGAAAGTTCAAACACTGTAATTAAAGCCGCGCCGACAGAAGTCAGAATGTTTGTTTCGGCGTTAGATAATAATTTAAGCAGTATCAAAGGTATTAGAGACATAAATAATCGTGGAGATTTAACGGGTGTTATTTCTGGTCGTGCAAGAAAGTTTGGAACACGATTTTTCTCTGACGAAGAAGCACAAAAACTTAGAAGTAGAGTGGGACAATTAAGAACTATTATCTATGGATTGTCTGGCAAACAAATCAACGAGTCCGAGCAGAAATGGTTATACGATGAGATTCTACCTAATATGTCTAATCCTACAGAGAACTTTGAAGCGGCTTTAGATGAATTTGAGAAGTGGGTCAAGACAAAGAAGGGTGAACTTATTAAACAATTTCCAAATATAAAAGATATACAAGAAAAAGAAACGACTCCAACTGGAACAGGCAAATTTAAGATATTAAAGGTTGAATAATGCCTAAATATACAGTTCAAGATACTACGTCTGGCAAAACTGTTACCTTTGAATGGAATGGGCAAGGCAGTCCGACAGAATCGGATATGGAAGAGGTGTTTCAAGGTGCAGGGTTAAGAGAACAGACTTCTCAGCCAACACCAAAAACTCCCTATAAGTTCGGCGAATCTGCGGTTAAGTCTATGTCTCAACCATCCCCGTTTTTCAAGGGTGGAAAACAGATAACTCAAGGTAATGTTCCCGCCGGATTAGCGAATGTAATAACTGGAATGGCACAGGCTCCATTTATACCCGTATCTGGTGCAATGGAAGAAGCGAGGAATATACCCTATGTTGGCAATCCGTTAGTTAATTTGATCTCTTCACCTGTAAATGCTTTAGGACAATTAGCAGACTTAGCAGGCAGAGGAATACAAAAAGGATTAGACTACGTTGGAGTCCCGAAAAACGTTCAGAATTTAGGTATGTCTCCCGGTAATGCTCAAGAAGCATCGCAAGCAGTTGGGGATTTGACTAAAACCGGACTGTCATATACTACCCCTAAAATTATAAGTTCAGCCGCAAAGAATTTACCTACGGGAGAAATTTTTAGAACTACGGCTAAAAAATTAGGCACAAAAAGTATAACGCCTCCGTTTGACCCCAAAAAAGGTCTTGAAACATTTGACCGACCAGTACAAACTTCTCTTGAGGGGAACTATCCTCCTTCAAGGAAGGGTGTAGCAAAACTACAAGAAGATTTAAAGACTACCCACAATCAGGCTAAATCAATAGCATCTAATTTAGCTAAAAAAGGGCAGAAAATAGACTTTAAAGAAACGAACAAACTTCTTGATGAACAAATTAGTAACGCAGACAGAGCAAGTGCTTATTATGATGAAACAGTAGCGGCGGTAGAAGATGCCCGTGCAAGACTAAATAGAGTGGCAGAGAAATATACCGGTGGACAAGTTCCGCTGGATGTAGCCTATGAATTAAAGAGTAGCTTTGAAAAACTTGCTAATGGTAAATACGATCAATCCGTTGCTCCTTCTCAAGTTCATATAGATTTATATAAAAAAGTGGGCGGTAAATTACTTGACCAAATTACTCAAGATGTGCCTCAGTTAAGAAAACTTGGACTGAAGCAAAGAGACTTAATTGAATTAGAACCCATTCTTGGTAGGAAAATATCGGCAAGTGAAAAAGCCGGGATAATTAATTGGCAAAACATGAGAAAGGCGGGTATAGCAGGTGTGGCAGGCGCGGCTTCTGGTAGCCCTGCATTAGGACTATTAACATTCGGTGCAGAAGAAATGTTAAGCAATCCAAGAGCGGTACACAGCTTAGCCATGCTATCGCAAAGAATGGGGAACAAGTTCCCGCAATACATTAGGGATAATCCTAATATGTTGCCTCCCAGAAGTTATCCGTACTCAATGGAAACACCGAAAGATGCGACCAGCACTATATCATCTCAGCCGCAGAATGTTCCACAGTCTTATACTCGTGGTCAAGTTGCAAGGGCAACTAACCGCACACAGCCTCCTCCAACCATTCCACCTGAGATTCAGTACATAGGCATGCGAGACATGGGCGGTGGAGTAAAAGTGCCGATGTTTCAGGATGCAAAGACAGGTAGTTTTTTTGTGGTTCAATCGGGTGAAACATTTCAACAAGCATTAACGAGGTCAAGAAGTAAATTCCAATGAGCCAACCCCGAATATCAAATATCCGGTCATTCTCGGACGTAAATTATGAAGTGGATTGGATCCACAAGAATCTAACCCAACTGAGTAATTTGCTTAATCAAGAGACTACCGAGACCTTAAACTTCACCCATTTGTCTTGTTATGATTTAAAGATAACAAGCCAAGCCGATAATGCTATAACCAACTCAGGGGGAATATCGTCTAAGACATATATCTCTCAATCTCAAGGGTATAGAATCAATGCTAATGGTGATGCTGATTTTAGATATTTATATACAGACGAACTTCATGCTAAAGCGTTTATAGCGGACTTAGAACAAGCCCTTGCAGGTGGACAGATTATATCTAAATCAGTAGCTAAGATAGCCAGAGAATTTACCATCCCAAGTGCAGGAAATAGCTCAAGTCTCTTTGTAGAAGAATTTATGGGGTTCACTGGACAGGTTTTTGCCGATGGGGATATGATTAGATTAAGACAATTTACCCGGTCGAGCAACACTACTGTAACGGTAGCCGATGTCTGGGGAACGGTAGTATATACAAGACGATGGCCGAACGGTATTTCGCCGTCTGCCGGGAATACTCCGTTGCAACAGTATGTCTTTACACGTTCCGCCGCTCCTAATGCCGGCACCGGGACGGGAACGATAGCGAAGGGAACTTTAGCTTTAGATTATGGAGTAAGCGGACAAGGATATTATGAGGTGACCGCTATTGATGGAGCTAATGGTGCGAATAGTCCTTATGCTCAGTGTGTAACTTGGACTACTCATCCTCAGAGTGGATGCACTGTTAAAGCAAGATTTGGTAATCTTGCGGGAATTACTTCAGCAACTTTTGGAGCTTTGTCCGGATATGGTTTATATGGAAATAGAATTTACTTAGAGGGCGATTGTTATATTTCCGGTGTTATTACATTAGTAGCAGGTTCGTCTGGAAGTTTAAGTTTGACTGGCGGAGATATTGCAGGAATGACTATATCTTCTACAGCTTTAACGGCTACGGCGGCTGGGAAACAAACCATAGTATCTTCCGGTGCTACAGCTTTTTCGGCAGGCACAACGGCAACTCCTGAATTTAAGGTTACGTCATTAGGAGCTTTAACCGCCACAAGTGCAACAATAAAGACTAACACAGATGTAGGCAATCTTAAACGGGTAGAAATAAGAAGTTCTGACAATGAATTATGTTTTTATGAGGCGAGTGTTGTTGACCCAATAGTAAGAATTGGTAGTGATGTAAACGGGACTACCGATGGTATATATGTAAAAGAGGGTTGTATATATTCTTTAAATAACATACAAAATATTCCCGGCGTTTTAGGGTGGAGTACTAATGCTACGACAGCTATCGGTGGTTCTTTTTGGGCAACCGGAGCAGGAAGCAATAGTGCCATATATGCCTATGCCGATAGTGGAACAACTAATTATGCAGTTAATGTCGGAGCAGGAGATATTAATGTAGCCACAGGTGGAAGTTATAAAATTAACGGTACAGCTTTAGCCGCTACTAATATAGGTGCGACGACGGTTGGTGCGAGTATGTTTGCACTGACTAATCCCTCTGCTATTACATTCGTTAGGATAAATGCGAATAACACGGTATCGGCTTTGTCGGCGGCAGACTTTAGGACTGCTATCGGTGCTACAACGGTGGGTGGGGATTTATTTACACTAACCAATCCTTCTGCTATAACATTTCTAAGGGTAAATGCTAATAATACCGTTTCAACATTATCTGCCGGGGATTTTGTAACTGCTATTGGGGCGGCTCCCTCAACTCAAGGAGCGGCTTTCAGCAGCCATAGTACAACATCTGGAAGATATGTTGCAACTTCTTCGGGTGGAAGTCCAACGACACAAATGGGCTGGGTTGTATTAACAATAAATAATACCAGCTATACTGTTTTCACTTCAAATTAAAGAGGATAAAATGAACTACTTTAAAATTATAGGCGGTGTTCTCGGTATTGTTTTCCAAGGTGCTCCATCCATTATTTCAGGTTCACGCTCAAGGCAACCTGAAAGTAAAAGGGCAAATAAAAGCGCAAAAGCAAACAATATTTTTTTCATTTTATCTCCATATTGTGATAACCTAATATAACAAATAATCAGGTAAAAATCAAATGAAAGTAACTTTAAGACAAATACTAAACGCAGTCCCCGCTTTCCAAAAGTTGATTAAGACCGACTTACCCGCTAAAATGAGATTCAGGGCGAGGAACTTTGTGAAACAGATTCAGGAAAAGTCTCACGACTTCCAGACCGAGAACCAGACTCTTGTAGAGAAATATGGTGTATTGAACGAAAAAGGCATTAAAGAAGTGATGCCCGAACAGTATGAGGCGTTTGGCAAAGAGATTGAGGAATTACTTAATGAAGAAATTGAGCTAAAAGAAGAAGATTTACCGGATGACATTTGGGATTCAGTGGTAATGTCTCTAAGCGATGAGGAAGCGGTCAAACCCTTTAAAAAGGTGAAATAATGAAGCGATTACTATTTTTAATCTTTGTAATATCTACAATCTGTCAGGCACAGTATAAAGAGTTGAGGTGGTATTATAAACCGTCTGATTCCACTTATACGACAGTGCCGGATTTTGTTACTCTCCCAAGTGCAGACACTATTGACACTAAGGTAGCTTATGCAGATTCCAATTCAAGTCTTGGATGGTACCGAAGAGGTTATGTAGATGCTTTATTAAACGCCAAGCAGAATACCATATCTAATTTAGCTGATACTTCAAAGTATTTTGAGTCCATAGATTCGTCTGGTACATCGGGATGGTATAGAAGGGGATATGTTGATGCGCTGTTAAATGCGAAACAAAACACAATAACCAATTTAACAGATACGTCTAAGTATATAGAGCCGATGGACACGGCAAACGCAACCTATGGCTGGTACAAACGAAGTTATATTGATGCTTTACTTAATGCTATAACCGGAACGGGGGTTATCACTTTAAACGGTTTAAATGGTGTTACTCAGACATTAGCTATTGATACAACCGTAACCGGCGTTCCTGCGTGGTCAAGTGCCACAACGGTGCATACTTTACAATTACCATACGCAAGATTCTGGAAGAAATCTGAGATTGATACAACTATATCGAGGGATACGCTTTATTCTGAGTCAGTGAGTAAATTGACCTCAGGCGTGGGGATAACCGTAACTAAAGCAAATAAGAGCTATCAAGTCAAGGCTGACACTACAACATTAGCAACTAAAGATTTTGTTGCCAATCAATACACTCCTATAGATTCATTGTCAACATTAAGAACCGAAATGAACGCTAAGATGGATTCTATTGAAGCGCATTTGGCACAGATTGAAGCATTGTGGGACAGTGTTAATGCTCTGGCGGCATTTGTTGTGAGTTTGACTTCAGCCCCGACTTATGATACTACGAACTTTTATATGAGTTATTCTACCGGGTTCGATGCTCTGAACGAAGGACATAATTCTGCTCTACCGATTAAAACATTTGCAAGATTAATGGAATTAGGACTTCAGGCGGGAGATTCGGTTTTTCTCCTGAAGGGTGATACGTTCTACGACAACTTAAATATGTCTTATTCTGGCACACTCGCAAGTCCGATAAGATTCACAAGTTATGGGGCGGGTAATACTCCCGTAGTAAATGGCGGTGAAGATTTAGACGAAAAGACATGGGTACAAAACGGAAACGTATGGGCTTGCGCTCCTACAGACTCAATCAAATGTCTTTATGTCAACGGCGTAAGAATGACTCTTGCACGACTTCCGAATACAGGCGGGAATCTAATTGATGCAAAGAACACGACAAACAGAACTATTGACGTATCAGAATGGACGGGTGGTGCTGGGAACGCTTACGTAGGTGCTAATGTCAGAATAAAATCAAATTACTACAGTTATGAAAATAAAGCCATAACCGCCTCGACTTCAGGACAGATTACTTATGCTTCTGCATTTGACTTCGATGCGTGGGCTGTAGGATGGGCGGTATATATTGATGGGCTTTATGTTCTTTTAGATGCGGCTGGTGAATATGCTTTTCAAGGTGATTCGCTTTATCTCTATCCGCCGGCAGGGGTTGACCCTAATACTGCCGATGTTGTGGGTATCACAAGAGAAACAGGTGCATCCATATTCGGGAATTATGTTGAGATAGATGGAATTAATTTTGAATATCAGGATAGTGCGGCAGTCAAACTGAAAAGCACAGCGCAAGCTGTTACAGGATTTAAGTTGAATGACAGTGAAATACGCTATCAGTATAGGTATGGAGTTTCATCGGACGACACTACACACGAATGTGCAATTAAAAATTCAACAATCAGAGATTGTGGAACATACGGGGTAGAACTTAGACTATCACGTAAAGATACGGTCTCTGGAAATACGTTTAGATATATAGGTATGTACGAAGGTTATGGTGGACGGCAAGGGAACAACATACATACGTTAAGCGCAATATTCTCATACACGGCACAGGAAAGTTATATCTATCATAATGATATTGATTCAACTGGATATATAGGTATAGCGTGGAGCGGCAATAATAATATCCTTCAATATAATTATGTGAAACGTGCAGTGCAGAAATTAGCAGAAGGTGGTTCAATATATTCTTACTCAACCCCATCACCAAGAGTTACCTATAATAACACGGTTGCCAATAACGTTGTGGAAGAATCCGGATGTAATTTGAATTATACGGCTGCGGATTCAACGGCTACGACAAGTTGTGCTTTCCATATAGATGGCGGTTCAAATAGCACTACATACACCGGGAACACGATCATAAAACCACAAGGCACGAGTTTCGGAATATCTTTCTACACAGACTCAATTACATTACAGCGTAATAATATTTGGAGACCTGTTCAAAAAACCGGCATGACAACAACTGCCGGAATAATGAAGTATAAAAACACAACTTATTATACTGCAAGCCAGAATTTAAGATTCTGGAATAACACTATAATGCCTAGTTACAGCAATAACATTGCTACTGGTGCATCGTTATTCTGGAATTACATTACAGTGGGTAATTTTGTGCCGTGGGAATCTGACTCGAATAAATGGTGCTCTCCTTATACGGGTTATCCGTCAAAGTTTAAGGTAACTGATGTTGATGCTCCAAGCACGACTCATTACAGTTCTATCGGGGCAATACAAACTTTATTCACCGATGAAGCTGAAAGTGATTCGTTGTTCTTTAAATATCCGACGTCAACAGCGATGGATACGATTTTTGTT
>Ga0265293_10006848_pt1 | contig 17926 bp, 15 predicted proteins | sample Munlanlewell138R_FD_192505 | JGI IMG/M metagenome (GOLD analysis project Ga0265293, IMG submission 192505) | Leachate microbial communities from a municipal landfill in Southern Ontario, Canada - Leachate well 138R | ecosystem: Engineered > Solid waste > Landfill > Unclassified | place: Canada...
ATTCGAGTAGTACCCGGAATTCCAAAGGCAAAAGTTAAATCTCGGATCATCCTTACCCCCGAACATGCCAAACGTCTTTTGTCTGCCCTAAAAGAAAATATAGATAAGTTTGAGAAAATGAATGGTCCGATATCGGTTAGCAACGAAATTCCCGGTTTTTTACCTCCAATTGGTGGAGTGGGGCAGGCGTAGTTGGTTCTTGGGGGGGGGTAATTGAGAATTAAAAAATAAAAATTGACAACAGACAATGGATAATGATGAATAGTTAGTTATTACTGATTAGTGATTACTTTTCGCTGACTGCTGATTGCTGATTGCTGACTGCTGACTGCTGATTGCTGACTGCTGACTGCTGATTGCTGATTGCTGACTGCTGACTGCTGATTGCTCATTCTAACATAGACAAATCAATACAAACAGACAACCTTTATGACTAAAACAGAATCAAAATCAAAATTTAATTTTTTCAAAATGTTTTGGGAAGGTTTTACAAATATGACAACCTTAGGGAAAACTTTGTGGATCATTGTAATCATAAAACTTATTTTTATGTTTTTCATTCTGAAACCACTGTTTTCACCCAATTATTTAAACAAGAACTTTAAAAATGATCAGGATAAAGCAAATCATGTTCGTAAAGAATTAATAGATAAGCCTTAATCCAAATAATAAAAATAATTAAACTAATAATAAGCAAAAATATATGGATTTTTTTAATGCATCATCAGTAGTAGATTGGTCCCGTTTGCAGTTTGCAATGACTGCGGGATATCATTGGCTTTTTGTGCCGTTGACATTAGGTCTTGCCGTAATAATGTCTGTAATGGAGACAATGTATGTGCGCACGGGTAAAGAAGAATGGAAGCATGCCGCAAAATTTTGGATGAAACTTTTTGGAATTAATTTTGCAGTTGGCGTTGCCACCGGATTAATTTTAGAATTCCAATTTGGAACTAACTGGTCCAACTATAGTTGGTTTGTAGGAGACATTTTTGGTGCTCCGCTTGCGATTGAAGCTATAATAGCTTTCTTTTTAGAAGCAACTTTTATTTCCATCATGTTTTTTGGATGGAACAAAGTAAGCAAAAAAGCGCACTTAACTGCTACATGGCTTGTAACCTTGGGAGCCACTCTATCTGCTCTTTGGATTTTAATTGCAAATGCATGGATGCAATATCCCATTGGAATGGAATTTAATCCCGAAACCGTTCGTAATGAAATGGTTGATTTCTGGGCTATTGCTCTTTCGCCGGTTGCCATTAATAAGTTTTTCCATGCTGTAGTTTCCGGCTGGGGCACAGGGGCGGCATTTGTTGTAGCCATTAGTGCTTGGTTTTTAATAAAAAAACGTCACAACGATTTTGCTTTGAAAAGTATACAGATAGGAGCCATATTCGGTTTTATCTCTTTTGTGCTTTTAGCCATTACAGGTGATGGTTCAGGTTACGAAGTAGCGCAGAAACAACCTATGAAATTGGCAGCTATGGAAGGGCTTTACGAAGGCAAAGAAGGTGCCGGCTTGGTAGCATTGGGTGTGTTACATCCATCCAAATCGGACAAATCAAACTACGATGACGAAAATGATGCTTTCCTTTTTAAAATTGAGTTACCCAAGTTATTGTCTTTAATGGGATATCGTAATTTTAATGCTTTTGTACCCGGAATAAAAGATATCATTGAAGGAGGTTATACTTTACCGGATGGTACAATGGCATTGTCGTTTGAAGAGAAAAAGATGCGTGGTGAAAAAGCAATCAAAGCATTGGCAAATTATCAGGTTGCAAAAGAAGAAGGTCGCAATGATGAAGCGGCAGGTTTTGAAGCAGAACTACAAGAAAATTTCGCTTATTTTGGGTATGGATACCTTGCTTCTCCCGAACGAACAATACCAAATGTACCGCTAATTTTTTATTCTTTTAGAATAATGGTTATGATTGGCTTTTACTACATTTTGTTGTTTGCAATGGTGTGGTATTTCTATTATAAAAAAACGCTTACTGCCAATAGATGGATTTTATATGTCTCGCTTTGGAGTTTGCCTTTAGCGTATCTGGCCGGGCAAGTCGGTTGGATTGTTGCAGAAGTAGGCCGACAACCTTGGGCAATACAAGATATACTTCCTGTTAAGGTTGCAGTTTCGAGTTTAGAAGTCGGATCGGTAATAACTTCTTTTATCTTATTTGCAGTACTATTTAGTGCCTTATTGATAGCAGATATAAGTATTATGCTTAAGCAAATTAAAAAAGGACCTGAAGATACAGATACAGATTCTGTTTATTAATCGATTATTTATTAAAATAAAAAATATATAATTATGTTTACATATTCATTTTTACAACATTATTGGTGGTTTTTAATATCGTTAATAGCGGGTATTTTTGCATTTCTGCTTTTTGTGCAGGGTGGACAATCCATGATATTCTCCCTTTCGAAAACAGAAGATGAAAAAAAACTGGTTGTAAATTCACTTGGCAGTAAGTGGCATTATACTTTCACAACGCTGGTAACATTTGGGGGAGCATTTTTCGCATCTTTCCCATTGTTTTATTCTACAAGTTTTGGTGGCGCTTATTGGCTTTGGATGGCGATCTTATTTTTCTTTATAATTCAAGCTATTTCATATGAGTTTCAATCCCAACCGGGCAATATTTTTGGTGCAATAAGCTATCGAACTTTATTATTCTTGAATGGAGTAATGGGTACTTTCCTTATAGGTATAGCCTTAGCCACTTTTTTTACAGGCTCAGAGTTTACCATGAGCAAAGGAAACATTGCAGGATTAGGAACAGTAGGATCTATTATAAGTCAATGGCAAAACCCTTGGCATGGATTAGAAGCATTAGTTAATTTACGCAACATAAGTTTAGGACTTGCCGTTCTGTTTTTGGCACGTACTCAGGCATGCCTTTACTTTATTAATAGATTAGACCATCCTGTTTTACAAAAAAGAACGCATAAATATCTGACATATAATGCTGTTCCATTTGTACTTTTCTTTCTAATCTTTGTTATTTGGACGTTTGCTTCAGACGGCTTTGCCGTGAATCCGGAAACAAATGAGATATATATGGAGAAAATGAAATACTTAAATAATTTTTTGGAAATGCCTTATCTGTTTGTAATATTTCTAATTGGTGTTTCGGGTGTTTTATTCGGGATAATTGCATCTGCTTTAAAGCCTAATTTCAGGAAAGGGATTTGGTTTTCCGGTTTTGGAACTGTTTTAACCGTAACAATGTTGATTTTTATTACGGGAGTAAACAATACTGCTTTCTATCCTTCTGTAACTGATTTGCAAAGCTCACTTACTCTCCAAAACGCTTCATCAAGTAAATTCACTTTAAATGCAATGTCTGTTGTATCACTGTTTATACCAATAGTTTTAGGATATATTATTTATGCCTGGCGCGCATTAGAAAAAAAACATGCAAAATTAGAAGATTTTACCGGAGAAAAACATGCATATTGATTTTCTGTTTTCTTACAGACACTAATCAGAATACCTAACAAGTTTTCAAAACTTGTTAGGTATTTAATTAGATACCCACATCAAACTATCTAATCACAAGTAGAGGTTGCGACCTGTACGTTGTAATCCCTAAGTAATTGAGGATATGCTAATAAATGTATACTCTTTTATTTTTTTATAATACAATTTACATAATATGAAAACAATTCAGTACATTTACTGTAAATCTAAGTGAGAAGATAAATTTATGTTCAAATAAAAATTTACTTCTGTGCATCTTTATAAAAATATATGATTTAATCTTTTTATAAGTAGTGTCTGCCAGAAAACTCCTTGTTTTTGAGTCTTTGATAAGAAAAAGGCAAAGACAAAGCCTGTCCCGCTTTAGCGGGAGCTTTCGTCTCGCCTTGGCGAGATGATTGTTTCAAAAACGAGAGTAACGTGCTACATTGAGCGTCGTCGGAATGCAGTATTTACCGTTTTCTTGCAAAGACTAAGTAACATTGATAAAGATACATAGATAGTCTAAGTTGGAGGTAATGAGAAAGAATAAAGTTTTATTAGTTTCAGATTTTGTAGGTGTGGGAAAGGTTGCTTTATCTACTATGATTCCAATCTTAAATACTATGGAAGCTAATGTTTCCTATCTGCCTACTGCCGTAGTTTCTAATAATTTTGATTATGGAGAGGCAGTTGTAGAAGAGCTTACAGATTTTATGAAGAATAGTAAAGATTTGTGGAAAAAATTAGATTTTCAATTTGATATTATTTACACCGGTATAATTATGAATACGGACCAAGTAGATACTATTAAAGAGATTATCCAATATCACCATAAAAAGCCTTTAATTATTTCTGACCCTATAATGGGAGATGATGGTGAATTATATCCGGGTTTATCAAAGGAATTAATTGAGGCTTCAAGGCTAATGGCATTAGAAGCGGATATAATAATACCTAATCTTACAGAGTTTTGTTTAATAGTTGGTAGAGATTATCTTGGTCCTGATAAATTAGAACATTCTAAAATAGTAGCTTGGTTAAATAAAGCCAGAGGTAGGGGAGTAAAATCTGCAATTATTACATCTGTACATATAAGAGATGAATACTATGTATATGGATATTCTGAAAAAGAAGATATTTTCAGAGTAAAAGTTGACTACGTACCGGTTCATGTAGGAGGAGCAGGAGATGTTTTTTCATCTTTAATAATAGGAAGATATGTAAAAGAACCTAATCTCAAAAAATCAATAGAATACACTACAAAAGTTTTGACTGCTATTATAAGAAAAGAATATCAAGAAGGTGTAAAAGGCAAGGTGAATGAGATAAAAATACAAAATCACCTTCAAGAGATATATAAATCATTATAAAAATTAGAGGAGATTTTTCAAGTCGTTAATGAATAAAACAGCTTCATTTCAAACAGTCAACTTATCTCATTACAAACCTTTAGTCTTTCAAATCTATACCGCAGTTTTTTAAACACTTCCTTTAAAAGTTCAATGAACTTTTACCCTGTTTATAACGTTAAAATCGGTACGGAGACAATATTCTCCGAATGTGTCAAATTGTTTATCAAAATAAGCAATTGGGACGTGCTTTTTTCACACCGCTCCATAATATTTTCAAGATAAGATACAAACTCTTGTTATAATAATCAGAATAGTTTAAAGCAAACACTTTCCTTTCGTATGAAAAATAAACCCAAAGAATATTACGACCGAAATGCTGCGTTATACGATAAGTTGTTAGCACCCGTGGATGGAACTTTAACTAAGTGGCGAAAGGAATTGCTGAAAGATGTATCCGGTAAAACCCTTGAAATTGGAATTGGAACAGGAAAAAATATCCAACATTATCCAGCAGGTGTAACACTCACAGGTATCGACTCCAGTGAAAGAATGCTGAAATATGCACATAGACGTGCAAATGGTTATACGCATATTGATCAACTTTTGAAGATGGATGCCGAAGATTTAATTTTTCCTGACAATACATTCGATACTGTAGTTGCTTCGTGCGTTTTTTGCTCCGTTAGCGATCCCATTAAAGGGTTTCACGAAATAAAAAGAGTATGCAAAGAAAATGGCACAATTTTATTGCTTGAGCATGTGCGTAGTCAAAAAAAGATTCTGGGAAAAATTATGGATATTCTAAATCCAATTTCTTACACGCTCTATGGTGACAATATTAACAGAAAAACTTATGACAATCTTATCCTTGCCGGATTTGAGCCCTCTCAAATAGAAACGGTAAATATTTGGTCAGACATATGGCAATTTTTCCATATAAAAAACAATTAGGGATTTATAATGAAATAGATTGACTGTTTAAAGCGTCAAGTTATTTCGACACAATCCCTAAAATAGCTGTAGAGAAAGAAAATAAAAAGAAATAAAAGAAAAGAAATAAACTATGTTTGGAGAAAGTATCATTAAATGGGAGAGCGTTCTTACAATTCTTTTAGGCATTGTAATTGTAGCGTTTATAGTTCTCTTAATTTATCGTAGAAGAAGAGCAGACCAGAAGAAAATAGAGCAAGAAGCAGAAATTCGGAGAAAGAACAAACAAGAAGAAAATCTTCATGCAAAAGAATTAGATAAAAATAATCCGACTCTATAAAATATTGAATAATCATTGATAAATTGAATTAATTTCTTATCTTAATGATAATCAATCAATAAATATTTACACACGCTATAAAAATAAAAAATATGGTACAAAACAACATCGAAAAAATTAGAGAATATTTGGGTAGCGAAGCAAATGATTTACTAAATCATAAATGCGAAACAGTTAGTAAGGATCAACTTACTCATCCCGGACCCAATTATGTGGACGAAGTATTTGGAATAAGCGATCGTAATGTTCAGGTTTTAAGAAATCTGTCATTGTTATATAATCATGGTCGTTTGAGTGGTACAGGATATATGTCAATACTACCTGTTGATCAGGGAATTGAGCATACGGCAGGAGCCTCTTTTGCACCAAATCCTCTTTATTTTGATCCGGAAAATATTATTAAACTTGCAATTGAGGGTGGATGTAATGCAGTTGCAACCACTTTTGGTGGATTTGCATTGTATGCAAGAAAATATGCCCATAAAATTCCATTTTTGGTTAAATTGAATCACAATCAGCTCTTGACATATCCAAATACGTACGACCAAATAATGTACGGAACGGTACAAGAAGCGTGGAATTTGGGTGCTGCTGCAGTTGGAGCAACCATTTATTTTGGATCTGATGAAGCAGACAGGCAGTTGCAGGAAGTTTCCGAAGCTTTTGAAGAAGCTCACGAACTGGGAATGGCAACAGTTCTGTGGTGCTATACGCGTAATAACGATTTTAAAACCGCAGAAAAGGATTACCATGCAGCCGCTGACTTGACAGGACAAGCTAATTATATTGGTGTTACTATTAAAGCCGATTTCATCAAACAGAAATTACCTGATACCAACGGTGGATTTCGTGATCTCAAATTTGGTAAAATAGATCCGGCTATGTATGATAAGCTTTCCTCTGATCATCCAATTGATTTGTGTAGATACCAAGTGGTTAACAATTACCTGGGAAGAATTGGTTTGATTAATTCGGGTGGAGCTTCAGGTGACAACGATTTTGCTGCTGCTGCTCGCACCGCAGTTATTAATAAACGAGCAGGAGGAACCGGTCTTATATCGGGTAGAAAAGCATTTCAACGTCCTATGAAAGAAGGCGTTAAATTGCTGAACTTAATTCAAGACGTTTATTTGAATAAGGAAATTGACTTAGCGTAGTATATCCAAAAAAGTAAATTGAAATTTAAACGAGGGTATTGATGGTAATAATCGTCAATGCCCTCGTTTGTTTTTTTTGAGAGTGATCCACAAAATAAGCAGGCAGAACAATTATGAGAATAACAATCTCTGCGACGGGATTGTATATTTATAGCCACGATGTATGAATAAAAGTCGCGACTCCTATCTATAGGATCGAATCGTTCTGTTCCCATTATGTGCTATAAACATCTGCCCACTTCGTGGTCGTGCAATGTTAAACTTTTTGTTACACAGTCTTTACAAAATAAATACAAACCTTACAGACTATCGCTAAAATCTTCTTTAAATTTAGCCATCATTTTTTGTGGCCAATCATCAATTGGTTTCAAACCACCCATAAAGAAACGAAGCACCGGCGGTTCGTACACGAATTTTAATCCGCCAATTAGTTCTCTGTTATCGTATAACCAATTCAGTCGATCTTCAACGTATTTAATTTGCGAAAGCGTAAATACACGTCGCGGAACGGCCAAACGAAGCAATTCCATATCGGCATAAGTTTCATTGCCATATTCATCTCGCTGATTCGAAATTGACCCACGCTCCATACCGCGCACCCCTGAAATAAGAAACAGAGCAGCAGCCAATGATCCTGCCGGATATTGCGATTGAGGAATATGTGCACAAACCTGCATTGCATCAACATGAGCACCTAAAACCCCTGCGGGCTTTATAACAGGAATGCCTTTGGCATCGAGTGCATCAACAAGATATTTTATAAACGAAGGACTTTGGCTAATCATTGTTTCATCTAATGTTTCGTACAAACCCACAGCCATTGCTTCCACTTCGCGGATGGACATGCCTCCGTATGTCAAAAATCCTTCGTACAATGGAATAAAAGCTTCCAACTCCCGAAAAATTTCTAAACTATCGGTACAAATACCGCCACCACGTGAAGAACTCAGTTTTCGTGCTGAGAAGTAACACAAATCAGCTAAACTTGTCATGGTGTGTATAACGGTCTTCATATCAGAATCTTTAAACTCTTCTTCACGTTGTAATACAAGAAAAGCGTTTTCGCCCAACAAACTACCATCAAGAATGAGACGAATGCCGTATTTATCTGCAATGGCGCGTACATCGCGCAAGTTTTGCACCGAGAATGGTTGTCCGCCAATAAGATTGGTAGATGCTTCCATTCGAATAAATGGAATATTTTTTGGTCCATGATAATTGATAACTTCTTCGAGCTTTTCAATATTCATATTGCCTTTGAAAGGATGATCAGAATTGATAACGTAGGCTTCGTCGTAAAGCAACTCGGCAATTTGTCCTCCTTTGTCGGTGATGTGTGCCATGGCTGTGGTAAAGTGATAATTCATTGGAACCAGACTTCCTTTGCGTACATAAGCCACAGAGATTATATTTTCGGCAGCGCGACCTTGATGCACCGGTAATAAATATTTTTTACCCAGTACATCTTGCACCGCTTTTTCGAGTCGAAAAAAACTTTGCGAACCGGCATACGCATCATCAGCTTGCATCATGGCTGCCATTTGGTTGTCGCTCATGGCATTGGTTCCCGAATCGGTGAGCATGTCGAGGAATACATCCTTTGTAGTGAGTTTAAATGTATTGAATCCAGCCTCATACAATGCCTCTAAACGGCGTTCGATGGGTACTAAATTAAGTTTTTGAACCACACGCACTTTGTGTAATTCCAGTGGGATATTTTCACCACTATAAAATTTGATTTCTTGCATTACAAAATAGGTTGAATGTTATTTGAAAATAGTGTGTTAATAATCTTTAGTAAGTTGTTTATACGCTTACTAAAGATACAAAGATAATCAAATTGATAAAATTAACTGCTTTAAAGTAGAAAAATGAAACAAAATAGAGTGTTTGATTGCTGAAAGGCTTGATAAAAATAGGTTTTACTTACATGGAGTAATAGGTGATGATGAAATAATGGGATGACATATTTATGTTGGGATGTGATGGTGACACGGTTTGAAAACTCTCGATTGTTGATACCAATTATGGTACAATTAATTTTGGAGCAACAAAATTAACAAACGCAAAAAGTAAAGCGGGCAACAATATGTTTTTCTTTATCATGTTGTTATTTGGTTTTTGCGGCTTTACCCGAGACTACTCTTTTGCTTCTTATCTTCTCCTAAACTCCGAACATACCACCGCAGTAGCCACCGCCACATTCAACGATTCAGAAGTGGTGCTGTTGGTTGAGAAATTTGGAATATAAAGTCTATTTGAAATCAACTTCTCAACTGCCGGACTTATTCCTTTTCCCTCGTTTCCCATCACAATAAATCCTTCTTTGGAGAGAGATTCTTTGTAAATATCGTTTCCATCCAAAAAGGTTCCAAATATTGGCGAATGAGAATGTAAATTTAATATATCTACAATATTCGCATAATGAACATTAACTCTCGAAAGTGCTCCCATAGTAGCTTGCACTGTTTTTGTATTGTAAACATCAACTGTGTCAAGACTACAGAAAATATTCTCAATTCCAAACCAATCCGCTATGCGAATGATTGTACCTAAGTTGCCCGGATCTTGAATTTCATCCAAAATTAGATTAAGTTTTTGCGCGTAATCTATTTTTGTTAAATCATGGTTTTTTTGATAAAAAACTGCGATGGCATCGGGTGGAGTCGATAGATGTGAAGCTTTTTTTAGTTCGGCATTTGAGGCAATAATTATTTCTTCCGCATCGACTTCTGTTACGCTGTCTTTTAATTCATCGGATATCACTAACAATTGACACGGAGTGTTCCGAATTAGATCGAAGATGAGTTTTGAACCTTCAGCAACAAAAGTATTATGCTGATTTCTATACTTTTTTTGTTTTAAAGATTGGATGTAGCTTATTTTGTTTTTGCTTAATGACATGACAATAAAATCAGGATAAAATGTTGATTCTTTTAATAAGCTGTTAGTTAGATGCTCTTTTATTTATCGATTAATTTAGATAAAATTCTGTCGAGGTGAACATCTAAATTACCAGTAAAATCAGAATGGGGAATTCCAAGATCTTCTAAAACCTTTTTAAATCTTTGATAACCGTTTTCATTTCTTAACTCAACCCATTTTACATTCAAAAGATCTGCTTGTTGTTTATTTAAGAAAGATAATTTGTCTGCTACAAAAACATCACTTTTTCGTGCGAAAATTGCATCGGCACTTTCAGGGTTTCCACGTCCCATTAATTTGACTTCGCAACGTGAGTAGGTATCTCCATTTATTAAATAGAAATCAACTTCACGCATACTAGAAGGAATCTTCGTTTGATCATAATGCTCAAATGGTACATTATATAATTTACATAAAGTAGCCATTAAGTACTTTTCAACTCTTTTTCCTGCGGTACTCCAAAGTCCTCCACGTAGTGCCGCACGTTTAACAGCAAGGGTATTGATTATAATTAAACTTTCATTAATATTTAAATCAACACTTACTCCTCTAAACTTAATCGTTAGAGTTAAATCAATATCCGGCTGATTTTCTATTAAATCACTTATAGATTCATAAAGTACATCATAGTGTTCATTTGCAGCATCAATTACGATTTTTTTTGAGGCAGAATTATACATATTCATAATTGTTTTCTTGTTTAATCCGGAGTTTACTGCAATTTCTTTTGAGCTTAAATTTTTATTTAAAAAAGCTTGTTTATACCAATCGATACTCACGTCTTTATTAGCAAGTTTAGCTTCTACAATTTTTTTGAAAAAATCAATCGCAAACTGAAGAAACTCCGCATTTATTAGTGCAATAACTTCAACTCTATAGTCTAACCCCTTGATTAAGCGTCTAATAATATTTTTTACTACTTGATCAGTTAATGTCATTTCGATATTTCTTTAAATTCTTCTAATGTTAGAAAACTTGTTTTTCTTTCTTCAAAAATCTTTGTAGGTTTTGATTTAGATTTCATATAATCAAAATATTTAGTGTCTTGTTCTGTTAGAAAGAACAATCTATCTAAAGCCTTTGCTGTTTTTCCTACAGTTCCACTTCCTGCAAAAGGATCAAATACTATATCTCCTTTATACGAATAATATTTAATAACTCTTTTACAAAGTTCAACTGGGAAGATTGCAGAATGTACTTTGTCAAAGCTAGGATCAATTCTCCATACATTTGTAGACTCATATTCATCCATAACTTTACTATCTTCTACAGTCTTATAATCATAACTTCGCATATTCCAATCTAATAACTTTTCAGTTGATTTTCGGTAAACCATTAAATACTCTGTTACACAATTTGGTTTATAGCCAAGTGGTTTACGATGTTGCATGAATCCTCCAATTCTATTTTTAACACTTGCTTCGGGTTTTAACCATATAATGTCATCAATAAATTCCCAGCCATTATTTACTAAGTAAGGATGTAAATCAAAAGGAATTCCATATCTTTTACTTGAATGTGAACGACTCACTCGTGGTATTATTATAGGGGAAGTATTAACTATAAGAAATCGTCCTTCTTTAGTTACTCTATGAGTCTCTTTAAATACTTGTTCTAAAAAGTTAAGATAGTCTTGATAGCTAGGATAAATTGAATAATCTCTTGCATTATAATAGGGGGGTGAAGTAAAAGTTAAATGTATACTATCATCCGGCACAAACTTTAATACCTCTCTTACATCACCATTAATAACAGTGTTTTTTAAAAAATCATATGTCTCAACGTGTGGGAGTAAATTTTTGTTTTTTGTGTTCTTTTCTGCAAAATATTCTTTGTAAATCACTGTCCTAACCATTTCGTTCGGATGATTAATTAATGGTCTTAGATGATTCTGTACGTCCTTGTCTTTTCCAAAAACAAGTAATCCACGAATTGCTTGACAAACAATTTTTGGATCTTCATCTTTTAAAAAATCGAATAAAAGAATTTTATTGTCTACTCTTCTTTGCCTTCCGATAGAAGATACTATTTCTCTACGTACACTTGTGTCAGTTTCCTTGCTATATAACTTACAAAGTATTGTAATGTTTGATTTAGCATTCAGCTTTCCAATGTTTTTAACTGCATTCATTCTAACTTGTGAATGTTGGTGATCTAATAACTCATACAAAAATTGATCGTTGAAATTTTTTGGAAGTTGTCCTAAATTTTCAAGTATAAAATTTATGGTTCCAACATCACGCAGACTTTTTACAAGATCGCCAAGTTCACTGTTTTTTTTGTGTTTAAGTTCTGCAATGTGTTTTTTTGTTAGCATATTTTAAATGTTAATTGATTTATTACAAAGTTACTATTTTATTAATATTATATGAGAAAATTCAATTCAGTTTATAGAAAATGTTTTTCTTTTTTTACAATTCCAGCAAAGTTATCAAATAATATGGTTTTTTTCGCAAGCAGTTTTCGTTCTTTTTACATTAAAGTAGTATCTTTGTGAATATGATAGTTTTGGTTTACGGAATAGTTTATCAATTCTACCTTAACACAAAAATATAAATCTCAAAAAATATAGATGTATTATGAACGAACTTGATCTGATGAAAAAAGCTGCGAATAACATTCGCATATTATCCGCTTCCATGGTTGAAAAAGCAAAATCCGGGCATCCCGGAGGAGCAATGGGTGCGGCTGATTTTATTAATGTTCTATTTTCGGAGTTTATTGAATATGACCCCGATAATGCGCATTGGGAATCGCGCGACCGGTTTTTTCTCGATCCCGGACACATGTCGCCCATGCTCTATTCAGTTTTAACATTTAGCGGCAAGTTTTCATTGGATGATTTACAAGAGTTTCGCCAGTGGGGTAGTGTTACGCCCGGACATCCTGAAATAGATGTTATGCGCGGCATAGAAAACACTTCCGGACCACTTGGACAAGGTCACACCTTTGGAGTGGGAGCAGCTATTGCTGCAAAATTTCTGAAGCATCGTTTGGGCGAAAGCATGGATCAAACTATTTATGCTTTCATTTCCGATGGTGGTATTCAGGAAGAAATTTCACAAGGTGCAGGTAGAATTGCAGGTCATTTGGGTTTGGACAACTACATCATGTTTTATGATTCAAATAGTGTTCAGTTATCAACTTTAACCAATGCTGTAACAAGCGAAGATGTAGCTAAGAAATATGAAGCGTGGAACTGGAATGTTATTACCATAAATGGTAACGACGTAAAAGAGATTCGCAAGGCATTGAAAGATGCGAAAGCTGAAAAAAGAAAACCAACTCTGATAATTGGTGAAACAATTATGGGATTAGGTGCGCTTACAGATGATATGGAGCCTTTTGAAGGACAGGTTTCCATGCACGGGCAACCCTTGAGTGCAGCAGGTGGAAGCATTACCAAAACTTTGGAAGGTTTAGGAGGAAATGCAGATGAACCATTTATGATTTTTCCGGAAGTAAAGGAACTTTATGAAAAGCGACAAGCTGAATTAAGAAAAATAGTTGCTCTTAAGAAGGAGAAAATAAGAAAATGGGAAAAAGAAAATCCGGAATTAGCCGATAAAAAGAAAAAATGGTTCAATCGCGAACTACCAAATATTAATTGGGAAGAGATTCAACAAAAATCGAATCAGGCAACACGCGCTGCTTCAGCAAATGTTTTATCTGTTTTGGCAGAAAACGTTGAAAATATGATTGTTGGCTCTGCCGATTTATCCAATTCTGACAAAACCGATGGTTTTCTGAAGAAAACCACAGCATTGCAAGCCGGTGATTTTTCAGGAGCCTTTTTGCAAGCAGGAGTATCTGAACTTACTTTGGCGGGTTTAAGTGTAGGAATGAGCTTGCACGGTGGAGTTATTCCGGCATGCGGAACATTTTTTGTCTTCTCAGATTATATGAAACCCGTTATTCGTGTGGCAGCTCTAATGGAACAACCCGTTATTTTTGTTTGGACACACGATGCATTTAGAGTGGGAGAGGATGGTCCTACGCATCAACCCGTGGAACACGAAGCTCAAATTAGATTGTTGGAAAAATTACAAAATCACAGTGGCCACAACTCCATGCTTGTATTACGTCCCGCCGATGTTCACGAAACCACAGTTGCGTGGAAGATGGCATTTGAAAATGACAAAAGCCCAACGGGATTAATTTTGTCAAGACAAAATATTACCGATCTTCCTGCAAAGGAAAACCGTTATGAAGAAGCATTGCAAGTTGAAAAAGGTGCTTACATTGTGCAAGATGACGCTGATTACGATGTTATTTTATTAGCTTCGGGATCAGAAGTTTCCACGTTGGTTGAAGGTGCAAAATTGTTGAATGACGATGGTATCAAAACCCGTATCATATCCGTTCCATCAGAAGGGCTTTTCAGATCTCAAAGCAAAGAATATCAACAAACAGTATTGCCGCACGGCAAAAAGGTTTTTGGACTCACTGCCGGATTACCCGTAACGCTGCAAGGTCTTGTGGGAAGCGATGGTGCGATTTGGGGAATGAACTCTTTTGGTTTTTCAGCACCCTATACTGTATTAGATGAGAAGTTAGGTTTTACCGGTGAGAATGTATTTAAACAAGTAAAAGAATTTTTAAATGAAAACTGAGAATAAGTCATTGTTTGGTGAATCAGTTAAACCCATTGGTTTAGCCGGCGATCACGCAGGATTTCCTGCGAAAGATTTCATCATTACCAAACTAAAAGAAAAAGGAATTCCTTATATCGATTTTGGAACCTACACCACTGAATCTTCCGACTACTCAGATTTTGGTCATCAATTGGCCAAAGCTGTGGAAGCGGGTGAATGTTATCCCGGAATTGCTATCTGTGGATCGGGAAACGGAGTGAATATGACGGTTAACAAACATCAAGGTATTAGAGCTGCTCTGTGCTGGAACAAAGAGATAGCACAATTGGCACGCGCTCATAATGATGCAAACATACTTTCATTACCCGGAAGATTTTTAGAAGAAGAAGAGATTTATGAGATTCTTGTTACATTCCTAAACACACCGTTTGAGGGTGGAAGGCATAAACGCAGAATTGATAAAATTCCTTGCGAATGATCTTTGCATAAAAGATCAAATAGTGCATTTCGACGTCGCTCAAAATACCACGTTACGTTTATTATTACAAAATTGAAAAAGAAGGGAGTCATCCCGTATATGCTTTTTGTTGTTTCTTAAATAAAAACCTTACAAAAGCTATAACGGCACGCATTAATTTCATCCCGTCACTAAGCCTGTTATAGTGTGGGTTTTCTTGCAAAGACTATCTGAAAATATAGCATCACAGATAAAGCAAAACCGACGAGCAAAAGTATCAATCCATTGGGTAAAAAGAAACATAAGAAATATAAGAAACAAACTACACTTATTGTAATGGTTTCGTTGATACTGGTCTCGTCGGTTTTGCTTATTGTGACCGACTCTATAAGGAAGTCGAACAAAGAGCAATTTCATTCTTTTTATGACAATAAGTATGGACATAAATATATGGTAAAAGGCGTTGATCTGTCTTACCATAATGGACCAATTAACTGGGCTAAATTAAGAAATGAAGGCATCACATTTGCTTATATAAAATCAACTGAAGGTGAGTCTCACATAGATAGAAACTATAATAAAAATTATAGAGATGCTAAACAGGCTGACATTAAGACCGGTACCTATCATTTCTACACCTTTGGTTTAGATGGAAAAAGGCAAGCACAACATTTTATACGTAATTCAACTGTTGGGAGTGCAGACTTGATACCTGCAATTGATGTTGAGCATTCTTTTATAAACAGATATAGTAACGATAAAGATTATATCAAGAAAGTGATTGATGAATTGATCAAACTTGAACATGAAATGTATGATTATTACGGAGTGCGACCAATTATTTATAGCAACAAAGATTGCTATAAACTGTACATCAAAAATAACTTTCCCGAAAATCTTATTTGGATGAGTGATCTGCACAACGAGCCCGACACAAACGACACTAACTGGATAATCTGGCAATTTTCGCACACCGGAAATATTGATGGAATAAATGGAGATATCGATCTTAATTATTACCGTTACTCCTTTCGAAAATTTAATGAACTATTAATGCCTTAACGCTATGAAATTCAATTCGGGTTATTTATTAGTTTGGTTAACCATCTTACTTGTTGGATTCGCTTCAACAAGTTGCGACAGCAATGAGTTTAACTACGAAAACAATCCACACGGAAATTTCGATGCGCTTTGGACCATATTGGATAAGAACTACTGTTTTTTTGAATACAAAAATATCGATTGGGACTCTGTGAGACTTTCATACAGACCACGTGTTACTCCCAATATGAATAATGACGCCCTGTTTAAATTGATGGGAGAAATGTTGTCTGAACTTCGGGATGGGCACGTAAATCTTATGGCATCGCACGATGTATCTCGCTATTGGAGTTGGAAAGAAGAATATCCGTCAAATTTTAACATCGATATTGTGGATAAATATCTTTCGACCGATTATTCCATTGCAAGCAGCATGAAGTATAAAATATTGGAAGATAATGTAGGATATATTTATTATGGAAGTTTCTCTAACGATGCTTCCAATAGTGGCTTAAATCAGATATTGAATCGATTGGCAATTTGCAACGGCATTATTCTGGATGTGAGAAACAACGGAGGTGGGAGTTTATCAAATGTGGATCGAATTGCCAGTCGGTTTTTCAATGAGCGTACACTGGTGGGTTATATATCTCATAAAATTGGTACCGGTCACAACGACTTCTCCGATTTATATACCAAATATATTGAAAGCTCAAAACAAATACGATACCAAAAACCACTTTATATTATAACCAATAGAGGTTGCTACAGTGCAACAAACGAATTTGTAAGTACCATGAAATATGCACCTCGTGTTACAGTTGTGGGAGACAAAACGGGTGGTGGAAGCGGTTTCCCTTTTTCATCGGAATTGCCCAATGGATGGTCGGTTCGTTTCTCAACTTCTCCAACTTTCAATGCCGAAAAACAACATATCGAATTTGGTGTAGAACCGGACGTTAAACTTGATATGAAATATAGCGATATAAACGAAATGAAAGATACGTATATTGAATATGCGAGGAGAGAAATAAATCAGTCCCGCTGACTGATGTTTTTATATCTACAGCTATAGCTCTGATAAGGATGTAAATTTTTAACTTCTGAGTTATTACTCTTGTGGTTGAAAACTAATGAGGGCTTATTTATCAGTTAATTGCTGTCTTTTATTCTTTTAAAAGCAATTCAACTTCAGATTTTAATTATGGTAAATGATTAATTACAATACTCCAAATCATGTCATCAGAAACTCTGTCGTATCCATGAATTATCCGGTTTCGCGTCCCAATAATTTGTTGAGCGTTATTAATCTTAAAATTCTTATCTTTTTTCAAAATCCGGTTGACAGCTTCTCCAATTATCTCAATATTGCGTTCAATCGCCCGTTTTGTCTTGATATCTCTTTTTGATATTGAATGAAAAGTGTTGGACCGTCCTTATAATAGCTTTCAATTTCTTTTATTGATTGTAGAATATCAAAAAGCCAGGTTTTGATTTCAGGATTCATAAATAAGTCGTTTTGAAGAATCGTTTGATTTTCGTAAATAAGGATTTTTGATGGCTTTGTCTTCCAATAAGTCAACTTGTCGCATAAATATCTCTTCAAGTGCCTGTTTAAGGCTGAAATAATTGTCTGCATAATTTTGCAAGTCGATAT
>Ga0265293_10006850_pt1 | contig 17920 bp, 20 predicted proteins | sample Munlanlewell138R_FD_192505 | JGI IMG/M metagenome (GOLD analysis project Ga0265293, IMG submission 192505) | Leachate microbial communities from a municipal landfill in Southern Ontario, Canada - Leachate well 138R | ecosystem: Engineered > Solid waste > Landfill > Unclassified | place: Canada...
GCGGTGACCCGATAGTGACCCGGCCCTGCCAGACCACCCGGACGCTCGTCGCCTCGGCGGGTGTCACCGTCGAGCGCACCCCCTCATCGACGACCACGCCGGCCCCGACACTCCCTGTCGCCGAAGGCTCCTCTCCCTCGATACGCCTGAAGTAGCCGGATATATGGCCGGGGGAGAAGGCTACAGCAGTCCTGACCATATCGCCGCTGCGACCTCCTCTTTGCTCCCCGAGACTCTGGTAGCCCCATCGGCGGTCACGAGCGAGAACGACCCCTCCGCCGCCCCCATCACCGGCGGAGCGTTCACAACAACCATCCGCACACCTGCCTCGAGCATGTCCTGCGCCCGCTCCTCTTCGTGCCAGCCCAGTTTGAATGCCACCGTCACGGGGTGACAGGCGGCCATCACCTCATCGATGATCTTCGGGAGGGGGGCAAGCCTGATCGTCAGAGGTGAGCCGCTCGGGATCTTTCCCTCCCGGCGCTCGGGTGCGAAGTCCGATATTGCGGCCGCGCTCACGTAGATGTCAACTCCTTCGTCCCGGCAGATGTGGAGGACCGCCGAGCGCATCTCATCAGCGGTCGTAACATGGACGTTTCGCACACACGGAAACGCCCCGCTGTGCACCACCGTCACGTCGGCGCCGAGCCTGAATGCCTCGAGCGCGAGCGCCTGCCCCATCCGGCCGGTCGAGCGGGTGGTGAGAACCCGGACATCATCAAGGGGTTCTGCACACGCCCCGCTCGTTATAAGGACACGCCTCCCTGCAAACGGCCGGCCGGAGATAGCTCGTTCGGCGTGGAGGATGATCGTCTCATTATCGGCGATCTTCGCCTTCCCTTCCTCGATCCGTGGAGCGATAATATCGATACCCCAGGACCGGAGCCGGTCGAGGTTCTCTGCGACGCCGGGGTGGCGGTACATGCTCTCATGCATCGCCGGGGCGACCACAACCGGCATCCCCCGCCCGAGCGCCGTCGTCGCAAACGTCGTTACCGGTGTATCGTCTACTCCACAGGCGATCTTTCCTATGGTATTCGCCGTGCAGGGTGCGATCAGCAGGAGGTCAGCGGTTCCGCCCTCCCCGCAGTAGAGGACGTGTTCCACAAGCCCGGTGATCCGGGTCACCACCGGCCGCCCGGTCGCGTAGGTCAGGGCGTCGGGGTGGATGATCCCGGCCGCCGCCCCGGTCATGACCGCCTGGACCTCCGCGCCCAGGCGACGCAGGGCGTGGGCGAGCTTCACCGTCTCCACGGCCGCGATACTCCCGGTCACCGCAAGGACGACCGTCTTTCCTGAGAGCCTCTTCATGATATCGTCACATCCTGCACCATATGCCACACATGTGGACCGTACTTCTTCACCCGGCGAGAGGTGATCGTCGCCAGAAACCCGGCCTCTGTCACAGCCTCCCGGATCGTGGGCATCGCATCACCGATACTGTGGACGTGCAGTACACTCCCGCTATGGACGTGGGCGAGAGCATCGGCGAGCATCGATGCGGCGTCGAAGTGCCCCATAAGGATCCGGTCGTAGGTACCGGAGAGGAGCGCCCGGCAGTCACCGATCTCCGCCGTGACGCGGTCTGCAACATGGTTTTCTATAACATTTCGTCGCAGGTATTCAAATGCTGTCGGGTTGATCTCCATCGCATGGACCGTCGCACCGCTTGAGGCTGCCGGTATGGTGAAGTAACCGATCCCCGCGAACATATCGGCGACCCGCTCGCCGGGACGGACAAAGGCTGCGATCCTCGCTTTCTCGTTGCGGTTGCCTTGCGCAAACATCACCCGGCCGGGATCGAGTATGAACGTATAGCCCTCCTCACGGTGGCGCACCTCGCCCGCTGTGCCGTAGAGGATCTCCGCGTCAGGGGTGCGCATCGCGCCCACGAGACCCTTCACCCTTATGACACCGCGAGGACAACAGCGGCGGATAATTCCGGCAAGCTCTTCATCGGTCGGCGCATCGCCGTGGAGGATTGCAACATCACCGACGAGGTGGTAGCCGCGCCCCCGGTAGACCTCACGTTCCGGGAGATCCTCATCGGCCGGATACCCTTCCCTGACAGGAACCCAGGCGGTACCATCCCGGACATACGGCCGGCGAGTTCGGTCCACCCACTCAGCGTCCCGGAGACCGGCAAGGGCGGTCGCCGGTACCTTCCGCGCACGCACCGCCACTCACCCGACGATGACCAGGCGGTCCTGCTCTTCGTCGCGGAGCACCCGGATCGGCTGCCCCTCAACCGGGAACGTCCAGGGAACAGCGTCGAGTTCCCGGGTCACATAGGTCCTCGGATCCATGAGTCCCACAACATCCGGCTGGGTGAAGACGACGAGCGCCGACTCGGCCTCACGGACGTTTCCTATAAGGCGCTCGACCTCCGCCTCGGTGAGGGTCCGGGCCGTGCCGGCCTGGAGATCAAAGACCCGGAGGCGTTGCTGCCGCTCGATATCGCGGACCTCGAAGTAGCCGCCCCGGGATACCACGACATCCCCCTTCTGGTAGTAAGGGAGACGGATGGAGTAAGTGACGCGGTAGAGGGCTTTCCCGTCCTTCTCACCGACCAGTTTCGGGTGGGTCGTGTACCGCCCGCCGAGCGCTCCAGTGACCATCCGGGCTATCTCCTGACCGAGGTGTTGAGATCCGACGGTTATATCGACACCATCCTTTGAGTTCTCGAGTTCCGATATGAACGAGAGCCGGTCGCCCGCCTCCTGGAGAGAGTCCTCAGTCTGTTCCGCAATGCTCGTAGCAACCCCGCGCTCGTAGGCGTTGATCTTCCTATCCGTAGCCCGTACCTGGACGATCCCTTCATAGTAACCGCCCGAGATTCGGCTACACCGATCGCAGGCCTCCTTCTGCCAGAGGATCTCGATCTCGCAGGTCTCGTGAACCGGGACCGAGTAGAGGGTCGCCTCCAGATCGAGGGCGCAGGTGGTCCGGTTCGGCCCGGTCTCCTCCGACCGGACAGTGACCCTGAGGTCTTTTGCATCCGCGTGGATGTTTGCCGCCGATATCGCCAGTTCCGCGATGAAGTCTTCACGCGGGATCCGCAGGTCGGCCCACGTCTTGCCGCGCTTCTGTGAGTCGCAGACCGGGCAATAGACCGCAGTAACGCGGGGCTCACAGGTGATCAATCTGGTATTAGCGGCCCGACACTCAGGACAGAGACCCCCTTCGGTCGGTTGCCCACAGCGGGGGCAGATGCTAGTCTGTATGGTCATATACCAAATACCTGGGCATGGGGGATATCACCGATCATGACACAATCCTCTTCCCTGACAAGCCCCAGGGTGATTGCGATGGCTACGACACGCTTCCCTATGATGTTTGCATTCATCGTGTCAGTAAGAGCCTGACTGACCTCTTCCTCAGTGGCACGCTCTGTGCCATAGAACCCTCCGGTGATGCAGACCTCCACGTCTCCATGCATCAGGGTGACGCCCAGGAGCTCAGAGTCGCAGGCGGCCACCACCTCACCGGCACCCGGTATGTGGTGCACTTTCAGGTACATCATAGATCTTTTGGATGGAGGTTATCAAAAAGGTGCGCCGTTCTTCGGGGGAAGGACGATATCCACCCCGTAAGTGCGCGACGGGGTATCGGCGTGGATGCGCCAGGCATCCTCCTCGGTGATGACCTCCCCTTCAAGGTAGCGGCGCGTGAACCGGGGAACAGACTTCGGGCCGATCACCGCGCCGGGCCGGGCGTTCTCGTCCATGTAGTCGCTCTCCATGGTGAACCATCGCCCTTCCCGGGCGAGTGCCGGGATATCCTCGTGCCGCGCGATGAACGAGGGCATGAGCGGTGTATCAGGGGTCGCGAAGTGTTTGACGACACGCTCAATGGAGATTCCTGCCCGCGCCGCCATATCGACGACATCGGCACACGGTCCGCTCTCGGCATGGAGCTGGACGGCGCAGTCACACTCCGCACCGAGTTTGAGGGCGTGGGAGAGGACGGCGTTAGATACTGCAAGCACGTCCGGGGCGACCTCATAGTGGGGCCGGCCGCTCTTGAGGGCGACGGCCTCCCCCTCCTCGACGTAGCAGGCGGCGAGATCGAGCCCCGCCATCATGACGCCGGCGGCCGCATCCAGGCTCATCCTCTCAGTGAGACGGCTGATCTCCGCCGGGTGGACGCCGAGGACCGGATAGACCACGAGCCCGATCTCCCGGATCATGGCAGCTGTCCGGAGGGTTGCATCAAAGACCCCCCGGAAGTCCTCGCCGGGCGAGGGCGTGATACCGTACGACCAGGAGGGCTTTGTGACGAGGAAGATATGCGTCCCGCCGCTACGCTGAAAATCTTTTGCGGCCTCGATCCCCCGGCCGTTTACCGGGTCGATGTGGATATGGTCGTCGGTGATCGGTATACCGGAGAGTATCATAAAAACCCGACGACCTCCATCATGGGATAGTCATCCTCAAGGCGCAGCCTGGCCCGGCAGGAGGTCTCCCCGACCCGGGTCGTGATCTCGACATCAAACATCTTCCCGGCGAGCTCCGAGTAGCCGAACCGGTTTGAGACCATCATATCGCGGTTTAACCTAACGCGGATCTCCGTTACGTAGGGCTGGAGGCCGATGGCCGCCTCGATCGCTGCCTCAACAGCGCCGGCGGTCTCGCGGGCGATCGGTGTCCCGACGAACTGGTGGTAGATGACGCCGAGTTTGATTCCTGCCTCAAACGCGGCCTTCTCGCGGTCGGTGATCATAGGAGTAGTAGGTTTGTGGTGCAGGGTAATAAGGGGCTGATACTACTCTTCATGGCGCTACTTTGATCTACAGAGACGGGATAGACCCGGGACAGCTACCCCGCAACCCTCCAGCCCCTCCATTGAGCTATTGACCCCGGGTGGCTCCGGACGAAGATCCGCACCGGCTCCGAGCGCCTGCAAGCTACTTTTCGAAAAGCTGTGAGGCGGCGCCCTTCCAGCGTTACGCCCCCCTCTCCACCGGCATCAGTTCGCATTCATCTCCCCCCTTCCCCAGGAACGACTGGAGGTAGACACCGAAGAATGCGCAGAAAAGACCACCGATCGTGGTGAAGATGATATACTTCACGCCGGCGTCATCAGCTATCGGGAAGCCCGGAATCTCACTGATCGAGAGGATATAGATGCTTGCACCGTAAGCGATGACCCCTATCGCCAACACGAAGAACGGCAGGGCAACCACCCGCCTGACCGCCTCCCGCTCGTTGAGGAAGACATCGATGATCTTCCCCCCCGATGCAACGAGGCCGGCAGCGGTGAACCAGACGATGGAGCCGTACATGAATGCCAGGATCTGAAAAAAGAAGCCGGAAGCCGTATAGTAATCAAGGAGGCTTATAAGCCCGAGTATGATCCCTACGATACCAAGCAGTAGTGCAGTGATATATGAGACGAAAGTGAACCTGCCGCCATGGAGCGATGTCCTCAGCGATGAGATAAAGTAACTGAATATCTCATCGATCCCCATTCCCTTGAAGAGCAGGTAGATACCGATGACACCGACGACGACGATGGTCGCCCCCTCTGGATACCCCAGGAGGTAGCCTGCTGCGTAGAGGAGCATGGCAAGACCGAGTGGCACTAAGACCAGCTTTGAGATCTTCGGGTCATCGAGGAGCCGCTTCAGGATGTAATAGGTCCCCTCAAGGTCTGGCATCTGGGTAACCACAACCCTTCGCATGCTGCTGACCGGTACCCGGGACTGGATTATCGGAAGGATGTATTCATCCTCGGCACCGTCCGTCACCAGAATGCAGGCATTTGAATCTGTTCTCGCAAGGATCGCATCGAGACTGGATGCAACCCGCCGATCCCCTTCGAGCAGGTTCATGTGATTGCCGCAGATGACGGCGACGGCAACCTCCTCCCCTCGTTCGACAAGTTCATCGTAGATCTTGACCGTCTCGAATATCGCGTTAACATCAGAGTCCTCAGGATCGATAAGGCCGAGGGAGGTTGCCGCGTGGAGGCATGCCTCTCTACCCACAACGGGGCCGTCTATCTGAGCCTTGAACCCGAGATCGTCATCACGATCGACGCAAAGAACGAGCGTCCGCTCTTTTACCATTCACTAGAACATCTCTTCGAATCTATTAAATAATTTGCAGCGAGCTTGGAAAAAAGTATTAGATGAGTTTAGCACGCTGAAGCAAGAGCAGGTCGTCAGTAGTGAGTTTCTCTCCACTCCGGAACTGCTCGAATATCCTCTCTGCCTCCTTCCGAACCGCTTTCTGCTCTTTGGTGACCCTGGTCTTCCGGGTCTTCTTGCGCAGACCCGAGATCACCTTATCATAATCACGGAGTTCCTTCTGGCAGGCGATGAACTGCTTGTGCTCCTCATCAGCCGATTCCTGAGCTTCTACAAACTGCTGATGAGAAGCATCCGCTTCCTCGCGGGACTTGTCGGCCTTCCGGTACGACTCAACCATCAGGTCATGATGCTGCTGGGCAGCTTCAGCCTTCTCGGTGACCTCTTTATGGATCTCAGAAGCCTGTCTGCGGAATTCGCGAGCTTCAGTGAGCTTCGTCCGCATCTCCTTGTTCTGTTCAAGTTCTGCTTCCTGATCCTTGACCGATGCCTTCAGGTTCTTGATCTTCTCGATCAGCTCGCGCTCCTTATCGGTGCTGTAGACCTCGGTCTGCTGCTTGAACTCAAGGTGCTCGATCTGCTTCTGCAGCTCTTTGATACCCCGGTTCTTGAGGTTGCCATGCTCCTTCTTGAAGGCCTCGATCTCTTCAAAGAGCACGTTTGCCTTCTCGTTGTACTCGTTCCTCTGATCTTTCAGCGCCTGGACATCTTCGTTGATCTTATCCCGCTGCTCTTTATGCTGCTGCGCCTCCTCGACAAATTCGCGGGTCTGTGCGTTCAGCGCGTTGCGTTCGCGGGCATTCTTGCTGGCGAGCGCGTTCAGCTCATTACGCCTGTCTTTGTGCTGTTCAGACTCCGCAAGGACTTTTTTTCTCTTCTCAATCAAATCATTCAGCATTCTCTACCAATCCTCGACATTCGGTACCTGCCTTATACTTCCCACCAGCGTGACGGACCCCGCGCGTCTGCAGGGATACCTGAGGCTTATGCAACGGCTATACCACAAGAAAAGACACTTACCGGACTCGCGGACGAGACCGTTATTCATCAGTCTGCTCATGTGTTCAACCCCGGTACCATGGCAACCGCAGTTCCGCAGGTTCTGCGCCCCGCACAATACGCCCCGTGCTGGAGGGATTATACAAGAACGTCTATAATTCTAACGTCATCCTTACTATTAAGTATTTCGCAGGCGTGTTTTTATGGCTTCAGTGGGCCGGGAGCACAGGGGGAGGAGAACGCCCATAACGGTACTATGTCACGCCCGGGCAGAGATCGATTCGCCAGCACGAGCAGGTGGACCGCTGGAGGATAAACACTACAAGAAATTCGAAAAAATATCGAACAGGGGATTGGAGGGTCTAGAGGAAGTCGATGACGCCGCCCCCACTCCGAAAGTCCCTTGCCATATCACGCCTGCCGGAGGACACACCGGATCGCTGCGCTACCCGTTGCGTTACCGGTTCATAGGCGAGCTGGCTTCCCAGGATCTGTGCACTTTTAACGCCGGTCATGACCGCCATGACACGAACTCTGCCTTCGTAATCGCTGTTCACCCGGGCTCCCCAGATAACGTCCGCATGGGGGTCGAGTTCATATGTCAGGGAGCTTGCGATCTCTTCGGCATCCTGGAGGGTCAGGTCATTCCCTCCCGTGATATGAATGAGGCTCCCGGTCGCTCCACGGTAGTCGATGTCGAGCAGAGGATGGTTCAGGCACTCATGGACGACGCTCTCTGCCTTGTTCTGCTGCTTGCTCTCCCCGACAAGCATCACGGCAACGCCGCCCTTGCTCATGATGGCCCGCACGTCTGCGTAGTCGATGTTGATAAGAGAGGGCTCTGTGATCGTCTCGCTGATGCCCTTGACAGTCTCTGCGATGAGTTGATCCATGACCGAAAACGCCTGACCGAGCGGCAGATTCGGCACGTACTTGATGAGGCGGTTGTTATCGAGCACAATGACCGAGTCGGCTGCAGCGGAGAGTGATTCAAGCCCCTCCTCCGCACGGAGGAGCCGCGCTTTTTCTACCTGGAACGGATAACTGACCATACCGACAACGATTGCCCCCTGCTCCTTGGCGATCTGTGCGACAACCGGGGCCGTTCCCGTGCCGGTACCTCCACCCATACCGGCAGTGATGAAGACAAGGTCTGCATCACAGAGCAGTCCCTCCAGGGTCGGCCGGGCCATCTCAGCTGCACGCCTGCCGACATCCGGGAACCCGCCAGCCCCGAGGCCTTTCGTGAGCGATTTGCCGACAAGGACCCGTTTGTCAGCCTGAATCATATCCAGGTGCTGCTTATCCGTGTTAATCGCGATCGTATCGGCACCATTGACCTGCATATGGTACAAACGGTTAATGGTGTTATTACCCGCACCCCCGCATCCAACGATGACAATTCGAGGCTGACCGAGGATGTCATCTTCATCCCCGATTGTGTCGGTCTTTCGGTACTTCTCAAGTTCAGCGTGTTTTAACGCCTCGTTGATGATCGTCTGCATCAAATACCTCCTAAACTTTGAATGAAATCTGTTCAGCCTCGCGGAGAACACGGTTTCCATGTTTCTCAAGAAGCGCCCTGACTGAGTACCGCACAGCTTCGGATACCGTGGGGAACTCGCCAGCCTCCACCAGCTTCTCGAGCATCTCAACCTGCTGCCGGGGCAATCTGATAGTTATCCGATCCATCATTTCAATCACACATATCTGACATCTGGCTGACACTTGGCTGCCATTTGTCAGACGTTAGTAATCTCTATGTCTGACTGCATCAGATAAGGCATAATAGCACCGATATATTATAAATAATTTTCGAAACGAGTCACTGGCCGGCATAACGGTTATTATGAATAGCGACCGACAACATACCCTCAGAGGGTTATAACAAATATGAGAGAAGATCTCCCGGAAAGGATGGAGCATGGCGGCCGGGTACGCTGGCACCGGGCACGGGGTAGAGGTGAACTGCTTGATTTCAGCGCGAATATTAACCCCTATCCACCCGATATACCCTGGACACCGGATCCTCTGGTGTTGACCGATTATCCGGACGACCAGTATGAGACACTCAAAGAGGTGATCGGGAGAACATTCGGGCGTGATGCGGCAGAGGTCACCGTCGGCAACGGTTCTGTCGAACTGATCCGCGCGTTCTGTTCTGCGATGCTCAGACCAGATGATACGGCCTGCATCACACCCCCGACGTTCGCCGAGTATGAGATGGCGGTACTGCTGGCCGGTGCGCGATGTACTGTGGAGAGCAGCGGGGCTGCCGTCCGGTTCCTCTGCAACCCGAACAATCCTACAGGGACGCTTCACACCCGCCCGGAAGTCTTCCGGTTGCTCGGGGAGACATCTGAACAGGGAGCATACCTCTTCATCGACGAAGCGTTCATCGAGCTCTCCGACCCGCGCCAGAGTCTTGCCGGCACCCGTCACGAAAACCTCTTCGTCATGCGCTCCCTGACAAAAAGCTTCTCCGTGCCGGGTATCAGGTTCGGGTATGGCTTTGGCACCCCCGAACTCATCGAACGCCTGGAGACGGTGCGCCTCCCCTGGACGGTGAACGCGTTCGCCGAGTCTTTTGCGATCGAAGCCTTCCGGAACTACGATAAACTTGAGACGTCACGGGAAAAGATCGCACGGGAGCGGGGATGGCTCTGCGATCGTCTGGGCGGCCTCGGCCTTATCTATGAACCCCCAGCTGCAAACTACATCCTGGTTGAGATCCCGATAGAGGCGGAGGTACTCGTCGAGAGGCTTCTTTTGCACAATATCCTGGTCCGGGACTGCAGGTCATTCGGGCTTCCCCGCCACATCCGCGTGGCGGTGCGGACCCATGAGGAGAATGAGCAACTCATCGAGGCGCTTAGAGCATGCTTGCCCTGATCATGGCCGGAGGGCAGGGGTTACGGCTCCGGATGGGCGAAAAACCCCTGGTCACCATCTGTGAGAGGCCAATGCTCTCCTACGTCATCGATGCCTTTGAGGCCGCAGGACACGAGGTTATCGTGGTCGCCTCGTACCGGACGCCGTTCACCAGGAACTGGTGCCGGGCCAGGGGGATCACCCTGTATGAAGCCGAAGGGCTTGGTTACATCGAGGATATCCAGGCAGCGGTCGCGGATCTCGGGGAAGAAGGGACGCCTCTCTTCACGTGCGTCTCCGACCTCCCCTGCCTCGTGCCTGATATTATAACCGGCATTGAGGATGCCTGGCGCCGGGCGGGAACGCCGGCATGCTCGACATGGGTGCCCCGCGACCTCTGCGAAGAGCAGGGTTGCCGCACACAGTATACAGAGATGGTCGACGGCACGCAGGCCTGCCCGGCCGGGATCAACATACTGACGGCAGGCGATCTCGAGGGCGCCCAGGAGGAACTACAGCTCCTCCTGCACGACCGCAGGCTTGTCTTCAACATCAACACGCGTGAAGAGCTCCTGCTGGTGCAGGAGTACCTCTGCCGGAGACAGGGATTGTAGCACCGGGTGGATGCTACATCTACCCTCAATTTCCGGGAGAGAAACTCTATTATCGGATTGCCGCCGACCTCTATGTATGGAGACCGGCCGGGAGATCGAACTTGAGGGACATATCATCGATTCAGGCGTTATGACCCTGGTGTTCGATAAGATCATGGACATGGGAGGGGAGTTTGAGATCCTCGCATTCGATGTCGGGAAGCTGAAGACAGATACGAGCTACGCACGCCTGCGCGTCTCTGCGCCCGACGTTCAACAGCTCGATGCTATTCTCTATGAACTGCATCGGGTCGGAGCGCGCACACCTGAGATCAGTGATGTCATCCTCGTGCCGGCAGAGGGTGATCGGATCCTCCCGAAGGGGTTCTACTCGACCACCAACCACCCGACATTCGTGAAGTACCAGGACGAGTGGCTGCCTGTCGAGCGGATCGAGATGGATTGCCACATCGTGGTCGATGAGGAGAGTAAACGGGCGGTCTGCAGACCGATCTCAAAGATCAAAGCCGGAGATGCTGTTGTCGTGAGCGAGGCCGGGGTGCGCGTGATCTACCCGGAGCGGCCGAGGAAGGTCAGCACGTTTGAGTTCATGCACGGGACCGTCTCATCCGAGCGGCCGAGCGAGGCGATCATAGCAAGGATCGCCCGCGAGATCCTGAGGCTGAAAGATGCGGGAGAGAAAATCGCGCTCGTCGGCGGGCCGGCGATCGTCCACACCGGGGCGGCGGGAGCCCTCGCAGATATGATACGCGAGGGCTACATCGACGTGCTCTTTGCAGGAAATGCGCTTGCCACCCACGATATCGAATCAAACCTCTACGGCACATCCCTCGGTATGGACGTCAGGACAGGCACGCTCGTCACCGGCGGGCATAAACACCATATATGCGCCATAAGCGAGGTCATGAGGGCCGGATCCATCAAAGATGCGGTCGAGCAGGGGATCGTCACCGGCGGGATCATGTACGAGTGTGTGAAGAAGGGCATCCCGTTTGTTCTCGCCGGATCCATCCGGGACGACGGGCCGCTCCCCGATGTGATCACAGATGTCGTCAAGGCGCAGGATGCGATGCGCCATCACCTCCAGGACCTCGGGATGGTCGTGATGGTCGGGACGCTCCTCCACTCCATCGCCGTCGGAAACTGCCTCCCCTCAGACGTCAAGACCGTCTGCGTCGATATCAACCCCGCATCAGTGACAAAGCTGATGGATAGGGGCACGACACAGGCGATCGGCGTCGTGAGCGATGCGGGGACGTTCCTCCCGCTGCTCGCAAAGCAGCTGGAGGAGCAGAAAAAAAGGCCTGTTAGCGCGTAAGCGGCATACAAAACGGCTTTTCGTTCTTGAGAACAAACTCCCACTCTTCTTTACATGCGCAATCCATCTCCGCAAGCGCACGTAGGAGCCCGACATCCGCGGTCAGCGAGTAATCGCTGATCCCCTTCACGATCTCGCGATCACAGTTCCCGCAGTTGTGCGGCCCCCTGGCCTGCCCACCGCCGACGGGGTCGCAGAGGATATGCACCGGAGAATTGATCAGCACATCGAGGACCGTCCAGAGATACGGTGGGCGGTACGCCTGTTGCCTCCAGAGATGCTCAACCTCGGTCCTGGTCTGGACGGTGCAGAGGTTCATGGAGATACTGTCTGCGATGGAGGCGATATCCCTGATGGAGCGCACCATATCATCGCGCGCCTCGCGCTCGGTCAGGAACGGCGGTTTTAACAGGAGGTACGCCTTCACGCCTGCACCGGCGGCATGGGTGACCTCTGCGGCGCGGAGGAAGTCAGCATACGAAAACCCCTTGTCGATACACTTCTCCCTGATGAAGTCATCTGTGGTCTCAAGGCCTATAGCGACGGAGAACGGCATACCCCATGCGCCGGTATCGATCGCCTCACCAAACTCCCGGATCGCGTCAGGCTCAACATACTCCGGCCTTGTCTCGGCGATCACGATCTTGCCACGGAACGCCTCTGCAACTGCGCGCCGGGCAGCGGCGGGTACCTCGTCGGGATCGAAGAAACTTCCCGACGTGAATATCTTGAGCACCTGGTAATCCTCATCGCGGAAGTTCTCTTTCACCCAGCGGACCTGGCGGATCAGTCGGTCGGCGAGATCATCCCGGGAGATATCCGGGTATCGCTCGTGCCGGTAACCGCACATACGGCACCGGTTCCAGGAGCACCCGCCGCTCCTGAAGATAACCGTCAGCGTATCGAGAACCTGTCCGTCGATGCGGTCCTTCCCCCGCCAGGACGCCAGCGGCTTCTCAATTGATTTGGATAGCATTATACCTCATATTCGTCGATGTAATGGTATGAAAAGGATCGCATGGCTGACACTTCTTGTTGCGATGTTGCTCGTCAGTGCCGCATCAGCTGCGTATGTCGAGATCAATGCTCCAAAGGAGGTATCCATCGGCGACCCGATCAAGGTCAACGGTACCACGATCGTGGGGGGGCTTACAAAGCCCTCGCTCAGCCCTGGATTCAGTACTGACGTTATTCTGTACTCTGTCAAGTCCACAAAGAGCGAGGTGGGCCGAAAGACCATCGTCGTGCAGGAGGATGGCCTGTTCTCTACGACATTTGAGACCGGAGGTCTTACCGCAGGGGACTACACGATCGAGATCATCGATCCCGAACCACCGAACACATTCGGGGGTAGCTCCAAAACCCTGCAGTTTCTCAAACTGGTCGACCGGTCCGGGGATGTCAGGATAACCTCCCCGCTCGTGCGGGATTTCGATGGTAGCCTCGATATCGCAGGCACGATAGACAAAATAGGGAACGCAGGGGTGCGGATCGAGATCGAAAGCGGCGGTGCCATCGTCTACGGACCTGAGTATATCAGGACCGATCCGAACGGCGCGTTCGCCGCGACCGTGCCAATCCAGAGTACAGGTACATACCGGGTCACCTTCCGCGACACAAAGGGCTATATCGGCACCTTCACCTTCGTGGTGACAGGGGGGCCGGCGCCCGCGGAGACAGAGACAGCGGTGGTCTCGGCCAGCGCACCCGCCACCCGATCTGCTCCGGCGTACTTCGAGGTCGATACCCGGGTCGGCCTTGTGACGCTCACGACATCGTCCGGCGGAATAGACTGGGTGATCGAGTACATCGACGAGGGGGGCAGGCTCCGGAAGATAAACGATGCAGGTCTGCTCGACCCCGAGATCGTGGAGTTTTCAGCGCAGGGGGGCCGGGTCTATGTCAAGATCTACCCGACCGGCTATAGCGACCATGGAACGGTGCAGCTCTCGGCCACAAATGCCGATGCGGTCAGGGCGAGCCAGAATGCGCCGGTTATCTTCGGTGATGCGACGCCTACCCCGGCAGAAGCGGCCACGCCGCTCCCGGCAGTGCTGGCACTCTTTGCAGTTCTCGTGGTCATCCTCAGTCGCCGGGGATGAGCAACCTTTTTTTCATCAGGCGACCAATAGATAAAAGCGAGCCGGGATAGTCTAGTCCGGTAAGGCGGTGGCCTTGAAAGCCACTGGTGCCTGGCACCTCGGGAGTTCAAATCTCCCTCCCGGCGTTACCACTTTTGTTCAGTTACTAGCAGGCCTGCGTAACTCACATCGCGTAGTCGGGCCGGGGATTGTATCCGGCCCGATCAGACAAAAATTTTCCACCAAAAATAAATTTCAGGCTATCTTCTCTCCCGCCTGGGGGCCGGGCGTGCATTCGTAGATCTCCTGTATCGTCATGATGAGGAGACTCTTTGCCGGCGCCTTCGCCATCTTTGACCGGACGGTAAACTGCATCTTCTCAAACTCAGGACCGCTGGTCTTGATCTCGACAGGGCCCTTGACCTGGAAGCAGCCCTTCGTCTCGGTCCCCCAGATGTATATGGATACTTTCGGGTTCTCCTGGACGTTTGCAAGCGTCTTCTTCATGAAGTTGTCCGCGATCCAGATCGTCTCATCATCGATGAGTTCAACAAATCCGATCGGTACAACGTTCGGCCATCCATCTTTTGAGGCTGTAGCGACAGGAAATGCCTTCATCGTCCTGAACGCCGCCTTCATCTCTTCAGTCAGTGCAACCATCAGTGTTCACCACTACTCTCTCTAAGTTCCAGAGTGATAAAAATAACTGTCAGGAAACGCCGGCTATAGCAACGGCGCCTCAGGCATCGGTACTACCTCATGTCAGGATCACTATCTCCAGGAACAGGCGGACTGCGCTGGATGGTGAATGCAGGCCGGCTTACAACGACGATCCCCCTATTTTCACACGAAATCAAACCCCTTATCAATTTTCAGCGCAAATTCCTGTACCTATGGGTCGATATGCCAGCGGGGATGTCATCCTGGCCCCCATGCGCATCGGAGGTGCCGGGGAATGGAAGGTACGCCCGGCGGTGGTGATCGCGACGGAGGAGGACGGGAGCCTGCTGGTCTGCCCGGTCTCGAGTAAACCCCCTTCCGATACACCCTCCGTTCAGCTCTCGCTCAATGATTTCATTCAGGGCGGGCTCAGTCTCTTCGGGGAGAGCTACGTCCTGACAGGATATCCGCTCACCACCCGGCCGGCCGGTGTCGTCGCCAAAAAAGGTTCTCTCCAGCCCGAGACCGTTGCCACCATCCGGGGATCCATGCCGGCAACACACCAACTTCGCAGGAAGAAGCCCCGACGCAGGAAATAACTCATAGAGGCAACTGCTTCCCGGGTACGCAAACTACACTCAAAGCATAAGTACCGGTGCGAACCCTGGTAGGGCATGGCAATAGAGACTGAACACCACACAATCCTCTCAGTGATCCGGGAGCGCCAGAGCGTCAGGGACTACGTTGAACGCGATCTTCCGGACGACGTCATCAAAGAGATAATTGCCGCCGGCATCCAGGCACCGAGTGCTCTCGGGCTTCAGCCCTGGCAGTTCGTGGTTGTCAGGGACAGGAGCCTGATGCGACGTATCTCCGACTACTGTAAACCGATCCTGGCGGAAAAGATTGAGGGAGAGCCCCGAAATCCAGGGATAGATACCTTTCTTGCAGCGCTCAGGGATCCCGAATACAGCATCTTCTACAACGCACCGGTGCTGGTCCTGGTCCTCGGCACACGGGAGGTTGTATCAAGCGTCATCGACTGTACACTCTGTGCAGGGAGCATGTTGCTCGCCGCCAGGGCACTCGGTCTTGGCAGTTGCTGGATAGGCTCCGCCACCCTCGCCGGGCAGAACCCCGGCCTCATCACAGCGCTGAAGGTTCCGGATGACTCCCAGATCGTAGCACCGCTGATCTTCGGTTACCCCGCCGCATCCCTGCCGCCAAAACCGGAGCGGCGGGAGCCCCGGATCACCTGGATTCCGTAGTACCACCTACCCGGCCATGGAGCACGCGACCGCTTCAGTCGGAATGATGGGAAGTGTGATCCGCTGCCGCCCCCTGATGAGCGCCAGGGTTGCCGGGCGAGCGATGGGCCAGGTGCTGAGGAACCGGTGCAGGTCATCCACGCACGTCACGGAGTGATCGTTGATCGCGATGATCAGGTCGCCGGGCCGGAGTCCGGCCTGGCCGGCGGGGCCTGCCCGGGAGACCGAGGCGACCTCGACCGCCCGGTTCACAGAAAGCCCGAGCGCCCGGACGAGTGACTGCTCCAGGGGTCGCGACTGCCCGGCGATCCCGAGATAGCCACGCCGCACCCTGCCGTCAGCGACCAGTTGCGGGAGAGCCCAGGTGGCGGTGCTGGATGGGATCGCAAAGCCGATCCCCTGTGCCATGGGTATGATCGCTGTATTGATGCCGATGACGCGGCCGCGCGAGTCCACCAGCGGACCGCCGGAGTTGCCCGGGTTGAGCGGAGCGGTATGCTGGATAATGTTCTCGATAAGGCGGCCGTCCCGACTCCGGAATGCACGACCGAGAGCGCTCAGGACACCCGTTGAGACGGTCGAGTCAAAGCCGAGCGGGTTACCGATGGCTATCGCGATCTGCCCGACCAGGAGCCCGGTCGAGTCGCCGAACTGCGCATAAGGGAGCCCTTCGGTATCGATGCGGAGCACGGCAAGGTCGGTTGCCGGGTCGGCTCCGGCCAGGCGGGCGGGAAGCGCGGTCCCATCCGCCATGCGGATCTCGATCCTTCCCGCCCCCTGCACCACGTGGTTGTTGGTCATGATGTAGCCCTCCGGGGATACGATCACGCCGGACCCCGTTCCCATCTGCTCACCCCTCCGGCCCTGGAGAGATTTTCCCACAACGACGCTCACGACCGCGGGTCCCACGGACCCGGCGACCCCGGCAACCGCCCGGGAGTAGGCATCAAGGAGATCGGAATCGGACTCTCCGGTATCCGGGAGCGGTCGGGCCTTTTCTGCTCCAGATGCAGGAGGTAAACCCCCCTCCTGCGATATAAGTTTGCAATCAGTTTTATTCATCATCATATATATTTATATGATCGATAATAATCTATTTTTCGCATAAAGAGATAAAACAGCATCAGGAATAATGCTCAGGATCGATCTCTCTCCGGGCGCGCAGGGTGTCGATCCCGGAACCGGGGTGCCACCTCCGGGCACCCACGGCCAGAAATGGATTACTTCTGCCGGAGCTTCAGGAACTCCGACTTCACATCGTTCGGGTCGCTGTACTGCCGATCCTCAAACATGTCCAGTACATCAAGGACCATCTGGGGTGCCTCGCTCTCCTTTGCCCTGGTGATAAGATCACTTTTTGATGCCGGGTATTCCATCCCGGAGGTGCTCACCTCAATGATCTGCGGGTCAAGTTCCTGCAGGGCCCTGGCGGCTTCCGTTGTACCTCTCATAATTCTCACTACCAAATCTCTGCTCCCATGGGGTGCGACCACAGGGGACTATACCATAAAAATATATCGCCTGTTTCGTGGCAACAGGAGTTGTTCCCGGCAATCCGGATCACTCCCAGCCGGGAGGATTTGAGGATTTACAAAGCATGTCTTTAGAACTCCTCGAAGTCGATTGAAGTCACAAACAACCTTACATCCCTGAGCAGGCAGCGCCCTGGCATACAACTGATACCTGATTGGAGGACCCGGGCGAATTGTATCGGGGTTACAGCTCATGCTCATGGCAGGAAGATTATGCGATTAAGGGTGCTTCTATTGCCAGTTGCCCCGTGGGTAGCGTCCCACGGGCAAGATCGTCCTATCCTGCCCTCTAACTCTCACGCTATAGGCATACCGCCCGACTCAAGATCTCTTACCTGCAAGTACAGTTTCTATTCAATCAACTGTGGATCGAGAGGTTTTGTAAAGGAATAGAGGAGATGCAGTGATATTCTGTCAGGCGCCCTCCTGGGAAGGGTAAAATCAAAAGGTTATTCTATCTACCTCCCTAACCCTCACTTCATGAAG
>Ga0265293_10006851_pt1 | contig 17918 bp, 17 predicted proteins | sample Munlanlewell138R_FD_192505 | JGI IMG/M metagenome (GOLD analysis project Ga0265293, IMG submission 192505) | Leachate microbial communities from a municipal landfill in Southern Ontario, Canada - Leachate well 138R | ecosystem: Engineered > Solid waste > Landfill > Unclassified | place: Canada...
AATATCATAAAAGGCAAATAATTATATACCATACCAAAAATTACTGTGCCCATACCCAGTTTTATCTCCAGTGCCATAAAAATTGCTTTAGTTGCAAGCGTTCGTATTAAAAAATTCACCCACATAGGCAAAATAAACAATAGTACCACTAATTTGCCTGTATTTAATTTGTGCAGAAAATATGCAACGGGGTAACCTAGCAATAGACAAAGCATTGTTGTCACCAAACCTACCATAAGAGAATTGCCCAGCACTATTACGCTTGCTTTTTCGCTAAAAAATCGGGATATATTCTCTAAAGATAGCTTTCCGTCCACCAAAAAGGCATTAATAAATATAAGCACCAAAGGCAGCACAACAAAAATAAGCATAAAAACTATATAAGGATAAGAAAAGGTGCGCCTTTTGAATTGGAAGGCTTTAAGTTTGGCTATCACCGCTCACCTCCACCTTAATTTTAGATTTATCAAACAGCAAGCCCACCCTGTCATCTACCAGCCAATCGTCCTGCGTATCTACAAAGATATCTATATAGGTATCTGTACGCAGTATACATTGATAATAGCTGCCTTTATAGATAGAGCTGACTACATTGGCGGCAACTATGCCGTCTTCCTCATTATCCATAATTTCTATCCCGTCAAAAGGAATGGTGACTTTAACCTCCGTCCCTTTGGCAAGATTGCTGGCACACTCTATCTCTGTATCCAAAATATATACTAGATTTTCTCCGCTCGCCTCTCCTATAAATTCGTTGGCATGGCGCGCTTTATACATAATGTGCAGATTGGCGGGCTTGACATATAGCCCTATTTTTTCGCCTTCTGCTGCAGGTTCGGTACTATGGATTATCACTTCATTTTCATTGGCAAGCGCAATAATTTGATAATGGTCGCCTTTGAATATACAAGAGCATACCTGTCCGAAAATAATAGCTTTTTGGCTGTCATTATCTACAATTTCCCAATCTTCTGGCCTAATCACTATATCCACGGGCTCGTTTTTCTTAAAGCCTTTATCTACGCACTTAAAGCAAGTGTCTATAAATCTTACCTTAAAATCCTCTACCATAATGCCGGAATATATATTGCTTTCGCCTATAAAGTCAGCTACAAAAGCATTGGCGGGCTCATCATATACTTTTTGAGGAGTGGCTATCTGCTGGATTTCCCCATGGCGCATAACTACTATTGTATCGCTCATAGTAAGTGCTTCTTCTTGGTCATGGGTCACATAAATAAAAGTAATATTTAATTTCTTATGCATTTCCATTAGCTCTAACTGCATATCTTTGCGCATTTTAAGGTCAAGCGCACCTAAAGGCTCATCTAAAAGCAGCACTTGAGGCTCATTAACCAGTGCCCTTGCTATTGCTACCCTTTGCTGCTGTCCGCCGGATAAACTGTCTACATTGCGGTGCTGGTAGTCTTCTAAGTCAACCAGCCTTAGAATATTTGCTACCGCTATATTGATTTCCTCTTTGGTCAGCTTGCGCAGTTTTTCATATTCTTGACCGGATTTGTCTTTATGGATGCTTCCTGTAGGAACTAATTTTAGCTTTAATCCAAATGCTATATTGCCAAACACATTTAAGTGCGGGAAAAGCGCATACCTTTGAAAGACCGTATTTACCGGACGCAAGTGCGGAGGCATATTGGTAATATCCTCGCCGCCAAAAAAGATTTTGCCACTAGTAGGCAGTTCAAACCCTGCCAGCATTCGTAAGGTGGTAGTCTTTCCGCAGCCGCTAGGCCCTAAAAAAGTGACGAACTCCCCCTTCTTTATAGAAAAACTTACATTTTTAACTACAGGTATTCCATCGTACTCTTTAGTTATGTTCTTTAACTCTATTATTTTTTCGTTCATGTATCAGCCTACCTACTTAGAAATTGCTTGGAGTAGTTACCCAAATAATCTTGGCAATGCCTTTGCCTTTGTTAATTATTTTGTGCTCTTTTTCGCCGCTAATGTAAAAGGCATCGCCTTTTTTAGCTTTGTAGCTAAATTCGCCCGCCTCAATAGAAATCTTGCCTTCTAGCACATATCCGAACTCCTCCCCTTCAAAAGGAGGGCGGATTGCACTTTCGCCTTCGGGCGGCAAGGAAAGCAGGATAGGCTCCATTTGATTTTTTTGGCTGTTGGGTATCAGCCATATAGTTGTGCCGTCTCCGTTTTCTGACTCGAAAAAATCATTCCTGCTAAATACAATTTTTTGTTTGGTATCCTCTGTAAAAAAGGCTTGCGCACTTACCCCTAAGATATTGAGCATATCTATAAGAGTAGCTATAGAAGGAGAAGCTATATCGTTTTCAAGTTGACTGATATAGCCTTTTGTAAGCTCGCAGCGGCTGGCAAGCTCTTCCTGGGTTAGACCTCTTTGCAATCTAATTTCTTTAATTTTAGAACCGATATTCATAAGAATCCTCACTTTTACTAAACTTAATCTTTAATGTTGCTAAACAGCAAGCGCAACCTATTATATGTCAGAATCTTAGTGTTGTCAAATGTTTTTATTAAATTTACTAAACTTATATAAAAATTTTCTCCGCAATTAAGCAACTTGAACTTTGTTATTGCATAAATAAAAAAGAGCAGACCCGCTTATAAGGTCGTTCTTAAAAAGAGTAAAATATTAATTTTTCAAAGCTGTTATTGGTACAACATATGCCCCGTCGTCTCTTTTGTATGCCGCATTTGTTAGGCCGCATATAACGCACATAACACTAGGAGCAATACCCCCGCCCTCTACTATTTTGCTGCATACATTTAGTAGAGATTTTGCCGCTTTATCTATTTTGTTTGCGCCTAGTCTTATTTCAAAAGCGCACCATTTGCCATTTGGCATTTCGATAACAGCGTCAATTTCTCTATTGGAGTAATCTTGATAATGGTAAAGTAATGCGCCAAAAGATTCAGCATATATTTTCAAATCTCTTACACACAATGCTTCAAATAAGAACCCAAAAGCATTTAGGTCACCAATTAGTTTTTTAGGAGTTATGCCCAATAAGGCGCATGCAAGAGAGGGGTCGCAAAAATGTCTTTTTTCCGATTGCTTAACTCTAATGGGCGAACGAATATTAGTGGAAAAAGGCGGTTGATTGTCTAATAAAAACATTCTGCTAAAAACATCTAAATATGTCGATATTGTATCGCTATCAATTGACTCATCATCTATTTCTTTTATATCGTTTGCAAGCCTTGCGTTGGTTGCTGTGGTGCTTTCGTTTCTGGCAAGTGAGCGCAAGAGTAGCTTCATTTTAGTTATGTCATACTTTTTGTCATCAATTCTCTGCGTATCATCATCAAGAATTGCATTAATATAAGATTCAGGCAATAAGGCTATATTTTTGACAGAAGTATCCATATTTCCAGGCCACCCTCCACGAACAATATATTCAGCAAGGTTTTGTATATCTACCTTGCCTGTCATATTAGGAGTTATGTTTCCATTACATAGCTCCTCTAATGATACAACCCCAGTAGAATTGCCTGACTCATGTAGTGACATTGTATGCATTCTAAGTTTTCCAATTCTGCCCGCTCCGCTATGCAAAAGACCTTTGCGCTTAGGAGTGGAAGAGCCTGTTAAAATAAATTGACCTTTTAATGCTCTTTTATCCACTTCATATCGTACAGCATCCCAAATTTGGGGCACTTCTTGCCACTCATCAATAAGGCGGGGAGTTTTGCCTTCTAAAGTAGTCGCAACGGAAATGGTTGCAAGCTCTTTATTGCGAAAATTGTAAGCAGGGTCAGCAATTAAAAATTCGCTATTTGAGTGATATGATGAAGTCCAAGTTTTTCCGCACCATTTAGGACCTTCAATACAAACAGCTCCAAAGGTGGCCAGAAACTCGATAATAGTCTTATCTATTACCCGTGGTTTATATTTTGACTTATCTATTGCCATAATACCTGTATACTCCTTTTTTTTCGGTAATATTATATCACATTCGGTCAGATTTGGCAACTCTATTCGGTCAGATTTGCAAAGTTCATTCGGTCAGATTTGCAAAACTCATTCGGTCAGATTTGCAAAACTCATCCGGTCAGATTTGCAAAGTTCATTCGGTCAGATTTGCAAAGTTCATTCGGTCAGATTTGCAAAGTTCATTCGGTCAGATTTGCAAAGTTCATTCGGTTAGATTTGGAAGTTTGGTTGTTTATTTTAATAATTTTGCTATGCTTAGCAGATATAATAACGCCTGAAAAATGTAAGTGAGGACTTTTTTATTTGAAAATAATAAAAAGGGTATGTACAAATGCGAGTGAATATGCTATTATATAAAATAGGAAAAATTTGGGACAAGAGCTTACTTTAATGTATTTTGTCAGCCAAAAATAACTATTGTAAGGAGAGACTATGTTATGACTAATATTAGTGTAGCGGAGTTAAAAGAAAAAGCCAAACAGTTGCGTAACTTGATTATTGACACTACTGTTTGGGCAGGCTCAGGGCATGCGGGAGGCGCGTTAAGCAGCGCAGATATTTTGATTGCCCTTTACTTCAAGTATTTGAATGTAGACCCAAAGAAGCCCTGTTGGGAAGACCGTGACCGTTTTGTGCTATCTAAAGGGCATGCTGCAGTCGGCTATATTCCCTGCTTGGCACTTAAAGGCTTTATCGATAAGGAAGGGCTAAAGCGCTTTAATCATTTTAAGTCGCCTTATGGGATGCACCCCGACAGCTTAAAAGTGACGGGCTGCGATGCCTCTACTGGCTCGCTGGGGCATGGGCTACCTATGGGCGTAGGTATGGCTCTTGGCGCTAAGGTGCAAAAGAAAGCTTATAAGACAGTGGTACTGCTAGGCGACGGTGAGTGTAACGAAGGGAGCAATTACGAAGCTATGATGAGCGCCAATCATTATAAGCTGGACAACCTGATTGCAATTGTAGACCGTAATAAGTTTATGATTGACGGACCTACCGAAGAGGTAATGTCACTAGAGCCTTTTGCAGCAAAGTGGACCGCCTTCGGCTGGAATGTTATTGAAGTAGATGACGGTAATAATATGGAAAAGGTTTGCGCCGCTCTGGATACTGCTTGGGAGCATAAGGGCAGCCCAACGGTAATTATTGCAAGCACCGTTAAGGGCAAAGGCGTAAGTTTTATGGAAAATCAAGTAGTATGGCATTACGGTGCTCTTGACAGCTCTCAAGTAGAGCAAGCTAAAGCGGATATTGCCAATTCTTAAAGGAGGATATTATAATGGCAGAAAAGAAAAGTGTTACAGGTACCACTTGGAACTGTTATGACGCAAATACAATGAGTGCCAAAGAAATTTATGGCCGTGTTCTTAGGCAATTGGCAGAGGATAACCCTAAGATAGTAGGAGTTACTGCAGACCTGGAAAAGTCAACTAATATAGGTATATTTGGCAAAGCCTTTCCTGATAGGATGTTTAATGTAGGCATTGCGGAACAAAACCTCTTTGGCGTAGCCGCAGGGTTGGCAAAATCAGGGCTTATCCCTTTTGCTTCTACTTTTGCAGTATTTGCCAGTATGAGAGCGGCAGAGCAAGTGCGCTCGGATATATGTTATCAAAAGCTGCCTGTTAAAATTATTGCCACCCATGCGGGCATATCTTTTGGGCAAGCAGGCACTACCCACCATTGCACAGAGGACCTTGCTATTATGCGTTCCTTTGCCAATATGACTGTTATTGTCCCTGCTGACGGTGCGGAAACAGGCAGAGCGGTGGAGGCTTGTTTGGATATAGATGGGCCTGTATATATTAGGGTTGGGCGCGGTTTTGAGCCGCCTTATCATAAAGACCAGGATTTTGAGTTTACAATAGGCAAGGGCGAGTTGGTAAGAGAGGGCAGCGATGCCACCATAATTACTTGCGGTATAGGTGTACTGCAGTCCGCTGTTGCCAGCGATGAGCTAAAACGCATGGACGGGCTTTCTGTAAGGGTCATTAATATGCATACCATCAAGCCTATAGATAAGGAAATTATTTTAGATGCTGTTAAGAGTACAAGGCGTATAATTACTTTAGAAGAGCACAATGTTATAGGCGGGCTTGGCGATGCTGTTGCTTCTGTTATTGCAGAAAGTGGCAAAGGATGTGCCTTTACAAAACTTGGTTTGCAAGACGAGTACAGCCTTGTAGGTTATCCCGAAGACCTTTATTCTCATTACAAAATGGACACCAGCGGTATAGTTGACAGCGTGCGTGAAATAATGGGCAGGGAGTTTGAAGCAGACGAAGATTGGGCTGACGAAGTCTAGGCGGAGGGAGGTAAAATGAAAGCAACCGAACAAGAAATTTTGACCGCCAAACTATTCTTTAACGCAGCTTTCCCTGTAATGAGGGTGGTGCTTAAAGATAGTCCTAAAATGGCAAAAACTTGGGCTAATGTCACAGCTATTGTGCAATTCATCGGTTATGATGATTCCGGCAACTTAGCTTGCTACCTTGATTTCAAAGACGGAGATGTTACGGTAGTGCAAGGCATGTACGAAGGCAAACCTGATCTTACCCTTACTTTTAATACCGTTTCTAAAATGGTTAAGATGTTCAAAGGTAGCAAAACTGCCTTGCCTGACTTTTCCAGTCTTGGCAAAGGGCTGGTGACTAAGCCAAAACTGCTGCTTAACACCATTTTGCTGTTGTTGCAGCTTATGCTAATGATGCCTACTGTTGACCCCACAGATGAGCTAAAGAAGTATCTAAAAGTAAAAATGTCGCTTTATATGATTACTACCGCTCTTTCTACCGCTAATAAGCTGGGTTGGGAGGGCATATCCTCTTGGACTAATCAGCCTGACAGAATATATCAATTTTCTGTCGGCGATATTGACAATCCGCAGGTAGCTTGCTATCTGAGAGTTAAAGGCGGCAATAGCAAGGCAGGCAGAGGTATATACGAGAGGAAAGCACCTTTTGCACATTTTCATTTCTTTAGTATAGACGGTGCACTTAATGTACTGCTAAAAAAGAGAGATTTTGTCGGAAGCGTAGAAGCAGGCGATGTTGAAATAATCGGCGCACCTGAATATGCAGCTCAACTCAATGATATTATGGCTGTATTGCAAGACCTTTTAACTAAACTTTAAGAAATAAAATATAAGACCAAAAACTCCTGCTCTTAGAGTTTTGTGCAGGAGTTTTTTGCACTCTTAGCAAAGCACTTGTTTTATTGACTAAAAGCTATGATTTTGCTATAATTGAAACAATTCTATAAATTGTTGTTTGAAAAAAAGGATAAAATATGCAAAAATATCCGCTAAAGCTGCAAGGATACACCGCCGATTATATTTGGGGCGGGCAAAAACTTGCAAAAAATTGGGGCAAACAAGGTGAGCAAATTGCAGAAAGTTGGGAGCTTAGCCTTTATCCTGAAAGAGAAAGTGTAATCTTAAACGGAATGCTGGCAGGACTAAACTTAGCAGAGCTAATGCAAAAAGAGCCCGCTTGGTTTGGCAAAGCGGCGCATTATCAGCCTTTTCCTTTACTTGTTAAGTTAATTGATGCCGCCAAAGACCTTTCCATTCAAGTGCACCCCAGCGACGAGTATGCGGCAAGGGTAGAAGGGGGCTATGGCAAAAGCGAAATGTGGTATGTGGCAGAAGCAGAGCCAGACGCTTCTATTTATTTTGGGCTAAAACAAGACATGGATAAGCCCACATTTTTGCGCAGCATAAAAGAAGGCAAGCTGGAGCAATTGCTTAATAAAGTAAAAATAAAAGAGGGCGATTGTGTCTTTATCGGTAGCGGAACGCTGCATGCCATTAATGCAGGTGCTACAATTATTGAAACCCAGCAAAATAGCAATCTTACTTATAGAGTATACGATTACAACCGAAAAGACCAATTTGGCAATTTGAGAGAGCTGCATATACAAAAGGCTCTTGAGGTATCCAAACTAAATGTAACGGATACCCAAACAATCAAAAATTATCAAGATATAGAAAAAAACAAATTGATTTATTTAGGGGGCTGCCGCTACTTTGCATCTTATATTGTACATTTGCAAGGCGAGCTATTGCTGGGCGCAAAGGATAGCTTTTTAGCCTTTACTGTAATAAGCGGCAGCGGAAAAGTGGCAGGAGAAGAGTTGGGCAAAGGGGATACTTACTTGCTGCCTTGCGGATTCTTTGCGCCTGTGTGCGCTAAGGATGCCCGATTGATAATTACTAAACTTGGAGAAGATTGAAATGCAAAAATATTACTTAGGTATAGATGTAGGCGGCACTAATATCAAAGCCGGCATTGTGGACAAAGAAGGCAATATAATATATAAAAATAGTTGCAGAACCCTAGCAGAAAAAGGGAGCGAGGCAATAATTGCAGATATTGTTGCCATTGCAAAATCTTTAATTTTTGGCAATGGGTTAAGCTATGAGGATATTGGGGCGGTGGGTATGGGCATACCGGGCAGCATTTACTCGGATGCGGGGCTGGTGATAGACAGCTATAATATAGGATTTAGTATGGTGCCTATTGTAGAGCTTTTTACAAAAGAAGTTCCCCTTCCTACGGTTATTGACAATGATGCCAATGCGGCGGCGCTTGGCGAGGCAGTCTTTGCCAACAAAGAGGGCTACAAGTACATTGTGCTTATCACTTTGGGTACGGGAGTAGGCGGCGGTGTAGTTATAGACGGCAAGATATATTCCGGCAATAAAGGAGTGGGCGCAGAAGTGGGGCATATGTGCGTTATGATGGATGGCAGAGTTTGCAATTGCGGCAATATCGGCTGTTGGGAGCAATATGCTTCCGCTACCGCATTAATTGCAGACACCAAAGCAAAAATAGCACAATGTCCTGATAGCTTGTTGGCAAAAATAGCAGAAAATGAAAAAAAAGTTACCGCACGCACCGCATTTGAGGCAAGGCGTGCAGGCGATAAGGCAGGAGCTGAGGTTATAGAGGATTATGTTAAGTATGTAGGTACAGGGCTGGGCAATCTTGCCAATATCTTTCGGCCTGAAGTCATACTTATAGGGGGCGGCGTAAGCAACGAAGGCGAGTATTTTATAGATATGTTGCAAGAGTATACCAATCAATGCCTATATTCTGCAAAAGCGGCGGCTGTAAAGGTTAAAAGGGCAAAGCTGCTTAATGATGCGGGGATACTTGGCGCAGCGGCATTGGCAATAGAATGTAAAAAGTAATGAATCAGCAAAAACTACAAGAAATCTTACTAAAAGTAGAAAAACCTGCTCGCTATATCGGAGGAGAATATAACACCCCGCCCATGCGCAAAGGCGAATCAGTTAGGGCGGCTATATGCTTTGCCGATATATATGAGATTGCTATGAGCAATTTGGGCATACAAATACTGTATGATATCCTAAACTCTCATCCAAGTATAGTGTGCGAGCGATGTTTTACGCCTTGGCCTGATTTTGCAAAGGAGTTGCAAAAGGGCAATATTCCTTTATTTAGTTTAGAAACCCGTACACCTCTTGCACATTTTGACATTTTGGGATTTTCTTGCCAATATGAACTCTCTTTTACCAATGTGCTATTTATGTTGGATTTGGCGGGCATTCCTTTTTATGCTAAGGATAGAGATGAGCAGTTTCCTCTTATTATTGCAGGCGGTCCTTGTATGGCTAATCCTGAGCCGATTGCAGATTTCTTTGACCTTATTGTGATTGGCGACGGAGAGGAAGCATTTTTAGAAATTGCGCTTTTGGCAGAGCAGTATAAGGACAACAGGCAAGCATTGCTTGAAAAAGCCAGTGAAATACAAGGGGTTTATGTGCCTTCTTTATGTACATTCGAAAATGGTGTATGCGTTACATCGGTAAAAAAAGCAGTTGTAGCCGACTTAACCAGCGCACCTTATCCCAAGAAGCCGCTTGTGCCTAATATTCAGGTAGTGCATGACAGATTGATGTTGGAATTGTTTAGAGGCTGTTGGGCAGGGTGCAGATTCTGCCAAGCAGGGTTTTACTACCGCCCTATAAGGTGCAGAGAACAAGGCAAGCTAATAGATATGGCACAAGTGCTTATAGCCAATACGGGCAGAGAGGAGCTGGGGTTGTCCAGCCTTTCCTCAGGAGATTATCCTAATATTGAGGAGTTAGTAAAAAGCATAACAGAACTTGCAGAGCCTCAAGGGGTTAAGGTGCAGTTGCCCTCTTTGCGATTGGATAGTTTTGATATAGAGCTTACCAAAGGCGCAAGGCTGTCCGGCCTAACTTTTGCACCCGAAGCAGGTACACAGCGATTAAGAGATGTAATAAATAAGAATATAACTGATCAAGATATAAAAAAGACTATGGCAGCGGCATTTAGTCAAGGTTATAAAACGATTAAACTGTATTTTATGCTGGGCTTGCCTACGGAAAGCTATCAAGATATAGACGGTATTGCAGATATGGTATCACTTATCAGAGAGCTATATATCGAAAAAAGGAAGGATAAAAGGATAAAAATCAATGTATCCGCCAATATATTTATCCCTAAACCGTTTACCCCTTTTCAATGGGTTGCTCAAATAGATAAAAAAGAAGCGCTTAACAGATGTCTTTATCTTAAAGAAAAGCTGCGCCCTATTGCCGGAGTGAGATTTAGTTACAGCGACAACCGTGTTGCCGAGCTGGAAGCGGTTATGGCAAGAGGCGACAGAGCACTTGCCAAAGTAATATTGGCAGCATATCGAAACGGTTGTGTTTTTGACGGTTGGAGTGAGCATTTTAATGCCAAAGGGTGGGAGCATGCATTTAGCGAAACAGGCATAAAAATAGAGGATTATATAAGAGAAAGGACGACAGACGAGCTATTGCCCTGGGATTTTATAGATATTGGAGTAAGCAAAAAATATCTTGCAAAAGAATATAAAAGGGCATTGTTAGGGCAAACTACCCCGTCTTGTAAATATAAATGTATTGGGTGCGGAGCGGACAAGTTTGCGCCTTGCCAAGGTATAAGCGTATGATTTGCGCTAAGTTTACCAAATGCGGCAACGCCAAATATATTTCGCATATTGATATGCTAAAGACAATTGTTTACACTTTGCGCAGAGCAGGTATAAGGATAAAATATTCGCAAGGTTACAATCCTTATCCGCTGTTAAAGTTTAATGCGCCATTGCCTTTAGGGCTGGCCAGCATAGCAGAATATTTTACACTAGAGCTGGCGGAATCAATTGACGCAAAAGACTTTTTGCTTGCTTTTAACAAAGTAAGCGTAGAGGGTATAAAATTGTTGTTTGCAAAAAAATGCAATAAGAATCCTAATTTTGCAGGACGCATTGTGGCAAGTGATTATATAGTAGAAGCAAGCACGCCTTTGCCTTGTAAGATAGAACACTTGGCGCAAACTGACTGTATTATAGAATATATCCAAAAAGGAGTTAGGGTACAAGAAGAGATATCTGCTAAGATACTCAGCTTAAAAGTAGATGGCACAAGGCTGCTTGCCAGGCTTGCAACAGGAAGCGAGAATCTGCGATTGGATAGATTGCTTACAAAGGTTAATTTAGATTTTGATGTGTGTCTGGGATTGGAGAGTGCTAGCAGAATAAGTCAATATGTGCAAGGCGAAAAAGGATTGCTCAATGTTGACGAGTATCTCAAGGAGTTAGAGTTATGAAGACAATATTCATTGATTACAGCAGGCTGGTTACCAGTATGATGATACTGGAAAATGGCGTTTTGGATAACCTATTCTTTAGTTTTAGTAGCCTAGAACGCAATATTGGCAATATATATTGCGCTAAGGTTGTTAATCTTTGTGACGGATTGGGCTGCGTTTTTTTAGATATTGGCGGCAGAGCGGCATTTATGGAGTATAAGCCTGAAAGCTATAATTATGGCCTGCTGCGTACTGATATTGCCAAGCCTTTGCAAGTTGGGGATTTGGTATTGGTGCGCCTTTCAAAGGAAGCTGTGCAAGACAAGGTGGAAAAAGTCGCTTTGGATATGACCTTTGCGGGCAGGACTTTGGTGCTGATAGATGCAAAGCGGGAAATACTCTTTAGCAGTAAACTGGAAAAGGATGAGCATATACTGGCATTGGCGCAAGGGCTGGCAAGTAAAAAGGATGACAATGTGGGTTTTATTATACGCACACAAGCTAAAGGTTATCCCATTGATTATATATTAAATGAAGCTAAAGAGCTAACACGCCAATATTATGAAGTAATTTCTAATTTTGCAGCACAAAAAACTCCGGGGGTGCTGTATTTTGAAGAAGATTTGGTAAAGGTCAAGTTTAGAGATATTATTTGTAAAGATGACAAAATAGAAGCAGTTTGGGTAAATAGTAAGAAGTATTATAACTATCTTAACAGCCTGCAAGCTGTGGAATTGCCTAATTTGCAAGGGAAAGTCAATTTGTATCAAGGCGTGCGGACTATGTATACCAATTTTAGTTTAGGAGAGCATATAAATACCGTTGCATACAATACCGTGCCGCTAAAAAACGGAGGCAATTTAATTATTGAAAAGACTAAAGCCCTTGTTACAATTGATGTAAATAGCGCACATTTTATATGCAGCAATATAGAGGAGACCGCTTACGAAACTAATAAAGCGGCGGCAGAAGAAATAGCTCGGCAAATTAGGTTAAGAGATTTATCGGGCATAATAATAGTAGATTTTATCGATATGAAGGAGGCAAAAAGCAAAGAAAAACTGGTAGAACTGCTGGAAAAATATACTGCGGATGATTTTTCTACTGTTAAGGTGCTGGGTATAACACAGTTGGGCCTATGCGAAATGACTCGTGAGCGGGTAAGATGCGGAATGGAGCGTATAGCTACCAAAAGTTGTCCATATTGTCAGGGGAGAGGGGATGTAGCAAGCGATTTGCTGGTAGCTTATATCATTAATTGCGCACTTTGCGACTTAATTGATGAAACCAACGCTAAAGAGATAGGTATCCATATAAACGAAAACTTATTAGCGTATGTGCAAGAGGATAAATTCTTTCAAGATTACTTTAAAACCTGCGTTTTTGGGGTAAATATTTATCTTATTGCAGAGCAGAATTGCAGGCACGACTACTATCGCTTTAACCTTTCTTTAAGCCTAGAGGAAAAGAAAAATGCTTGGCTTTGCTGTGGTAAGGCTTGATTGTTTAGCTTAAAATAGATATAATAAACTAAATCCCTCTTTTGGAGGCAAATTAGGATGAAGTATTATAACAGGGAATACGGTTTTAAAGGGCGTCCTCCTTTTTTCAAAGATTTTTTCGAGGTTAATGATACAGGCCCTCGAATTAATATTAGCAATTTTCCTTGGGACAGTATGGTAGGTTACGGCTTGCATTATAGCGAAAAAGCAGGCGTAGCGCTAATAGGCAAGCGAGGCAGCGTTTGGGGTGCTAAAATTATTTGCTTGCAAAGAGGCAAATGGGTGGAGCACCAATATGTAACCGACTTAAAAGACGAATATTTTACCATAGGCAGCGACAATAAGTTTGCATATTTTACAGTAGGCGAGGTTGCCGCCAGTATTGTAGCTTATAAAAAAAGTGCGCTGGTAATGAGCCTTTCGGCAATAAAGGATACCAAAGTCAGGGTCGCTTTTTATCCCATTGTGCCCGATGATGGGCAGCTAAGTGTGCAAAATAATATAGTCAACGGAGTGGCCAGCGCAAGAGCGGTAGTTAAGGGCGAGATAGTTGCCAAAGATTATGATGTGGAGTTTAGGGACCGATATGAGGTAGTTCTGGATGACAAAAAGGCAAAAAAGGAATATTTCTTTGCCAAGAGCTATAACCGTACTACAATAGCTTCCAACAATAAAAAAGAGGTTGTATTTGAGTTTGAGCTAACCAGCAATGAGCCTCATGCTGTTATATTTTTAGAAGTTGACGAAAAAAATACCTTTGACAATGTACCCACCTTAAACGAATTAAATGCGGGCATTAGTAGAGAAGAAATTTTGTTTTCAACAGAAAAAATTAACGGTACGGGTATTTTAGGGGGCAATATCAGCAAAATTGTAAGCAATTGCTGCGCCAATCGCATTTACGACCCTTATATAATGGAAAGCATATTTGTAGAAAATAGAGAAATCTCCAATTTTTATTACAATTTTGACCCTACCCAAATGGCTACGGGAGCGGTAATTGCCAGTTTGCTTGGGCAGCATAAAAGTGCGCTTGCACAAAGCGAAGCATCTTGTGCAGATAAAATTATGGGGGCGCTTGCAAGCTGGGTTATCTATATGCGCACCAGAGATAAAGAGGTGATACTAAAAACATTGCCCACTATTCTTTCTAATTTTATTCCCAACGGTGAGCTTGCGCTTGCCGACCCTCTTACCAAAAGAGAAATAGCATATAAGCAAGACAGCTCTCCGCTTAAAGAAATTAAGGCGGAACAAGCCTATAGCTTGGATTACTCTTGCTATAAATTAATTGCTTTCGAAGTAGCTTATAAAATGGCGCAAGCAGTGGGGGATACTGCGCTTGCCGTTGCTTTTAAGGAGTTTCACAGCGAGCTAAAAGGCAATATCAATGACAAACTTTACAATAAAAAATTAGGCATGTATATGGATAGGTATTTGAGCGGAGAAAGTGTGCCTTTTTACGGAGCAACCAACTTTTTGCCCCTTACTGCGGGCGTAATTGACAATTTGGAAAGGCTGGAGCATGTAATACAAAACTTAAAAGACCCCAATAGATTCTTTGGTGAGTTTATGCTGCCCACCATTTCTAAAAACAATATTTACTATGGTAAAAAGCCTTCCGGCTTTACCTTAGAGCATAGCGAGCCTTATAGGGGTTACAGAGGCGAAATTGTACCTTTTATCAATTACTTGATTTACCTTGGACTGCTGCGCTACGGAGTATGCGATTTGCGAGCAGAGCTTGCTGCGTCCTCTTGCAAACTTTGGCAAAGGGAGTTTGATGCGCATAAAGCTGTGCCTGCCACCTTTTTACCTACCTCAAAAGGAGCAAAACAGGTAAATAACGCATTATCCGGCAATCTAATGGGGCTTTTGGGTGTTGAAGAGTTGATAGGGGCAGAGTATTTTAGAGAGGACCTGCGTCCGGCATTGCACTTCGGCACTCTTGCAAAAGATGATGCAGGCATTGCCAATTGTAAGATTTGGGGCTATAATTTTACTGTAAATTCTGGCGAAAAGGTCACTTTTTTGCAAGTGGGAGACAAAGAAGTTATCAGAGGCAAAGGCGGCAAATTCACTGTCCGCAATTTGGTAATCAATCCCAATGGCATAGAGTTTTATGTACTTGCAAGTGCAGATATTATCTTTGATATTAGTTTGCCGATTTTTCCCGGTATTGAGCAAGAGGAGCAAAATTACAATTTTAATGTGGAAAAGGGCAAAACAATGATAATTATTGACTCTCATAAAGTTAAGCCAATACGCAATAAAATAAGCAATTAAAAGAAAACAAGTAAGTTTTTAATAAATATTCCAATAATTAATATCAATCTATTATATTTTTTCTTGCAATTGTTTTGCAAATATGATAAATTAGAAAGACCGCTTAATAAAGGCTAAAAAGTGGCAAGAGCCCGCCTGACTTAGCGAGTCTTGGGATAGGAGGCAAGGAATGTACGCAATTTGCGAATCGGGCGGCAAGCAATACAAGGTTAGCCAAGGCGATATTATCAAAGTTGAAAGGTTAGCGGCAGAGCTTGGCGACAAAATCAAGCTGGATGTGCTTATGCTTGGCGGCGAAGATACTGTTGTTGGCAATCCAAAAGTTGCGGGCGCTTATGCCCTTGCGGAAGTTACTTATATAGGTAAAGGCGAAAAGATAAATATCTTTAAGTACAAGGCAAAGAAGAACATTCGTAAAAGACAAGGCCATAGGCAACCTTTTACAGAGCTTAAAATTGTAGAAATAGTTGCAAAATGATTGTAGCCAAATACTCTAAGGTGCAAGGCCATATCGTTTGGGCGCAGATAAAAGGACATGCTTTTAGCGGCTCGGGCGAATATGATATGGTATGCGCCGCAGTATCAGCTATAACGCAAACCGCACTTTTGGGTCTCAAAAATGTAGCGAATGCAGACCCAAAGTACCAAGTTAGGGATGGTTACCTCTCAATTAGGATAGATGGCACAAAGAAGGACAAACTAAGCGAAACAGATACAATCCTATATACTATGCTAGAGGGGCTTAAAGATTTGGCAGTCGGTTATCCTAATTATATAAGACTGGAGGAAGAGGAAAATGTTCATTAAATTACAGTTGTTTGCTCATAAGAAAGGGATGGGCAGCACACGAAACGGTAGAGATAGTAAAAGCAAAAGGCTGGGCGTAAAAAGAGCTGACGGTCAATTTGTGCTTGCCGGTAATATATTAATGCGCCAAAGGGGTACTAAAATTCATCCCGGTACTAATGTGGGCAGAGGCAAGGACGATACTCTTTTTGCACTTATTGACGGTGTTGTAAAGTTTGAAAGATACGGTAAAAGCAGGAAGCAAGTCAGCGTTTATGCTCAAGAAGCGTAACTAATGTTTTCATCTTTTTGCCTAAAAACCTAACTCTAACAATATTAAATGGATTTTTATACGCAAGGTAGCAGAATTATTGTAGAGGATACCAGTAATTTTGTATTATCTCATATTTTAGAAAGCGGACAGGTTTTCAGATATACTAGTTTGCCGAATTGTTACCAATTAATAACAAAAAATCTTATTTGCATATTGAAATCAGAAGCAAAGCGTGTTATAATAGAGAGCAACAATAATAATTACTTTATAAAGTACTTTGATTTGCATAATAATTACACTCACATTAAGGAGGAGCTTGCCAAATTTTCCTTAATGCGAGATGCCATAAGCTACGGTTATGGGATACGAATCCTGGGTCAATGGGAGCTGGAAGTAATAATTTCCTTTATTATTTCTAGCAATAACAACATTGGCAGGATTCAGAAGATTATAGAGAATATTTGCGCAAGTCTTGGCAAGGACATGGGTGGATGGCATGCCTTTCCTACCCTTGAGCAGCTAAGCGAAGCGGACACGGATTTCTTTGTAAAAGCAGGCGCAGGATATAGAGCACCTTTTTTAGTAAAAGCAATAGCAGATATTAACAATGGGGCTCTAAAAGATATAGACAAGGATACCACCGAGCTTGCAAGAGCATCATTAATGCAGCTTGCAGGCATAGGGCGCAAAGTAGCTGATTGCATTTTACTGTTTGCTTATGGGCGGCACGAAGTTTTTCCTGTGGATACTTGGCTGGATAAAGCATATTGCCATCTAATAGGAAAAGAAGGACGCACCAGAGCAGAGATGAGTGCAGAGCTAGAGGGTATCTTTGGCAAATATGCAGGGTATGCACAACAATATCTGTTTTATTTTTACAGAAAAACATATAAAAATATGGAGGACGAATAATGAACAAACCAAAACTGGCCATACTTGCTGATATAGCCTGGCTCAAGATTACTTGTGAGGGTTTTCAAAAGTTAATGGAGGGCATAGAAAGGGATTTTGAAGTTGTTTATTGCAAGTTTTATAGCTATGTAGCAAAAAGGAACAGAGATTTTAACGAGTACATAGCGGCTAAGGGGTATGAGGCTGTAACACCAATAGCAAGTCGCCGCCGCAATCGTCTTGATACCCGCCAAATTATAGATGCTACCGAAATAGCTAACTCTAGCACAATAGACGCAATAGCTTTTTCTTTTGGAGAGGGGGACATTATTCCTATTACCAGTTATCTTAAACTAAAGGGGAAAGACGTTTTCTTGATAGATTTTGAGGAAAATAAATATCAAGACAACTTTACGGGCTTTATCCAAGTTCCTGAGCAATTTCGTAAGCAAGGGTATGCGGCTCCTACTAAAAAAATGCCTAAAGCAGTTAAAAAGGCAGAGTCGCCAAAGAGACAAGAAAGCGTATATGTACGAGATGCGCGCAGGATATTAGAAGGTAGCGATATTCTTTCTAAATATAGGCGTTAATGCTAAATAAGGACAGCTTATTACAGACAGTTACTACAGGCGGCTCAA
>Ga0265293_10006852_pt1 | contig 17917 bp, 21 predicted proteins | sample Munlanlewell138R_FD_192505 | JGI IMG/M metagenome (GOLD analysis project Ga0265293, IMG submission 192505) | Leachate microbial communities from a municipal landfill in Southern Ontario, Canada - Leachate well 138R | ecosystem: Engineered > Solid waste > Landfill > Unclassified | place: Canada...
GGGGGGGGGGGGGGGGGGGGGCGGAAACGTCACAGGTCGAGCCGCTCCGCCGCATGCTCGAAAGCCAATGCGATGACGTCGTCGAGCTTGTCGATCATCTCCGAAAGGGCGTCGTGGGCGTCGCTATCCTCAACGAGGGAAACAGCCTCCCGAGCCGCATCTGCAACGTCCGTCAGTTTCCCGTGGAGACGCTCGATCTCCTCTGCGACAAGTTCGCGGAACTCTTCGAGCGCGTTTTCTTCCGGTTCCGCGCTCATTGCCGAGCACCTCCGGCCTGTTCCCGCGCCGTCTCGACGACGCGGGCGATGTCTGCTTTCGACCATCGGGACAACGAGCCTAGTTTTATCGGCTTCGGCAGCGTGCCGTCCGCCATGCGGCGGTAGATCGACGTCACCGAAATGTTGAGCATCTTGGCGACCTCGGTCGCCTTCAGCAGGGGATCGACGGTCGTCATGCCGATTTCTCCGCAATGGTATCGAAGAGCGTGAATGAGAGGTCGTCTGCGACATGCGCTCCGAGGATCAAGCTGTCCTGAATGTGCTTGCTCGCGGTCTTTCTGACCTCGTCATCCCAATCTTCGGCCGCTTCGAGCGCGAGTGCGCACGTCACCATCAGGGAGGAGAGTGCGGTGGCGCGACCAAAAGTGTCGTTCAGATCAAGGACGGGGAAACGTCTGGTCATGACACCGGCCCTTTCTCATCAAGGGAAGCCGTCCGTAGAAGCTGCAGCGCGATGCGCCGTGCCTCGGGATCAGCCTCCTCCCGCACCCGCCTCCCGATCCGTTCGATAAGCTCCTCGAGGAACTCGTCCACAGTGTTCGGGAAGAAGTGAAAGCCGACTTCGCGAAGCAATTCTTGCTCGTCCTCGACCACGTTCACCGAGGTCTCTTCGATCTCGGCAATGCGCGAATATTTATCGAGAAGATCGCGGTTGAAGAGCCGCAACTCGACCTGCGAGGCCAGCTTGTTCAGCAACTCGGCGGCAGCGGCGAGGCGCTGGTGGTCGTCGGGATACTCCTCGGCCTTGCGGGCGCGCCACAATGCCTGATTGCTGAACATGGCGTGAAAATCGTCAAGGGGGATCATTTCGCACCGCCTTTCGCCGAGCCGATCCCTCCGGCGTTGTGATCGGTTTCGAGCAGTTCCATGGCGAGCCGCAGGGAGGTCGAGATGTTGTCGGCAAGCTCGACGGTGTCGCCGCCTTCGCTCATGTTCGATGCGGCATTCTCGGCGAGGCCGATCAGCGCCATCGCGCGGGAAAACTCCTGTGTCTGGCCGATGCTCATGACGCCGCCTCGGCGGCTTCGGCAAACGTCAGAACATTCTCGATCCGCGCTTCCATCTCATAGATTAAGGTGATAGCGCGGATTTCATCTTGCTCCACCCTCGCGGGGCCGCCGAGGCATTCCGCGTATGAGGCCGCTCGTTGGATTAACGCGTCTATCGCAACGAGCTTGCGCCGGATGGCGCATAGCGCATACCTTGTATTCTTGAGATCATCAAGATCTGAATCAGGCAGTCCGCTTGTGGTTGCGCACAAGGCAGTGCTATCCTTCGACTTCATCGGATTTCCTCTCACGGGTTTTCGGTGACATGGCTCGGCGATGAGGTGGTAGCCTCGGCCGGGCCTTTCTGTTTCATGGCCGCGCGGATGGCGCGGACAACCAAGGCATTCTTTGACGTGAACTCTGCCTTAGCTCCCCGTTCCAAGAATCGGTCTGCATCCGTGGGTATCCGGATGGTCATGCGCACCTCATCCATACAAAGCCTCCTTTCACTAAATTGGTGACAAAGAAGTATCACGCACCAATTTAGTGCGCAAGGGTCGATATGGATTTTTTCACGAATTTAGTGATATGCTCTGGCGCGAAGGAGATACGATGGCCAAGCAAGATGATTATGTACGGTACACAATCCGCGTCCCGGCAAACCTGTATGCGCAAATCCAAGCCGCCGCAGGCGAGAAGTCGGTCAATGCCGAGATCGTAGAGCGACTCGCAGAGAGTATCGCCCGTGATCGATGGTTGAATGATTTGGCTGCAGACGGACCAGAGCAGGGCGAGGAAGAAGACACGGCGCGGCGGCGCTATGACATATCACCGAACCCCTCGGGTCAGTTCGTGGCTCCTGAAGGGGTCAGCGAAGAGCAACTGTCCCGCTTCATCGCGGACGAGTTGAAGAAGGCGAACCTTGTGGCGATTGAGAGAATTGCCGCCGGCTTGCGAAAGGTCGGCGGAAACTACATTCCGTTCGATCCCGAAAGTGACGATACTACGAAGGGGTAGACGCCACAAACGCACCCCACTTCTCCATAATCTCGCGCCGCTGCTCAAGATAATCCGTGCGCCGATAGGCGCGCTCGACGGCTCCGCCGACCACATGCGCCAGCACCATCTCCGCCACCTCGTGTGGCGTTTCGGTTTCCTCGGCGATCCAGTCCCGCAATGATGATCGGAAGCCGTGCGGCCGATACGGCAGTTTTGCGCGCTCCATGTGCCGGCCCAGCGTCATATCGCTGACCACGCCCTTCACCGAACCGGGAAACAGGAAACCGCCGCGGGCGTGCCGGCGGGCCTGCTCGATCACGGCAAGCGCCTGGCTGGACAGCGGAACGCGAAAGTCGGGCGTCGCGTCCCGCCGGCCTTTCATCGTCTCGCCGGGGATGGTCCACACATCGCCGTCGATCTGATCCTCCGTGATGAAGCGCAGCGGCGTCGAGCGCGCGCCGGTGAGGATCAGCAGCCGCAAGGCGAGATGAGTGACCGAGCCGTCGCCGAGCGACGCATAGAAGGCCGGCACCTCCTTCCACGGCATTGCCGGAATGTGCGCCGCCTTGTGCCGCGACTTCCCCAGCAGCGCCCGCGCCTTGTCGACCGCCTGCAGATCGACGTCGAGACCGAGGGCGGCGGCATGCTTCATCACGATCCCGAGCCGGTTCATCGCCTTGCGCGCCGTCTCCGCCTTATCGTGCCAGATCGGCGAGAGCACGTCGCGAATGTCGACCTGGTCGATCTCGGCCACCGGCGTTTTGCCGAGCTTCGGCAGAACATGCAGTTCGAGCGGCGTGAACCACCGCCCGGCTTTGCCGTCGCCCTTCAACTCCGCCTTGCGCGCCTCGAAGGCGTCCTTCGCGACGTCTTTCAACAGATGAATGTTACGAGCCGCTTCCCGCCGCTCTCGCTCGCGTTCCTTGATCGGATCCTGTCCGGCCCGAACCACGGCCCGCCATCGATCGGCAGATGCGCGCGCCTCCTTGAGGGAAACCTGCGCCAGATTGCCCAAGCCCATTTCCCGCCGGCGCGAGTGTATGGTATATCGCAGCACCCATTGCGCGCCGCCATCGTCGCGCTTGATGAGCCATAGCCCCGCCCCATCGGCATATTTTCCGGGGCCGAGCGTGGCGACGCCGCGAGCACTGAGTCGGTTCATCGCCCGCATATCGATCCCCCCGTTCACCTGCTTTTTCTATCCCCCTCCCAATCCACCTTTCGGCGTGCGATTGAATGAAAAAGGGTGGTAAAAGGTGAACCAGAACGAAAGGCGAAGATCAAGTCGCGATAGGCACTTATCTTTTCAACTCATTGCAGTGAATAACACAGCAATAACAATGGGATGCCTCTCCTGGGCACCATTCCATCTGAAATTCTATTGTGATTTCAGATACTTAGCGGAAAGAGTGAAGTTTCAACCCCTCTTTCCGTCCACCTTTCAAAGCCTGTCTGTTTCAGTGATCTTCCCGTGGAACACTCGATCAGGCTTTCGGCTTCGACGCCGTTCGCCCGCGTGCTGCGCATGAGCGGCTGCAAAACAGGCTGCTGTTTTTCTTCTTCAGGAACGGCTTTCCACAACAGGCGCATGGGATAGTCGGCCGGCTGGTTCGGCCGCGCCTGTCTCTTGCCTGATGATCCCGCCTGCACACTTCCGAGCACGTTATCGCGTGAAGCCGCTCTATGGGAACCGGCTCACCGCAGCGGGCGCATTGCCGCCCCGGCGGCAGTCTCCGAAGGGCGGCGGCAGCTTGCTGGCAGGGGATGCCGCAATAGATGGCGGACGCCTGAAGGTCGACTGAAATAGGCCCGCCGCATTGAACGCATTTTCGGCCGCGCTTCGATCTTCGGATCGCCGCGGTTTCATAGGTTCCGTAATACCACCGCTTGCACTTCATGCTGCAATAGATGCGATTGCCCCGTGCATCCTCCGGCAAGGGATTGCCGCAGGCAAGACACTTCTCGCCGGCCAGATCGGCGAGCTTCATCTGGTGTTTTTCCAGAGTGTGACGTTCCGCACTACAGCGTCATAGGCTGCGCCGTCCTCAATGGACTGTAGAAATGCCAGCCGGTGATGGTGAGACGACGCGCATAGCTGGCAGCAAAATTTCTTGCGCCCCTCCGGCAACCGCTTTCTACACCGGACGCATGCCGTCCGCTCGATCGGCGAATGACCATCTTGCGTCCATTCCGGCTGGCCTTCTTTCCATGTCGGTCGCTGCGCACCGACCGAACGGAGGGCATCGCTGACTATGTCGGCGGCCACATCGTCGGCGTCAGACCATCTCCACCCCGCAAGGCAAAGACGCGAGCGAAGTGCATGGCGGCAGATCGCTTCAAAAGTGAACTTCGTCGGTTCGGCCATCACGAGAATGCCCGCGACAACGCGCACGAGATGCGCGCGGCGATCCTTGTTGAGTTTCTTCGGCTTCGCCCTCACCGGAGCGGGCCGCGTCCATGGCAACCGCGCAAGCATCATCTCTCCATCCACGAAGAAGGGATCGTGCGCGGCCTGGCTGCGAGCGGGCGGGCGAGATCGGGGCTGCGAAGCTGTTCTTCGCGGGAAGACCAGTTGACATTGATGAGCCGCTGCACGGCGAAGGCGTAGACGACACAGTCGAGTGCCTCGGCCCGCCGGCCGGGGATACGTTCGAAGCGCCGGAAAGGCTGACCGCGGCTGTAGCGAACCACGACACGTTCGGCGACAAGCTGCTCGAACCATGCCGGGTCGAGCTTATCTGAAAACCGGATGCTGCCGGGCCGCGCCAGACGCGAGACCAGGTGCGTCTTAATGGAGTCGACGCCGACAATCCAAAGCCAGCCGCCTTTCACTTTTGACTTCGACCGCTCTATGAACGGCCGGTTGCCGCTTACGCCCTTGATGGCGAAGATCCTGCGGGCCGCACGAGGGAAAGCGAAACGGTAGACCGTCTCCATGGAATCGCCGTCTGACGAGTCGATGGCCGCTGCCTCGATCCCCAGCTTGCCGCCGAAGGGGTGCGGGAAGGTCCATCTGAGAACCTCGTCGAGTTCTAGCCAGGTCGCATCGTCGGTCGACAATCCCCAAACAACATGATGACCGAGAATGAAGGCCGCACCGGCCTGATCCCAGCCGGCGAATGTCACTTCAAGGCGATCGTCCTGCACGTCGACGCCGGCGGTGATCGCCAACACCTCCTCCGGCAGCATATCGAGGTCGAAGCGTTCGGCGCGGCCGGCAAGCAGGCTTTCGTCGATTTCCTCGCCATGCTCGCGCCAACCTTCCCCCAGTTCGAGGTTGATGAAGGTTTGCAGCCGTGGCGGATCATCCTTCACAGCGAGGAAGGTTTCGGCCAGCTTGCCCCATGATGCGTTCGGCAAGGGCGAGATCAGCGCATTGACCTTGAAGCCGGCATGCCCCTTCACATGGGGCGCGGTGGCACGCCAGCGGCCGGCGGCGACCATCTTGGCCTTGAACCGCTCCTCGACGATCGAGCCGCAGGAAGGGCAGCACCAATGCGCCTTCTCCGGCTCGCCCTCTGGCCAGCGAATGTCCTTCCATTCGATCTCGTGGAAATCGCCGCACTCCGGGCAAGGCACCTCATACACGCGCTTGTCGCTGCGGGCATATTCATTGAGGATCGCCGAGGTTTCGGCGAAGACCGGCGTGCTGCCCTTGATGATCTTCCGGTCGGCGAAGGAGGTCGTGCGCCGCTCCGCGATCTCGGTTGGCGGCCCTTCGCGGGTGATCTCCATGCCGTCGACCTCATCCATGATGAGGATCCGGGTGTTGTGGCCGCGCAGGTTGCGCGGGGATTTCGCGGCGACGATGTTCAAGCTGCCGCCCGGGAAGCGGCGGGACAGCATGCGGTTGCGGCTTTCCTTGTCGGGCTTGGCGAGCACATGGGCGAGCGCCGGCGTATCCTCGACGGTCGGTTCGAGGTTGTCGGCGACGAACTGCCGCGACATATCCTCGGTCGGCGTGACAAACAGGATCGGCGCGGGATCGTTCACCACGAAATTGCCGATCACACCGATGAGCAAGGTCGTGTAACCGATGCGGGTCGACTTCACGACGGTAACGCGCTCGATCTTCGGATCGCCCATGGCATCGGCGATTCCCCGCTGGAACGGATAGAGCCGGATGCGGCCGGGATCGGAGGCGACCGAGGAAGGAAGCCGGACCTCCTGCTCGATCCATTCCGACAGGGCGAGCCGCTCCGGCGGGATCAGGGAGAGGCGCGCGCGGCGGCGCACTTCCTCGAGCGTGTCACTGATCATGGGCGAGCTCCCGCAGGATTGTGCGGAGGATCGCGTTGATCTCGTCGACATCCTCGCGCGGAAGGTGCGGCAGGTTTTGGCGGATGCGGGTCGGCGCCGCCAGAATCGCGGAACGCAAATCCCGCCGCTCGGCGGCCCAGACTTTTTCCACCTCGTCGGCAGAGATCAGTTCGCGGCGAAGCTGCTTATTCTTCAACTCCATGTTGTCGGCGCGCTCTTTGGCATAGCGCGCCTGCTCGGCGGCGGCGTCGAGTTGTGCTGCGAAAGGAAGCGCCGCCTGCTTGCTCTGTGCGCCGGAGCGAATCGGGCTGACGTTCGCCTGAATCCAGAGCTTGCCCCGCGCGACGTCGATGCGGCCGTCCGGCTCGACCGGAAGCCCCTTCTTGATAAGTTGGGAAACCCGGCCTTGCGTGATGCTCATCATCTCGGCGAAGGCTTTCTTCGATACCGCCTTCGGCTCGCCGATCATGTCGCCTGCCGCCGCCTGCATCATGTCACCTCACTTCAAGAGCTTGCCGATCAGCGCGTCGACGCGCTGCTGAAGGAGCGGGCCGGCAATGCTCTCGAAGGCATCGCGGGTCGCGCCTGTCGTCATTTCGGTGGGAATTTTCATGCCGGAGCGAACGTGCGTGATCTTCGTCCCGGTGGAGTTGATCCTCCGAAAGACATGCCCCTCGAAATCCGGCACAACCTTCCGGCCGGGGAATTTCCCGCCCTTCATGAAGGTGCCTGCGAAGACCCGGCGCGTGCCCCATGGGATTGCCGACACACCTGGGCGGGTTTCCCTTGGAGCGAGATACTTCAGGCGGACCTCGCCGCCGCGCGTCACCATCTCGTAGGACAGCTTGCGGCCACCGGCGAGGCTGACCTTCACGGCCTTCACGATCGTCTTGCGCGGCAGGCCGGTTTGCGTGGTGAGGTTGCGCACGACCTGCGTTTTGGCGCGTGCGCCGACCTTGTTGATCTCGCGTGGCAGCGCTTTCGGAAGCCGGCGCTGAAGTTCGGCAATGTCCTTGCCGAACTTCTTCAGACTGTCATCGGCCCATGCGATGCTGACCGTCGCCATCAATTGACTCCATCGTGAAAGGCGCCGTTGTAGAGGCCGGTGAGCTTCGCCGAGAGATGCCGCTCAACCATCTCCGCGATCTCTCTTGGCGACTGCCCCGGCTGGGCCTTCACCTCGATCTGGAATGCACCGGCACTGAAATTGACCTCGACCGGGCGAGCCTGTTTCCGATCGGTGGCCGGCGGGCGCATTTGCTCGAACAGTGCCGCTACGTCGAAGGGGGCGGCGGCTGATTGCTGGGGGATCGGCATAGCCGGCATACCAGGCATGGCCTGCATCTGCGGTGTTGCCACCCGCAACGCCGACAGGTCGGGCATCTGCAACGAGCCGGTCAGCGCCGGGACGATCGCCTCAAGTGCCGGCATCTGCGGCATCTCGACCTTCAAGGCCGGAAGCTCCGGGATGGCGAGATGCAAGGCCGGCAGGTCGGGCATCTGCAACGTGTCTTGCATATGCGCAGCCGCCGGCAGCGCCATCGCCGAGGAGGCAATCGCCGCGTTGCGCAGGATGCGGGCCGACTTTCCGGCATCGTGGACCCGGCCTGCATGCGGGAACGTGACGATCTCCGGCCCTTCCTCGCCGACGAGATAGGTGCCTCCGGCTTTCACTGGCCCGCCCTTGGCCCGTGCGCCGTCGACCCCGCCCGAGGAGGATGGCGTTCCGGCAAGCCCAAACGTCACCTTGCTGAGCAGGTTGCTCGCCCCGCTGCGGACGGAAGCGAACGCCTCGGTGATCGAGCTTTTTATGTAGGCCACGATCTCGGCCATCACGGCCTTGATGCCGTCGAACAGGCCGCGCATCAGCGCCGCGCCAGCCTCGACCATATCGCTCGCGAGTGCCGCGATGCGGGCCGGGAAGCCCTTGAACCATGCAACGATCTCGTCGACCTTGGTTCGGATGCCATCCCACATGGATTGCGCAAGCCTCGCGCCCTCGTCGAGCAGGTCGAAGCCAAGCAGCCCCCGGAACACGCCGCGCAGGAACTGCGCGCCGGCGCTCAAGGCCGCACCGATGTAGCGGAGGATGGCCCCGCCGACGCCGGCCCAATCGAAGGACAGGATCGCGGCGGCGATGGTCGCGCCGATCCCGGTGGCTTCCGCGCCCGTAAAGCCGCCCATCAAGGTCGTCCAAAGATCGAAAGCCCCGGAAAGGCCCGTGCGGATCAATTCGCCGAATCGAACACCCAGCCCGCCCCAGTCGACCGAAAGCAGGAGATCGGTGATCGTGCCGTAGAAGCCCATGATCGCCGTGGATGCGCCGGCCATCATGCCGTTGAAATCGATCGTGCCGATCGCTTGGCTGATCGTGTCGGCGAAGCCGGAGAAAAGCGACTTGGCGTTGGCGACGACATTATCGACCGTGCCGACAATCCCGGTCAGGGCGGTGCGCGTCTGCTCGATGCCAGCCTGCCAATAGCCGCCGAGGTCGATCGACGAGAAGATGTTGCCGATCCAGTCCCGCGCGGCGGCGAAGCCATCGACGAGGCTGCGCGCGGCCGACTGGCCCATCTCGGACCAGCTCATTGTCGACCATGCGTCCATGACCTTGCGTGGCAATTCGACCAGAGAGACGAGCGCCTGGCCAGCAAAGTTGCCGATCGCCATTCCTGCCGCCGTCCAGCTTCCACCCATCTCGTCGACGGGGCCGAGCAGCCCGGAAACCCAGCCGCTCAACGTGGCGAAGCCGTCGATGGCAGGAGCCAGCGCGGATCGTATCGGCTCGATCGCCCGCGAGAACGCACCCCGGAACGCCTCGAAGGCGAGAGTGATGCCCGTCCAATTGTTGTAGATCCATGTTCCTGCAGCCGCCAACGCGACGAGCGCCGCACCGACGCCAGTCCCGATGACTGCGATGCGAAGTGCCCGGAAGGCGACCGTGACCAGCTTCACCGGATTGAGCAGCGTCGTCACCGCGCGGGCGGCCGCCGAGAAAGTTGCACGGCCCAGCGCCCGGCCGGCGGTCAGGGCTGCGATTCCCATATCGAGCAGCGCGCCCTTCATAAACAGGCCGGCGAATCCGAAGGCCGTGGTCGCGACCCGGAAGCCGATGAGCGCCGCCGTCACGCCGACGATCGCTTGCGTCACGCGCGGGAACCGCTGGGCGAGATCGCTGATCGAGGTGATGACCGGCCCGACCTTCTCGACGATCGAGTTGATGGCCGGTAGGAGCGCATCGCCGACGCTGATCGTAAGATCGGTCGTGCGCTGGCGCAAAAGCTGTAAGGCGTTGGCCGTGGTCTTCGACCGCTGCAGATACTCCTCGTTCGCCGAGCCGGCATATTCCGTTCGGTCGGCGACGAGCGCGAGGGTTTCCGCGAGCAGTTCCGAGTTGGTGATAAGCGGGCCGAGGGCGCGGGCCTCGTCGCCGAACAGGTCGGAAACGAGTGCGGCGCGCATATGGTCAGGAACCTTTCGGATCCGCGCAAGCACCATCTGGATCGTGCCGACCGCATCCTTCTGCATGTCCTTCGCAACATTGCGCGAGGTGAGGCCAAGCTGCCGGTAGGCAGCCTGTTGCCGCGCCGTCGCAGATGCGCCGCGGGTGAGTGCACGGCCCATGTTGCGGAAGGATGTTGCTGCTACTTCCGCCTCCGCGCCGGCGCCGATCATCGCTGCGCCGAACGCCGCCGCCTGCTCTGCAGTCAGGCCAAAGTCCTTCGCCTGCGCCCCGACCCGATTCACCATGTTCAGAATCGCCGGAGCGTTCGCAGCGGAGTTGTTGCCGAGATGGTTGATAGCGTCGGCGAGCAGGCCGGTATCGGTGATGTTGAGGCCGAGCGCGGCCTTCAGCTTCGCCAGCGAGTCGCCGGCGCTGTCCGCGCTGACCTCCCATGCCACGCCGACTTTCGCCGCCATCTCGGCGAAGGGGAGAAGTTCGTCGACCGGGATGTTCGACTGGCCGGCGGCCGCAACGATCGCTGCGATGCCCTCGGCTGTCATCGGAATTTCGGTCGATAGGCGACGGATGTCCTTCCCCATCTGCTGAAACGCCTTCGGCGTCGGGAAGTCGACAACCTTGCGCACGTCCGCCATCGCGCTCTCAAAGTCGATGGCGGCGTTGATCGGCGCGGAAAGGCCGCGATAGAGTGCCCAGCCGGCACCGACCGCATCCATCATTTGGCCGCGCATGGCGTTGAGGCGTTCGGTGTTCCGCTGACTGGCCGCCGTCATCCGCTCGATCGCGGCGGAAACGCCCTTCGCTGGACCGGTGACCCGGTCCAGCAGGGAGACGATCAGCTTGGAATTCAGGACGCTCATCGCTTTGCCTTTCCATGCTTTGCCTTGATGAGGCGGGCGGTGGCTTCGAGGTAGCTGCGCGCCTTGGCGGGGGGCCAAGCCTCGATCGCGTTAACAGGCGTGTGAAGCTCGCTTGCCAAAAGCACGACTATGTCGTGCCAATTTTCATCCCGCCGAGGTGCTCCCCCAGCAGCGGGCCGATCGTGACCATGATCGCGCTGATGTCCGCTGCGCCTATCTGCTTGATGGTCGGAAGGTCGACGCCCGCCATGCCGGAAAGAATGGCCGCAGTCTTTGTCATCTCGCCCTGCACGGCATCGGCGAGGCAGAGATCACCAACGGTAACTTCGCGGAACGTGAGTTCCGTGAGTTTGACGGCTTTGTCTCCCTCGCCCACGGTGATCGGCTTTTTCAAAGAGACGGTAATGGTTTCAGACATGGGTAATCTCCGTAATGATCTGCGCCGGCAGGGTGGCGCGAGCGACGATTCCACCGATGGCAATCGTGCCGGCGGTGGCGACGATGGCCGGCGCGGTGATCCTGCGCAGGCTGGCGTTCAGTTCCTCGACCTCGTCGAGGACATCGAGAACCCGCGCGACGGCGGGGTCCATAATTCGGATCATGTTGACCTCCTGTGGAAGGATGCCCGGCGGACGGGGGCTGGTCCGCCCGCCGGGCGGGGCTGCTCGTGGCGCGATGCCCCAATGGTCCAAGGAGCGGCAAGCATCGCGCCTTCCGGGCCGAAGCTGGTCCGTTGTCCAGCCGCTCCTATCTGGTGAAATGTGATCGTCATCGCGCTACCCGATCGAAAGCTGGATGACTGCAATCGACGCCGATTGCGAGTTGGAACGCTTGAAGGTGAACCACGGCTGTCCGGGGCGATCGACCGCGCGAAAGCCATCGTATTTCTTGAAGGTCAGGTGCGGATAATCGAGCCGGTTGTAGGCAAGCGCCCACTGCGCGGCGGCGATCGATGCGAAGAAACCGCCACCAAGCGTCACTATCTCGTCCGGGTCGGAGCCATAAAGGACGGCCGAAATATCTTCTGCCTGGCGACTGGGGTCGGGACGCCCATCGTTATCCCGAGGCACGAATCGGATCGTTTCCAGATTTGCATCCAGAATGATCCGATCCGTAAACGCCTCGAGCGCGCGCCAGTCCATCCCGCTTGACCTCGGTCAGATCGACAGGCGGACGACGCCGGTGGCGCTGGGGTTCGCCGCCGCCTCGGCGGCGTGGCCGATCAGCGTGTTCGAGCTGGCGGTCGTGGTCGCGGCATTGGTTTCGCCGGAGGCCCAATAGATCGCCGCCCCTTGCGTCCATGCCTGCTCGGCCACCTTCGGCAACGTGAATACGCCCTCGGTGCAGATTTCGACCGGAGCGCCGCTCTCGGCATCGGTGGCGGCAACACCGAACAGCTTTCCGACGATGACAAGGTCGCCGGACTTCACGGACGCCGGCGCGGTGACCGTCACGTTGCGGCCGGGTTGAACAAAGTTCTTCATGGTCAGATTCCTTTCGAGAAGGTCGGGAGGAAGGTGTTGACGCGCTGGCCCTTCAGGGCGGCAATGTCGCGGTCGAGAGCGGCAATAGCTGCCGCCATCTCGGCATCGCTTTTGAACCATGCTGTGCGCTCGGTTCCGCCGGAGCGGAACGTGGTGCGCAGCATGCCGCTGTTGCGGGCGGCGATCAGTGCCGCCCGCTGATTGAGAAGGTCTGCCAGCGCGGTCATGGTTACTGGCCCGCGTTCTTGTATGCGCCGCGGAAGTCGATCGCGCCGACCGCGAAGTCGAGACCGGCGGCCACCTTCACGGCCTGCGTATCGAAATCCCGCTCGGTTCGGACCTGCGGCCCTTCCGATCCGCCGACATAGCCGTAGACCACGACGGGCGCGGCGGACGGTTCCGCGAAGACGTACCAGCCGTTGCCGATGATGTTGGCGTCGACGATAAGCTCGGCGAAGCCGGCCCAGACATTCACGTCGGAGGATTTGGTCGGCGTGATCGCAGCGAGGATCTGGCGCGCTGCGACCTCCTGTGCGGGACCGACGACGAGGAACGTCGGCTGCAGGTTCAGCACGAGGCCGTCGAGCGACTTCTGCGCGCGCAGCGCCGCCACGGCCAGCGCGACCGACGTGGCATCGATCGCGGCACCCGCTGCGGCAAGATTGCCGTGGTCGGTGTGGAAGATCGCCTTCCCATCCGACAACGCCCCGTTGGTGGCCAGAACGCCATAGGCGAGCTTGTTTTCGTCGGCAGCGGCGCGGATCGCGATCTGCGAGGAGAAATCCGACAGCGCCGAGAGGTCGTCGTTGATGAGCGCCCGGCGGCCAATGGCGATGCCGGTGCCGTATTCCTTGGCTCGCACCTTTTCCGCGTTCTCGCTGATCGTCCCATACTTGACCTCGCCCGCCTCGTTGATCTCGCGGAAGGCAGGGAAATCGCCTGCCCGGAGGAAGCTATGGTCCTTGAAGTCGACGAACGGCTTGCGCGCGGCCCATTTGCGATAGGTCGGCGCGGCGGCCTGATACTGCGCGAGCAGCGATTTGTTCGCGGCGTCGGCGAGCAGGAGGGGGAAGTCGCTCGTCGAATGAGCGCCCACGGCGCGCTGCAGGAGCGCATCCTGATCGCGGGCATTGAATCGCTCGCCGCCGGCGGAGGCCAGTTCCCCGACCATGTCGAGAATTCGCATACCGCGATACTCGACAGCGCGACCTTCGAGCTTCACCGCGCTCGGAGCCAGACGATGCGCCAGCGCATCGGCCATGGCCGACCGGATCGCGACCGGATCGTTGCGATCCTCGCCCACGGTAATGCCAGTCGAACGGATGCCGGCAGCGGCCTGGCTGCGCGTCTGCATCTCGGTCAGCGCGGCGGCGCGAACCGCGTCGAGACTCGCCTCTGCGTCGATCTGGCTGTTCGCCCAGGCATCGTCCAGCCCGGTCGTGCGGGCGATCGAGCGGATTTCCGCGTTGATCTGGGCGCGGGTCTGAACCTGCGGCCGCGGGTTCGGATTGTTCTCGTCTTCGGTATCCATCGGGTTACTCCGTGTGGTTGCGGCCGGGTCGGCCGGGATCGCGACCAGCGATGCCTCGAGGATCGAAAAAGCGGTCGCGACTTTTTCGCGGCGTTTGGTGCTGGGGTTCACGCGCTCGGCCCACCTTCCGGCCGGAACGTCGTAGCCAATGGAGACGCCGAACTGCGCGCCATCGCCGATCTCGGCGGCGATGCGCTGGGCGAGCGGCGAATGCTTTGACAGCCTCGCCGTGCCGACGAGCCGGCCACCTTCGAGGCGGATGCCCGTCACCTCGCCGAGCCGGCCGTCGAGCTCGAACCGATTGTGGCTGTCGAGCAGCGGCAAGCGATCGGGAATGACTGCCCCGCGCAGATCGAGGATTTCGTCGAAGCTGCCGCGGCGATCATGGCGCTCGACCGGCGCGCCGGCGGACAGCACCACGTCGATCGTCAGGGCTTCGGCGTTCCATGTCGATGCGGCAACGGGGATGGCGCGCGTGAACATGCCGGCCGGATCAGTCGGCCGATTTCGGGTCAACATTTGCGACCTCCTTTTTCAGGGCTTGTGTGAAGGTCAAACCGAGGCGCGTGGCGCGCTCATTGTCGGCGGCGATCTCGGCGTCGAGCGCCTCAATGTCCACGCCGCGGCTGGTGACGGCCTCCCGGCGCGACATCAGGCCGCCTGCGATGGCGTCAAGCTCGGCCTGCACGTCCTTCGCTGGGTCCACCCACTGCGACTTCGGCGTGATGAACTTCACCGGCATGGCGGCCTCGATCGTCGTGGCGACACGGCCGGACAACACCTCGGTCGCGGCCCAGCGCCGCCAGATCGGGCGCAGCGCCTGAAAGGCGACGACGCCATGCTGCAGGGCCTCGACCCGGCGCCGCCACTCCACGAGGCCGGCGCGGATGGAGGAATAGTTCACTTCCGACAGGTCGCCGGTCAGGATCGACGCGGGCAGACCGAGGCCGACCGCGATCTCGCGCTCGGTCAGGCTGGCGAAGGACATCACTTCCTCGCCGATATTCGCGGGGGTCGAGAAGGTGATTTCCTGCCCCGGATCGAGATATTTCAGCGTGCCGGGTTCAAGGCCGCCGACGAGATTCGCGCCGTGCTGCTCGCCGTCGAAAGGCTGGCCCGAGGCGTCCGGCGTGCGGACGAAGCCGGTGAGCATGGCCGCAATCTTCTGGCGCATGATCTGCGCGTCGCGCCAGGCATCGAGATCGGCAAGGCGGAGCATGACAGGCGCGAACCATGTGATGCCGCGCACCTGCCCCGGCGTTTCCGGGCGGAAGAGGTGGACGATGTGCTCGGCCGGCACGCGCTGCGGTGCCAGCGGCAATCGAGCGAACGGCAGGCCCGGCCGCTCGGCGAAGATGTGATATGCGACCCGGCGGCCTGTGGCATCGAACTCGATACCCTGCACGATCCGACCGCCGCCCGGAAGCTCGCGGGTCAGACTGGGGTCGATCTGATCGGCGTCGATCAGGCGAACACGCAAACCGTCATCGGCGTTCACGAGCAGGGCAAACGCCTCGCCGTCGATCACCATGCGCCGGACCATGACGGCTTCGAGACCGTAGAAGTCGGTCAGGCCGTCCGCGTCTGCCTCGTCCGTCCATGCCTCGAAGGCCAGATTAAGAGCGGTGCGATTGTCGGGATCCGCATGCGCGGCCTGCGGCTTGATGCCGGTGCCGACCAGTGCCGACACCCATGCCTCGACGCCGGATGCCGCCAGCGCATTGTTGGCCGCAAGGTAGCGCGCACGGCGGGCGAGAGGCCCGCGAGCCGCAGCCATCGCCGAAAGCGTCGCCAGCATCTCGGGATGCCCACGCCAGCGACGGCCGCCGCCCGCGCCATCATAGGAGCGGGTCGAGCGGGAGAAGAATTTGCGGAGCCGATCAAAAATCATGGCCGCAATGATGCGGCCACGAGAGAAGAAACGCCTATGGGTTTATATAGGCGGAAGTGGGTTTGTTTAGGCTTTTCCGGCAAGGTGGTCGAAGAAATACCGGAGATCGGCTTCGTAGGACCAATAACGCCGCCCAGCCCGATGAACCGGAGAGTTCGGCATCTGGGAAAGAGTGCGGCGGACATAGTCCGCGCTTCGATTGATATTGGCGCCGATTGCGGCAGCGCCCCAGATTATCTTGCGTTGGTCATCTGATTTCATGTCTGTCAGCCCTGTCTGTTATGCGCCTCGTGCATGACTAACTCATTGAAAGAAAACGGCTTTAGCATTCAAAAACATTGCATGGAGTGAAATCCCGGGGTCTCCCGTCCCCGCTAGAGGTAGAGGCCGGGAAGGACCCGCCCGGCCCACCTGCCCCACCTTGCCAGCCATCGCTGCAGAAGGTGGGGCGCAAAATTATCGAATGATTTCATTGGCTTGCCCTGCCTGTCCTACCTGTCCTACCTAGAAACACACAATCAACATGCGCGCATGTGCGCATACGGACTTACTGAAAACAGGGGGGACAGGTAGGACAGGCAGGGCAACCCCTTGAACTAAAGGCACTTTTCGCTGTCCTACCTTCGGCGCGTGTCCTACCTCAAGGTAGGGCAGAGCATCATCCGTCGCCCTCGTCCCACCCGATCTCCTGTTTCAACTGCTCTGCGAACTGGTCTCGGCACGTTTCGAGCGGAGGCAAAGTGTAGGCGTATCCGCGCTGCATCGTGGCTCCATCGTCGGCGGGAATGGACACCTTGCTTTTCTGAATGCCGGGCAGGAGTTTCCGCAGCTTCATCCCGAAGGAGGTGGCTGATGCCTTCCGCCGGATGCCGATCTTCTCACTGGCATCGACATAGTCGTCGAAGAAGGCATCCGTGGCGACGAAGTCCGGCCATCGATCGTGCTTGCGCGTCGGCGCTCCGGCCTTCAGGCGGTCAAGCAGCCACGTCTCGATAGGATCGAGGCTGCGCACCTTCTGCTCTAGCAGCGCATCGGTCTTCGGGATCGTCCGAAGGTTGATGCCGGAAAGGTCGAAATTCATCAGATCGTAGAGCAGCGCCTCTCGGCCGCCGGCGGCAAGCTCGGCTTCCATCTCGGCGAAATATCCGTGGTTGCCGGCGCAGCGAGGATGAACGTCGAAGACGGCAAAGCGCCGCTCGTCCTTTCCGGCCGGAACGACCCAATCCTCATTCGAGGTCATCAGCACGCGGATGAAGTTCGGCAGGCGCACCGGATCGACGCCCTTCGCCTCGATCATCTGGATTTCCGACGTGACGAGGCCCTTCAGCCTGCCCTCGGCGGCCTTGTCGCCCGCCCAGACCGCTTCCTCGGCCTGCAATAGAAGGCAGGATGCCATATGCGCGTTGAAGTTCCCCGTCACATAGCGCGGATCATCGACGAGGAAGAAGTGCGGCCGAAACAGCGATCCGATCGCGTTTCCCACGATAGTTTTCCCGGCGCCCATCGCGCCGCGCAGGACGATGGCCGTGCCTGGCTTCTCGCGCGGCTTCTGGACCATCTGGGCAAACCAGCCGAAGATCCAGCGGAACACCTCCTGATCGCCATGCGCGACATTGGTGAGCAGATGATCCTTCAGCACGGAATAGGAGCCTCCGCGCCGCGGCTCGACCGAAAAACCCTGCCAGAGATTGAGGTGGCCGGCGGGCGCAACGTCCCCGTCCGGGTTCGGCCAGAAGGTGATTCCCTGATATGTTCGGCGGTGAGGCGAGGTCCACCATGCCTCGCCCCAGCTGATCGCCCTCGGCTTCCCGTCCCGGCCCTTCCGCGTGATGAAGCGATTGGCAAGGTATGATTTGAAGCCGGCTTCCTTGATGATGCGGACCCGGTCGCGGGCATCGGCATCGGCCTGCACCGACACGACCGCGCCGGTTCCTCCGATCAGGACGAACGCAAAGAGCCGGTTGAGTTCGTCCATGTCGAACGTGTCCGGCAATGCCGCCACGGGCTGATCTGCCGGCGGGGGTGGAGCGGCCGCCTTCGACGTGTCATTCTGCGCGGCGGCATAGGCATTGGCGACAATCGCGTCGACCTCTGCCCATGCGCCGCCTCTCTCGATTTCATCCGTCATGGCGCGCCTCCATCGGGCGCGTCACAACGGCGGG
>Ga0265293_10006853_pt1 | contig 17916 bp, 14 predicted proteins | sample Munlanlewell138R_FD_192505 | JGI IMG/M metagenome (GOLD analysis project Ga0265293, IMG submission 192505) | Leachate microbial communities from a municipal landfill in Southern Ontario, Canada - Leachate well 138R | ecosystem: Engineered > Solid waste > Landfill > Unclassified | place: Canada...
CGGTGGAAAGGTGAGGTAAGAGCTCACCGGTGCCGCGGCGACGCGGCAGCCATGCAAACCCCATCCGGAGCAACGCCGTGGAGGAACAACTGTCGCCCGCAGGTTCCATGGAGGCGGCTTGAGCCTTTCGGCAACGAAAGGTCGAGATAAATGGTCATCCAAGACAGAACCCGGCTTACAGGCTGGCTCAGCTGATTGATCAGGTTAATCTGGAGGCGACTATGATGAGCTTGCCGGGCGGCAGCTTCAGTTTGAAACGCGAAGGCAAGCCATTCTGGGATCAGCGCGGCCTCGCCCTCATGTCCTTTGTCATTCCCTTTGCCATGCTGGGACTTGCCTATGGAATCCTGCAGGTCTTTCCCTTTGGCAAACGACATCTCTTGACGGTCGACCTCTACCACCAGTACGCGCCTTTCCTGGCCCTCCTGCGCCAAAAACTCCTGGAGGGATCTTCCCTCTTCTACACGACATCCATTGGCCTTGGAACCAGCTTTTATGCCCTGATAGCCTATTACCTGGCCAGCCCCTTTAACCTGCTTCTTCTTCTTTTCCCGGCGTCCTATCTGACAGAAGCCATCTTTCTCATGACTCTCCTTAAGGTTGGTCTGGCCGGCTTCGCCTTCTATCACTACCTCCGGGCCAGTTATCGCCGGCGCGGAGCTTTGGCTGTGGCCTTCTCAACCTTCTATGCCCTTTCGGGCTACGTCATTGCCTATTCCTGGAATATTATGTGGCTGGATGCCCTCATCCTGCTGCCCCTGGTCCTGCTGGCAGTCATCCGGCAGATCCGGGACGGCAAATGGCTGCTCTACCCCTTGGCCCTGGCCCTACTTCTGATCAGCAACTATTACATGGCTTTCTTTGCCTGTATTTTCATTGCCCTCTACTACCCCATCCTGCTCATGCGCTACACGCCTGACCGGCAGCCCCTCAAACGCCTGGCTGCTCTCGGGACTACCCTTGGATTGACTGTCCTGGGGGCGGGGTTTTCTGCCATCATGCTCTATCCCGCCTGGCAGTCACTTGCTGCAACTTCCGCGTCAGGTGACAAGTTCCCTGCGGCCCTGGAGCTGCTGGGGCGGCCCCTGGCTTACCTGGGTCAGCTCTTCCCCTTCCTGCAGCCCACGGTCCGATCCGGATCCCCCAACCTCTATTGCGGTGTTCCGGTCCTGATCCTGCTGCCGGTCTTCTTCCTTTCCCGTCGGATCCGCTTCCGGGAGAAGATCATGAGCGGACTCCTCCTGCTCTTTTTGCTTTTGTCTTTTGACTTTAATCTTCTCAATTTTCTCTGGCATGGAATGCATTATCCCAACCAGCTGCCCTTCCGTTTCTCTTTTGTTCTTATCTTCTTCATGCTGACCCTGGCTTACGACGGCCTTCGTTCCACCCGGGAGTTCCGGCCGACTGAACTGGGTCTCATGGGACTTTGCCTGACCCTGCTGATTCCGCTTGTCGCGGCTCTGGAGCCTGACATCAAGCTGTCCCCCTGGGCTCAATGGGGGGGTATCCTCCTGGTGTTCCTCTACACCCTGGTTTTCACTTCTTTCCGGTCGCAAAATCATAAGGGGCGTTTCGTGGCCAATATTCTGGTCGCCGTCATGCTCTTTGAATCTCTCTTCTCTGTTTTCTCAGGTCTCTATTACATGGACCGCAACGAGTATTACGGCAGCCGGGAGGGTTACTCGGCGGGGGAAACAGTCAATTCCATCCGGGAGGCGGTCAGTCAGCTGGAAGATCTGGCTGGAGAAGGAGCCTTCTACCGATTGGAGGTCCGGCCCCACAAATCTTCCAATGACCCGGCTCTATATGGCTACCGGGGTCTCTCCCTCTTTGCTTCAACCTCACCTACCGCGCCGGTGGCTTTTTTCAGGGATCTTGGTTTTTACAATAACGGAGTCAACAGCTACCAGTATCGGGGGGGAACCCTTTTCACCGATGCCTTATTCGGTATCCGCTATCTGATCCTGCGGGATCACTCGGCTCTGGATGAGAGTGCCCGCCACCTGGTGTTGGGCAACGAGTCTGTACGTGTCCATGAGAATCCTTATGTCTTCCCCCTGGTCTTCCTTGCTGACAGCGGAAGCCTGTCCTACCGTAGCTCCACCAGCGATCCCTTTGCCAGCCAGCAGGATCTGGCCCGGTCGCTCCTGGGCGGGGAAGGGGTACTCTTTACCAAGGTCAATCATGACTCCCTGGAAGGGAGCGGCCTGACCGGATCCTCCAACCTTTTCCGTTTTACGGACGCTGGCGGATCGGGACGTCGTGATTTCCAGGTAACCTGGACTGCGGAAGAAAGCGGGCCCCACTATATAAGCCTGGATATGCGGGGCCAGGCCGTTGATTCGGTTGAAGCGCTGATTGGCAGCAGCAGCGTCAAGCTGGACGCGAAAAAGAAGGGGATCAGCGAGTTGGGCAGCCTGGAGGCAGGGGAGAGTGTCCGCCTTTCGGTCCATCTGACTGACGATGCCAGTTCCTCAGGATCCTTCGAGGCCCGGGTCTATTCACTGGATACAGGCGTTTTAGGCAACCTTTCCGCCAAAGCCAGGGAGCGGTCCGCTGTCAACCTTACTGTGGAAGAAGACCATTTCCATGGCCGGATCCAGGCGGAAGAGGCGGGGATCCTTGTCATGACGGTTCCCTATGATTCTGGCTGGAAGGCCTATCTTGACGGCCAGCCGGTAGAGATCAGAAAGTTGGGCAATGCCCTGATGGCTATATCCGTCGATGCAGGCTCCCATGACTTCTTCTTTGCCTACCTGCCTCCCGGCTTTCATGAGGGACTTTTTGTGACACTGGCTTCAGCCGGACTCCTGCTTGCTTTGCTCGCTGCAGCGATTCTTCTGAAGAAAAGGCAGGCCAAGTGGCAGCAGGAAGAGTCCCTGCCTGGGCTAGAAGATGAAGAGGAACCGCCTCATCTCTTAATCGAGCCCTAACTTTTCGACCAGGATTTCTTTTTCTTTGTGCGTTAAGGGGCGTATGCTGCCTTCGGGCTGAGAGCCCAGCGTGATATGCATGATGCGTACGCGCACCAGGTCAGTTACCTGATAATCAAGTGCCTGGCACATACGGCGGATCTGCCGGTTGAGCCCCTGATTCAGAACCAGATGAAATTCTTTGGGCCCGGACTTCCAGGCCTTGCAGGGTCGCGTCGTCTGTCCCAGAATGTTCACTCCGCAGCGCATGGCTTCGAGGAAGATCTCGGTCACCTCCCTGTCAACCTTGACCCGGTATTCCTTCTCGTGCCCAAAGGAGGCATGCATGATCCGATGAGCCAGATGGCCGTCATCTGTCAAAAGGATGAGTCCGCGTGAATCGCGGTCCAGGCGGCCGACGGTAAAAATCCTTTTGGGGTAGTTGATGTAGGAGATGATATTGTCCCGCCTGGTCGGATCACTGGTAGACGTGATGCCGCGGGGCTTGTTGAAGGCAAGGACCAGGCTTTCTTCAGAAGGAGACAGGCGGATTTCCCTGCCGTCGACACGGACCTGATCGCCCAAAGAGACTTCGGAGCCAAGCTTGGCTGCCTTACCGTTTATGAGGACGCGGCCCTGGCGGATCATCTGGTCTGCCTGCCTCCGGCTGCAAAGACCGGCGGATGCAAGGTAGCGGTTAATCCTCATGGGACAGTGATTCCTCATCCTGATCGGCATAGGGGATGGACAGCTTGAAGACGGACCCTTGACCTTTGACGCTCTGAACACTGATCTCATAACCCAGCTGGCGGGAGATCTCGCGGGCGATGGAGAGGCCCAGGCCGGTCCCGGGCTGCTGGTGGGCCTTGTCTTCCTTATAGAAGCGGTCAAAGACATGGTCGATATCCTGAGCGTCGATGCCGCTGCCGGTATCTTCAACGGAAATAGAGGCGCCATTGAAATGTCCCTTGACTCCAATGGTGATAGAGCCTCCGGGCTGTGTGAATTTGATGGCATTGTCGATCAGGATGACAAGTATCTGCTCGATCCGGTCAGCGTTGCCCCAGACCAGGGGCGGGTCTTCCTCCAGACCGTCGGCCAGGAGATGGAGACCCTGATCCCGGGCGATACTTTCGAAGTTATTGATGACATCGCGGGCGATGGCCACAAGGCTGACAGGCTCCTGCTCGACAGGGGAAGAATCAGCCTGCAAACGTGAAAGCTCCAGCATATCGTTGATGAGCCGGGACAGGCGCAAGGTCTCCCGCAAAAGAATTTCGTGGTAGCGCTTCTGATCTTCCGGCGAAGTCACCATGCCCTCGGTCAGAGGCTCCAGAAGCCCCCGCATGGCGGTCAGGGGAGTGCGCAGTTCGTGGGAGACGTTGGCCACGTATTCGCGCCGGGTCTGCTCCAGGCGCTCCGCCTTGGTGATATCACGGAAGAGGCCGACCGCGCCGCTGACCGCTTCGCTTTCGCCGGTAAGGGGTGTGATGACCAGCTGGATCTGCCGGTGATCTTTGGCGATGACGCAGGAGACGACGGTCCCTGTATCCATGGCTTCCATGAAGAAATGGTCGGTCCGGCTGTCGCGCAGAAGGTCAACCGGGTCGGCCGACCCGGCAAATTGCTTGTCCAGGCCGAAAACGGAGAAGAACTGATCGTTGTACTGGGTTACAAGGCCCTCCCGATCTACAGCTACGATCCCTTCACCAATGCCGTCGATAATCTGTTTGAGGTGGACGGCCTGGTCACGGAGCTGCTGGAAGGACTGGGACAGGTCCTCGGCCATTTTGTTGATAGTCCGGGCAAGGTCCCCGATTTCACCCTCCTGGGTTTCATCCGCCCGCCTGGAGAAATCACCCCGGCCCATGGCAAGGGTGACGACCCGCATGGATTCAAGGGGCTGCACAATGCGGAAGGCGGCAATGATGACCGGGATGACCATGATGACCAGAACAATCAGGGAAGAGGTCAGAAGGGCGAAATTCAAACTTTGAATGCCTGCCGCGAACTCTTTCATAGGCTGGACAAAAACGGTCGATCCCATGCGCAGTCCGTCTTCCGATTCAATGGGAACAGCCAGGATAAGGAAGCGGTCGCCGGCGACCGGCAGGTTGATGTAGCTGAGCCGGTAGCGGTCCCGGCTGGCCGAAAGATAATTGTGTTCCTTGATGACCAGGGCATCCAGATCCGTGGCCAGGGCGGCCAGGGGATCGGGCAGCGGCGTATGGAAGGGGATGGACTCCCGGGCGTCGACGATATAGATCCAGTTGCCAAAGAGCTCATAGGAGTGTTCGATCAGATCGATGCAGAAGGTCAGGCCGGATCCGTTGAAGATGCTCTTTGAAATCAGGTTGGCGCGCGGCAGCAATTCACGTGCCTTGATACGGTTGAAGACAGGATTGGCTACGAAACTGTAAAAAATCGCCGTCAATACCGTCCACAGGAGGATGGCCGCAATCAGAAGCAGGAATATGCGTCGGACGAGAAAACGGTTCTTCATTTGGGGCTCAGCTGGTGGCTTCAAACTTGTAGCCTACCCCGTAGACTGTGATCAAGCCGTATTTGGGGCTGTCGCTGTCGATCTTCTGGCGGATCCGCTTGATGTGCGTGTCGACAGTTCGTGTATCTCCGTAAAAATCATAGCCCCAGACCTTGGAGAGGATTTGCTCCCGGTCCATGACCTGGCCGGCGTGGGATGCCAGCAAGTAAAGGATTTCCACTTCCTTGGGTGTGAAGGCCACCACTTCATCATTGACCTTGACCTGGTAGTTGTCCAGGTTGATCTCCAGTCCCTCAAATCTCAGAATGGAGGGTTTCTGGCCGGATTCGGTATCCTGGATGCGGCGGAAAAGGGCCTTGATCCGGGCAATGACTTCCCGCGGGCTGAAGGGTTTGACAATGTAGTCGTCCGCGCCAAGCTCCAGACCCAGGACCCTGTCGATCTCCTCGCCTTTGGCCGTCAGCATGATGATGGGGACGTTGCTGGTCTTTCGAATGGTCCGGCAAACATCCGTACCCGACATTTTGGGCATCATAAGGTCAAGAATAATCAGGTCCGGCTTCTCGTGCAGGGCTTTCTCCAGAGCCTCCTCGCCGTCGTATGCAGAAGAATGCGGGAAACGCTCCGCGTCCAGGTAAAGACCAAGTGACTCGTGGACGACCGGGTCGTCATCACAGATGAGGATATGAGGTGTGGTTGACATGGAGACCTCCTAGATCAGATCCGATTAATCCCTAACGATGCCATTATATAACAAGCGGCCCTCCGGAAACCTGCCTTGGCGGCATTCATTCCACCATCAAGTCCGTGCTATCCTTGTAGCATGCCAATGAAGAACCCTTTACCAACCCTGCTTTATGAGGACAACCACATCCTTGTAATCGTCAAACCGCCTGGTATTGCCACCCAGGCCGGACGCCATTCAGCGCCCGACCTCCTGGAGCTTTTGAAAAGAGATCTGGCTGTCCGCCACAAGAAGCCAGGAGAGGCCTTCCTGGGTCTTGTTCACCGTCTGGATCAGCCGGCCAGCGGCCTCATGGTCTTTGCCAAAACCAGTAAAGCCGCCTCACGCTTATCCGAATCCTTCCGCCAGAACCGGGTCCAGCGTTCCTATCTGGCTATCGGAAGGGGATTGGCCGCTGAGGACACCGGGGTCTTGGAAGATACTCTGTCCAAAAATACTCTGGACGGCCGGGTCCGCCTGGTTGAAGAAGGGGAGGGCAGTCTGGCACGTTTGTCCTGGCAGGTCCTGGCCCGCAAGCAAACTCTCGCCGAAACACTCTTTCTGATTGAACTTCATACAGGCAGACGCCACCAAATACGGGTTCAGATGGCCGCTCACGGCTTCCCGCTCCTGGGGGACCGGCGATATGGCCTCATGGACAAGAGAGACTCCAGTGTGCCCACTGTGGCTCTCCATGCCTGCCATCTGGCCTTCCCCCATCCGGTGAAGGGTCAGGAGATGGTATTCGAGAATGGACCTGCCATCAGTCCAGCCTTTGAGGCGGAAGACTCCCAAATTTTCGAGGCATTCATAATTGAGAGAAGGAAGAGGATCTAAAAAAGAACCCGAACCCTAAGAAGGATTCGGATTCCTTACTGGTGCCGGTGGCCGGACTCGAACCGGCACGGAGTTGCCTCCATCGCATTTTGAGTGCGACACGTCTGCCATTCCATCACACCGGCTTTTCTTGTTAAAACAGGATCGCCCCCCTTGCGGAGGGGCGACCCTTCAGACAGTGGTGGGGGAGAGTGGATTTGAACCACCGAAGTCGTTGACAACAGATTTACAGTCTGCCCCCTTTGGCCGCTCGGGAACTCCCCCATTGCCTGTCATGATGGTGGGCCATCAGGGACTTGAACCCCGGACCGACCGGTTATGAGCCGGCTGCTCTGACCAACTGAGCTAATGGCCCTTCTTGCCCTGAACGGCGCCCCGTGATTATATGGAATGGCGCCTGCTATTGTCAAGGGGATAGTTGACGCTTAAGACCAATGCCATTATGATGGTAGCCGCGAGGTGTGGCGCAGTTGGCAGCGCGCTTGCTTTGGGAGCAAGAAGCCGCAGGTTCAAGTCCTGTCACCTCGACCAGTTAAGGATATGGTCCTCCTCCGGCGGGAAGGCTGTATCCTTTTTTTATGAATGAAGGCCCGTCTGACCGCCCGCAATCAAATTATAAGTATAATGATAGAAGAAGGTTAAAGGACTGGAGGCCTGCCATGGAAATCCCCGAACTGATGACCCGGAACTTTTTCTATCTTAAAGGAGACGAATGGTTTCATTCCTTTTTTTCCAATTCGACCTATCCGTGGGAACTGCTGGACGGAATTGCATCTTTTGTTCTGGTCCTGGGGACTCAGCTGCCCGAAGACCGCTTTGTTCAGACCGGAAAGGACGTGTGGATCGCCCGCACGGCTTCCGTGGCCGATTACGTCACCATCAAGGGACCGACCATTATAGGGGAGGGCTGCCAGATCCGGCCGGGGGCCTATATCCGGGGCAACGCCTATATCGGTGAGGCTTCTGTGGTCGGCAATTCCACAGAGATCAAGAATTCCATGCTCCTTGGAAAAGTCGAAGTTCCCCACTTCAACTATATCGGGGACAGCATCCTCTCCTATGGAGCACACATGGGGGCAGGGGCCATAACCTCCAACCTCCGGTCGGATCGCAAGGACATCAAGGTGCGCTTGGGCGGGGAGAGTCTGGATACAGGCAGACGGAAGTTTGGTGCCATGATCGCGGAAGAGGTCGAGATCGGCTGTAATGCTGTTCTCAACCCCGGAGTCATGATAGGGGCGGGCAGTCTCATTTACCCTCTTTCCCTGGTGCGCCGAAGCGTTCCCCGTAATTCCATCTATAAAAACCAGGGGCAGATTACCGGACGCGATCTCTTTCGGTAGGCTATCGGACAAGCTTGCCTGGCCTCATATGTTAAAATGCAGGCATGATTCCTGCTCTGATACTTCTCTTTTTTAGCGCCCTCTTCCTGGTCTGGCAGGGGACTTTACCCCTGGAGACTGGCTTCGCCCTCATGGCTGCTTCTGTCAGCACCTTGCTATGGAAGCATCTGAGGCATCTGCAAGTCATGCGGCGTATCCGCCTGGAGACCAGGGAACGTAAAGCCAAGTGGGGCGGTATCCTCAAAGTGGTTTCGGGTCTTTCCAGCTTTTCGGGGACGGATTGCTATCTCTTTATTACCCGCAACGATGAACTGATCATTGAAGATGTCACGGGAGCTCGGATTATCCCCATTTCTGAAATAGCCCGGATGGTTCTGGTATACGGACGGGTCCTGGAGAAGCAGAATGACCGGCAGCTGATGAAGCAGATGGGGCTTTGGAGCATTCCCAAGTTATCCTTTGTCAGGGCATGGATTGAGAAAAACCCCAAAGCCAGAAAACGTCTTTTTCTGGTTGTTCGCTTTCAGGAATCCCTGAATGATTCAGAGTACTCAGATATGGCGGTCTTCTCTGATCTGGACGTCTTGGGCAATTTACGGACCTTTGCCCTGCGACCGGAAGCGGCGGTCAAAACCGCAGTCCTGCCCAGGCGTATCCGCAAGACAGAACGGACCCTCAAGAAAGTGACCGCCCCCGTAGTGGACACCAGGGGCCCGAGGGATGGCCGATGACAAACCCGCTCCTTTCAGAGGAAAATTTCGAAAAGACCCGGCCCATCCGGCTTTGGGCTGCCGAGCTTAAACGCCGTTTCGGCCGACCGCCCGCTTACTTCATCCGGACTTTCGGATGCCAGCAAAATGACCACGACAGCGAAATAGCTGCGGGCCTGTTGGAGGATCAGGGCTTCCAGGCCGTGGCTTCACCGGACAATGCCGATCTCATCCTTTTCAACACCTGCAGTGTGCGGGAGAATGCTGATGACCGCTTCTTCGGGCATGTTGGCAGCCTCAAGCCCGTCAAGAAGAAAGAGGGACCCATCATCGGGGTCCTGGGCTGCATGATGGAGCAGGCCGTCCACAGGGATCGCATCTATTCCAGCTTCTCGCACGTTGACTTTATTCTGGGAGCCGGAGCCATGGAACTCCTGCCCCAGGCCCTGAGTCAGGTTCTCTTTGAATATGGAAGCAAGGAACCCCTGGATCTGACGGATCAGGAGAAAGACGCTTTCGGACCGGGCTTGCCTGTCCGGCGGTCGCAGCACCACCGGGCGCTTTTGACCATCATGACGGGCTGCAACAATTACTGTTCCTACTGCATCGTTCCCTATACCAGAGGCAGGGAAGAGAGCCGGTCCTACGACCTGATCATGGAGGAGGCCCGATCCGTCCTGGATCAGGGGGCCGTTGAGCTCATGCTTCTGGGCCAGAATGTCAACTCCTACGGCAATGACATTCGCAAACGGGGTGAAAAGTCGCCCGATTTCGCGAAACTTCTGGCTGACATCAGCCAGCTGCCCGGTCTTGGTCTGGTCCGCTATATGACCTCTCATCCCAAAGATCTTTCGGATGATCTGATTCAGGCCATTGGCTGCTACCCGCAGATCGAGCCGCATATCCACCTGCCGCTCCAGTCAGGCAGCGACAACATTCTGGCCCGCATGAACCGCCGCTACACAGCGGCCCATTACCTTAACCTGATCGAGAAACTCCGTGCCAGCAGGCCGGGGATGACCATCACGACGGATCTGATCGTGGGCTATCCAGGTGAGAGCCAGGCGGACTTTGAGGATACCCTCAGGGTCATGGAGGCCGCCCGTTTTGATGCGGCCTTTACCTTCATCTACAGCCCACGGGTTGGAACGCCGGCTGCCAGGATCTATGATCCCTCCGAGTCACCGCTTATTCAGAAACGCTTTGAAGAGCTTGTCAAGTTACAAAATGAGATGAGCCTGGACTCCAACCGTCAGCTTCTGGGGAGGACCGTAAAGGTACTGATCGACGGCCCCAGCCGCAAGGATCCGGCTATCCTGTCCGGCCGGACCCTGGACGACCGTCTGGTAAATGTAACCTGTCCTGACAGGACCAGCTCACATGACCTGTCAGGTGGTAGTGACCAGTGTCAAGCAGGTCTCTTTTTGTCAGTTCGAATCGATGAGGCTGGCTCCTTTTCCCTCAAGGGGACGGCTCTGGACCTATAATAGATTTATGAGGAGAATTGACCGCAAGTGAAACACCTGACCTTTGATCGAGTTGATAAAGAGCAGCTGACACCCATGATGCTGCAATTGATCGAGGAAAAGGACAAATATCCCGACTGCCTGATTTTCTTCCGTCTGGGCGATTTCTATGAACTCTTCTTTGATGATGCCCTGGTCGCATCGCGAGAGTTGGAGCTGGCCCTGACCGGGCGTGAATGCGGTATGGAGGAGCGGGCACCCATGTGCGGTGTTCCCCACCACGCGGCAGATTCTTATCTGAGGAAACTTCTGGCCCGCGGCTACAAGGTGGCCATTTGCGATCAGGTGGAGGACCCGGCTGAGGCCAAGGGCCTTGTGGAACGCCAGGTTGTCCGGGTCCTGACACCCGGTACACTGACCGACCCGCAGGCCATCGATGCCTATGCCTACCGCTACCTGTGCGCCGTCTGTCAACAGGGCGGGGCCTTCGGCCTGGCCGCCTGTGATTTGTCCTCCGGCCGCTTTGAGACGACTGAGCTCCTGTCGGGACGCTCCGAGTACCAGCTCTTTGACGAGCTTGCCCGCTTGAAACCGGTAGAGTACGTGATCAATGAGAGCTTTCTCCACAATAAGCGTTTCAAGGCAATGATAGAACGAAATCCAGTGGTCTACACGGTCCTCCCGGACCAGGCCTTTACACTGGAAAGGGCCAGGGAAAGGAATCTGGACTTTACCGAAGCCGAGCGCATGTGGCCTCTGGCTTCCGCGGCCCTTCTGGCTTATCTGGAAGAAACCCAGAAACAGAATCTGGCGCCATCTGACATCCAGCCCTATGTGCTGCGTGACTATATGCTGCTGGATCGATCCAGCCGTTCCAATCTGGAATTGACGGAGACTATCCGGGACCGCAAGAGGCAGGGCAGCCTCCTGTGGGCCATTGACCGGACGGGGACCGCCATGGGAGCCCGTCTTCTGCGCGCCTGGATTGAACAGCCCCTGATCGATACCCGGAAGATACTGCGAAGGCAAGCTTCCGTCGCAGCTCTTTATGAAACTTTCGTCGTCAGGGAGTCCCTGCGCGAGGCCCTGAAAGGCCTCTATGACATGGAGCGCCTTTCAGGCCGGATTGCTTCCTCGACGGTTACCCCGCGTGAATTGGTGGCCTTGCGCAGTGTACTTGTCAGGATCCCGCCGCTCAAGACACTTCTCGCGGATCTGGATGACCCCGGCCTGCAGGATTTGCAGGAGGCCATCTTCGACCTGGCTGACCTTGAGAAGCTTTTATCAGAAGCCCTGGTCGATGAACCACCTATTACTTTGACAGAGGGCGGTATATTCAGGCCCGGTTTCCATGCCGAATTGGATGAGTACACCCAGGCGACCGAGCAGGGGAGGGATTACATACTGTCCCTGGAAGCCAAGGAACGGGAGGCCACCGGCATCCGCAACCTCAAGGTGGGTTTCAACCGCGTCTTCGGCTACTACTACGAGGTCAGCAGGGGGCAGGTGGACAAGGTACCTGATTATTTCACCCGCAAGCAGACCCTGGTCAATTCGGAGCGCTACATAACTCCCGAGCTCAAGGAGAAAGAGGATCGGATCCTGGGTGCAGACCAAAAGAAGAAAGCCCTGGAATACCAGCTCTTTACCGGGATCCGTGACCAGATTGCCCAAACCCTGCCCAAGCTGCGTTCAACGGCCGGCGCCCTGGCTGAACTTGACGTATATCTGTCCCTGTCCGATCTGGCTGACCGCAACAGGTATTGCCGGCCGGATATCCATGAAGGGATCTCCCTTTCGATACAGGGCGGCAGGCATGCTGTGGTTGAGCAAATCCTTAAAGGCAAGGGCGATTTTGTTGCCAACGATCTGGATCTGGACCAGGAGCGGCGTTCCATGATTCTGACAGGCCCCAATATGTCCGGCAAATCCACCTATATGCGTCAGGCTGCCATTATTGTTCTCCTGGCGCAGATTGGCAGCTTCGTCCCGGCGCGATCCGCTTCCATCGGGATCGTTGACCGGATCATGACCCGGGTTGGGGCTTCCGACGATCTGGCAGGCGGCCAATCCACCTTTATGGTCGAGATGAGTGAGGTCGCCTCTATTCTGGATCAGGCGACGCCCAGAAGCTTCCTTATCCTGGACGAGATCGGGCGAGGAACCGGGACGGCGGATGGCCTTTCCATCGCCTGGTCGGTTATGGAATTCATTTCCGATCCGGCACTTCTGGGAGCCAGATCACTTTTTGCCACCCATTACCATGAGCTGATCGACCTGGGCAACCGGTTGCCCGGCGCCTTCAACGCACACTTTACTGTGGCAGAGCGGGACGGGGACATGGTCTTCCTCCATCAGGTCCAGGCGGGCGGCGCCAGCGAAAGCTACGGCATCGAGGTTGCCAAGCTGGCGGGACTGCCAGGCTCGGTCCTTGACCGGGCCCGGGAGATTATGGCCTACCTGGAACAGTCGGGCCAGGACAAGCGGGCGGTCGTCAAACGCCAGGCCCGAACCATGGACGGCCAGCAGGATCTCTTCAGCGGAGCCCAATCTGTCCGGATAGCTGATGAAATGGTCGGCCTCCTGGACGCGGTAGATGTCGATCAGATGCGCCCGGTCGATGCCTATGGACTCCTTCTTGATCTCAAGGAGCTGGCTGCCCGCAAGAAGAGATTGAATTCCAACCAGGAAGAGGTCCAGCCATGACTTCCATCAGGAAACTCGATCGTCAAACCATTAACAGCATCGCTGCCGGAGAAGTGGTTGAACGCCCGGCTTCAGTGGTCAAGGAATTGCTTGAGAACGCACTGGATGCCGGAGCCAGCCGGATTCGCCTCTCCATCGAACAGGGAGGAATCCGCCAGATTCTCTGCCAGGATGACGGAATCGGCATGAGCCAGGAGGACGTCCTTCTGGCACTCGAAAGCCACGCCACCAGCAAGCTTACCCGGACCGAGGACCTCTTTGACCTTTCCTCCATGGGTTTTCGCGGAGAAGCCCTGCCATCCATTGCCGCGGTCTCCAGGCTTGAAGTCCGAAGCCGGCCCAGGGACAGGGAAGAGGGGACCTTTTTCCTGGTCGAGGGAGGGGAGCGGATCAGGAGCGGGCCCTGCGGCATGCCGCCCGGCACACAGGTTATCTGCAGGGATCTTTTTTACAATACGCCCGCCCGCTACAAGTTCCTGCGCTCCGACGCTGCAGAAGCGGCCGCTGTCTCAGATATAACCGGCAAGATCGCCTTGACACGGCCAGATGTCTCCTTCCGGCTGGAAGGGGATGGGGGCAGGGAAATCCTCTATACACCCGGTGATCATGATTTGATGAGTGCCCTCTATGCTGTTTTTGGCAGCCAGGCAGCCTCCCAGATGCTGCCCGTGACTCTGGATGAAGCCCCTGTCCGCGTCTCCGGTTTTGTATCCGGTCCCCAGGCCGCAAGGCACAACCGGGCCCGGCAGGTATTCATCGTCAATGGCCGGGTCATCGTATCACCTGTTCTTCGCGCGGCCGTCGATGAAGCCTGCAAAACCTGGTTCATGAAGGGTCGTTTCCCTCAGCTTGTCCTCCATCTCTCCATTGCCGGCAATCTGGTCGACGTCAACGTGCATCCGCAAAAAACAGAGATGCGTTTCTGGGATGAGAAAGCGCTCTTTCGCGCTGTCTACCACGCCATAGGCAGAGCCCTTGAAGAGGGCTCTCAAATAGCGGAAGCTGCTGTGACAGAAAAGGCTGTGCCCGAGCCGTCTGAGGATCTGCCGGCCCCGGCTGTACAGCTTCAAATCAAGCAGTCAGTAAGTCCCCAGTGGTCCATGCCTCGAGTACCTCCGGCTGAGGCTCCCCCTTCCAGCCCCCCGGCTTCTTCACCGGCTTCTGATTATCTGCCTCCTGCGAGTCAGGCCGGCCCGGTAATCCTGCACGATGATATCAGCCCTTTGGCCCAGGCACGCCTGATTGGAACATTTTTGCAGACTTATATTCTGCTGGAAGATGACCAGTCCCTGATTCTGATCGATCAGCACGCCGCCCATGAACGGGTGCTCTACGAAGAGCTCCTCCTTAAGAGGAATCAGACGGATAAGAGGATACCTGGTCAGACACTCCTTCTTCCGGTCCGCCTGGAGGTCAATGATTCCGAGATGGCTCTATTGGAAGAAGAGGAAAGCTACTTCCAGGATCTGGGTTTTGACTATGAGCCCTTGGGCTACCAGTCCGTGGCCATCCGGTCGATTCCGGCCGGCAGCAAGGGAGCCGGGGAAGAATTGGACCCCGCTGCCGCCATGCGGGCCGCCCTGGATACCCTGCTGACAGCTCAAAGAACCGGCAAGGAGATTGAAGATACAGAGATCCTTCATCAGATTGCCTGCAAGGCTGCCATCAAGGCCCATGACCGCATGAGTGAGGAGGAGATTCGCATTCTGCTGACCCGCCTTTCGACCTTGACCAATCCCTATCACTGCCCGCATGGCCGGCCGGTCCTTGTCCGGCTGACACAGAGGGAGATAGAGAAACTCTTCGGGAGAATCGTTTGAATGCCCCGGAAGGCCTTGTCTGTCAGTCGTTTTTCTTCGGCTTCCAGAGAAGGACTTCTGGAGGAAGTCTTGAAGAGGGCAGGGGAGCTGCCTCATAAGATTCCCGTCATTACAGGACCGACTGCTGCAGGTAAGTCATGGCTTGCCCTGGAGCTTGCCAGGCAGACGGGCGGCCAGATTGTATCCTGTGATGCCATGCAGGTCTACCGGGGCTTCGACATAGGGACGGCCAAAGCGTCAGCCGCGGAGCAGGCGGAAATACCCCATCACTTGATTGATATCCTGGATCCCTGTGAAGTCATAACCGTGGCCTCTTACACGGCCATGGCCCGGCCTCTGCTTGGGGAGCTCCTGGAAAAGGGAAAGAAACCCATCCTCTGCGGAGGCAGCGTCCAATACATCTCCAGCCTTCTGGACGGACTTCGCTTTCCACAGGTTGAACCCGATGCGGACCTGCGCGCCCTTATAGGCGACCAGGTCGATGATCGGGGCCTTGAAGCTTCCTGGGAGCTTGTAAGGAGCCTGGACCCGGAAGCAGCGGCTACACTGGCCAAGGCAGACCGAAGGCGGATCATCCGCTTCTTTGAGCTCTATGAGCAGACAGGCAAAACCTTAACAGAGCTGAACAGGGAATCCAAGAAAGAGGGCCCGGATCTGCCTTATTTGCCTTTCTGGGTTGATCTGACTTCAAGGGAAGCGCTTTACGATCGGATCAATCAACGGCTGGACCGCATGTTGGACCAGGGCCTGGTCCAAGAGACGGCCAAACTGATGGAGGCCTTCCCGGATTATAGCGCCTGTCCGGCTTTTCGGGGTATCGGTTACCGTGAGCTGACACTCTTCCTCAAGGGGCAGACAAGCCTGGAAGAAGCGAGGGAGCAGGCTGCCCGCGCCAGCCGCCGTTATGCCAAACGACAACAGACCTGGCTCAGGGCCCGCCGGGATCTCCATATTCTCCTTCTTGATTGACAAGATCCCCTGTCTGTAAAGCTCAATTTCGTTCTCTACAAAATATTCCGTCCTCTTTGTCTTTATTCTGGGAATGGATTCACCGTTTTTCCAATGAGCAAAGGAGCGTGACATGGAGCAGGGCAGACAAAAAGAAAGTCCGGAAACCAACAAACCGTCGATTTCACAGACCATCAGAATCCAGGAAACCTTTCTCAATCATCTGAGGCGTGAGAAGATCAATGTAGTCATTCAATTGTTTGATCAGTCCATCATCGAGGGCCTGATCGTCGGCTTTGACCGGGAATCGGTCATCGTCTCTTCAAGGGGAACCCAGCAGCTGCTCTACAAGACTTCAATAGTCTGCATCAAGCCTTATGAGGAGCTCCATCTCATCTTCAATGAGACGCGCCTGGCTTCAAGGACCGGTGTGCGCTACCCCAGGGTTGTTTCCCACTCATCCGTCCGCCAGCACTGAAGCTAGATATCCATCCTCATGAGGCCGCGGACGACACCCAGAATACGGGTTCCTTCGTGGTCCAGGGGGATGTCATCGTAGAGCTCATTTTCCGGATGCAGGTAGTAGCTGCCGGCAGGACTGCGCTTGAGCGTCTTGACGGTCGCCTCGTCATCCAGGAGGGCGACGACAATCTCTCCGTCATCCGCCATGCTCTGCTTTTCGATGATGACGATGTCACCGTCCAGGATTGCGGCGCCGGTCATGCTGTCGCCTGCGATCCGAAGGGCAAAGACCGATTCGGCTGAAGGGCTGACAGGGAAGGGGAGAGGCAGCATGCGCTCAATGTTCTCCGTGGCCAGAATAGGCCGCCCGGCAGTGACGGTTCCAAGCAGGGGAATCAGCTGGGAGCCATCCGCCTCCAAGGCAGGAACACGGATGGATCGCCGCTTGCCTGTATCCATCTCAATCCGGCCTTCCGTGGCCAATCGCTTAAGATGGCTGTAAACGGTCGAGGTCGAACGAAGTCCGACCCCCTGACCGATATCGCGGACCGAAGGGGCGTAGGAGTTGTTGGTGATATAGTCACAAATGAAATCGTAGACTGCCTCCAGCGTCTCATCGACGTTGGCGCGTGTAAAAGGATAAGTTTCTTTCATGGTTGCCTCCTGACATCTGTCAACGGGGAACAATCTTTCTTTATTCCTATATTAACAAAACAATTGTTCACTATCAAGTCTGATTTTATCATTCCGAACCAAAGGTCTCATATGCTAAAATAAACACCATTGGGAGCAGATGAACATGGACTACGAACCCTATCAGATAAACGATCAGGCAGAACCTCCAATCCGGAGACCCAGGCCGCGCCAGGACCAGGAAGCATTGGTGCGCAAAAATCTTCCGGACAACCAGATGAGCCGCAAACACACCATCCTGACTAAATACTATGAACCGGCCCGGGGCAGCATCAAGGAAGACGCCAAATCCGGCCACCGCATTTACAGGCTCAAAGGATATACCACGGTTGACAAGATCAACCGCAAGTTCCAGCAGGAAAGAAACCAGCGCACACTCCGGCATCTTTTAACGCTCCTGATGATCATCATCCTGCTTGTCGTGATCTTTGCCATCTATAATCCTTTTACCAACATGGAAGAGCTGAAAAAGATCAGCGGAGAGAACAGTCTCTTTCGAAAAAGCCAATCATCTCAGACAACAGAACCTCTGATTGAATTTCCCTGATTCAATTGCGCCTGGATGCTTTTAAAATGTTTCAGACAGCCAGAGCACTGCCTGACATGGAATAAAAGAGCTCTTTTGGCTGGAATCCCCTTTGATCTGTAAAAGAGTATCCCGTACTTCGTAAAATTATTATTTCACGAAGTACGATTTCAGGGGCCGGCCTAACCCATCATCCGGTCTTCCAGGGGTTTCAATATGGAGGCCCGCTCCTCTTCCGGACTCATGGCAGCGATCAGGTTCAAAGC
>Ga0265293_10006855_pt1 | contig 17915 bp, 10 predicted proteins | sample Munlanlewell138R_FD_192505 | JGI IMG/M metagenome (GOLD analysis project Ga0265293, IMG submission 192505) | Leachate microbial communities from a municipal landfill in Southern Ontario, Canada - Leachate well 138R | ecosystem: Engineered > Solid waste > Landfill > Unclassified | place: Canada...
GGACGCTTACGGTGAATGGTGTTGACGTGAAGACGCTTAAAGGAGCTGATTTGCGTAAGTTCCGCCGCGGTATCGGCATGATCTTTCAATCGTTTAATCTCGTGACGCGGTCGCGCGTCATCAATAACGTTTTGATGGCTCGCGTTCCCGATCTGCCGATCTGGCGGTCATTTCTTGGCTGGTTCCCGAAGAAGGATAAAATGGATGCGCTTGAAGCGCTTGACAATGTGGGGATTTTGGAAAAAGCATACGCGCGTGTGGACCAATTGTCCGGTGGACAGCAGCAGCGTGTTGCTCTTGCTCGGACACTTGCGCAAAACCCGCAGATTATTTTGGCAGATGAACCGGTGGCTTCGCTTGACCCGGTCATGGCCAGGCAGGTCATGGACGATTTTCGCCGTATTAATGAAACCATGGGGATTACTATTCTGATCAATATCCATGTGGTGGAGCTTGCTTTAGAATATGCGGACCGTATCGTGGGGATACGCGATGGGCGTATCGTATTCGATGGTCCGAGTGAAGCGGTGGACCAAGCGGTCCTTAACAGTATTTATGGGGGTGATGTCCCGGAGGATCAAAAGCTGTCATCTATGTGTGCTGCGACAGAAAGCGGTGGGGGCGATGACTAATCCTTACGATCTCATTTTCAGGCCGAAGGTTATTCGGCTGGAAAGCGGCAATAGTGTCGAAAAGAAGGCGACACGTCTTCCGATTATTATTCTGTTGCTGGTGGCACTCACATATATTTCGGTACGCGTGACGGATTTTGATGTGCGGGTGCTCGCAAAGCGCGGCCATCAGTTTTTCGTCATTTTGGAAAAGATTTTTGTCCCTGATTTCAAATTTACAAAACATGTGTGGACGCCTTTGTTCAATACGATACAGATGTCCGTCATGGGTTCTTTTGTGGGCTGTATTTTGGCCCTGCCCTTTTCTGTGTTGAACGCCTCGAACATCATGACCAATAAAACGGTTCTTTTTATAAGCCGTATTATTTTGAGTGTTTTGCGCACGTTACCGACACTTGTGATGGCGTTGATTGCTACGCTTATTTTTAACTTGGGGACTTTTGCGGGGACTGTGGCGATTGCGCTGTTTACTCTGAGTATGGTGACCAAGATGATGTATGAGTACATCGAGACCGTTGATATGGGGGCTTATGAGGCCGCCGAGGCGCTTGGTGCCACTAAGACAAAGGCGTTTGTGTCGGCTATCTTGCCTCAGATACTCCCCAGTTATCTTTCGACATGCCTTTACTGTGTGGAAACGACGGTGCGTCACTCGGCTGTGCTTGGTTATGTGGGTGCCGGCGGTATTGGTTTGACATTGAGTGAGCGGATTTCGCTTCGCGAATACCATCAGGTGGGGACGATTTTGTTTATGCTTTTTGTGGCGGTTGTCATTATCGAGAATACGAGTAAGTATTTGAGAAAGAAACTTGCGTGAGGAGGTGTTGTTAATGAATCCGAAATTGGCAGAAAAACTCCAATCGCAGCCGAAGCGCTGGAAATACCAAATACCGATTGCGCTCATTGTGGCTATTTTGCTTGCGTGGTCTGCGACAGCGATTGAATATCGTGGCATCACGGAGCGCGGCCCGATGATGGCTTTAAACATTTTGAAAGGGATTATCAATCCGGATACACATATTCTGTTTGGGTTTCATGATCAGTCTGTTCCTTATTTGCTGATTGAGACCTTAAGTATTGCGTTCCTCGGCACCATTATCGGAACGATTTTGGCGATTCCTTTGTCATTTTTGTCTGCGAGAAATGTGGCGCCACGTCCCATTACGGCGGTCATGAATATTGTGATTATTTTGATCCGTACGGTTCCTGCCTTTGTCTATGGCCTGATGTTTATTCGTGTGACAGGGCCGGGCGCTTTTGCGGGTGTCATGACGATGAGTTTAACGTCTATAGGAATGTTGACAAAGCGCAATACGGAGGTGGTTGAGGATCTTGACAAAGGGGTGATTGAGTCGTTGGATGCTGCTGGCTGTACGCGCTTTCAGAAGATACGTTACGGTGTGTTGCCGCAGTTGTTTAGTAATTTTATTTCAAATACGATTTACCGTTTTGATCTTAACATGAAGGATGCGTCGGTCCTGGGCCTTGTCGGCGCGGGTGGTATTGGTGCTCCTTTGATTTTTAATATGAGTTTGTTTCGCTGGAATGTGGTAGGTGCACTGCTCATCGGACTGATGATTATGGTGCTGATTGTTGAAGTGATCTCGACGCGCCTTCGTACAAAATTGGCGCGCGGTTAGCATAAGAGGGAGGAAGATGGATGAAAATAATCGCCGATTTGCATACGCATACCCTGGCAAGTGTACATGCTTATTCAAGTGTCAGTGAAAATGCGAAGGCGGCTTTTGAGCAGGGGCTTTCCGTTTTGGGAATTACCGACCACGCTCCATGTCTTCCTGACGGTGTGCATGAGCTGCACTTTATGAATTACCATGTGCTTCCTCAAGAGATGTTCGGTGTTCGGATGCTTTATGGTAGCGAACTGAATATTCTCGATTATGAGGGAGCGATTGACTTGAACGAGACGCTCCATAAACGAATGGATATTTGCATTGCAAGTTTCCATGAGTTTACTCTTTCGCCTGGTTCGGAAAAGGACAATATGGGCGCTTATCTTGGTGCGATGCAAAATCCTTATGTCGATATTATCGGGCACCCGGATGATGGAAAGATCCCTGTGGATTTTAAAGTGCTTGCGCGTGAAGCCAAGAATATGGATGTCATGCTTGAAGTCAATAATTCATCTTTAATAGCCGCTCATTATCGTCTCAATACGCGAAAGAACATGATCACCATGCTCGGTTATTGCGCGCAATACGGAACCTTAGTAGCTTTAGGATCGGATGCTCATTACCATGGTGCCATCGGCCAATTTGATGAGGTGCTTGCTCTTATTCGGGAGATTGATTTCCCCGAAGAACTGATTGTCAATACGTCGGTTGAGAAGATTATGAAGCAACTAGGAAAACGGCATCCTCATTTGGCGGTTTGAGTCAAGATCTGCGATTTTGATACCACATCTTTATAGTTATCCTATACTGCATATCATGCGTATCAGGTACCACCGCTTGATATGTCAGCCGGTCATATCGGTGGATGGCTAGAACTGAAATGCGCTGTATTTGAACGATGATTTGGCATGTGCATTTTCTTCGGCGTCTGAGTCCTGTAACATCCGAAGGTACTGTTCATGCAATTGTTTAAATTCTTCGCAGTCGAGTTCCGATTCAAGATGACTGCCTTCTTTAAGAAAATGCATGATGTCGCGTCCCATTTCTCGGCCTCTTACGGCGTGCATGTCGAGGGTATAGGCAGGAACCTCGGGCTTTTCTCTTGCGGATTGGTGATGCGCATTTCGTAGGCGGCCATAATGACATCCATTTCCAACCATTTCGTGTTTTGATATTGGCCCACGGATCGTAAGACATAAATTCGCTCATTGAAGTCTCCTTTCTAGTCATTTCTGAGTAACGCTTAGAGAAAGCGGATAACAAATTATTGATCATTTTCCGATTCACTTGTCGTGTGTAAAAACATGTGACAACTATTTCGCTCTCGGCCTGAGTGGAGGATCCACATATGCAAACTTGAATATGGAAATCTAGAAGTATACAAGCGTCGCCATTAAGAAATGCACCACCTCCTATCCCCTGAATCCGTTATCTTTGAGTGAATCAAAAACGAAAGTATGGACTAAGAGATGTTAACGGTGCAGGTTACGATGTGGTTACTATGTTAAACGAAGTGATTAATTCTTTCGATGACATCATGAGCATTGATCGCCTACAAACGTTTCACCTCGATGACAGTAAAAATGATTTTGGCAGTTGCAAGGATCGCCTTCTTACATCGCTGATTCTACAGCTTCCTACGGGATGAAGTAGTCATAGATTTCTTGTGTGGCGCCTAGTTCAACGGCAAGTGCGGCTCCCCTTCTTCCCTGTTTCAAATAGGGGATTCCTTTTTCTTCCAGGTAGCTTTCGACATGGGCACTCCACACTACAGGCGATGAGATGAAGAAGACGGGTTCTTGCTCGGGGGAGGTTTTCCCCACTTCTGATTTCCTGTTGGGTATGTCTGTTTTACAGGAAGAGGAGTCTGTAGTTTTCCCTGTTAACGGAATTTATTGGTCGACGGGCGTTCTCGCCTTGGCGAATTTGAGATCGTGCTAAAATAAAGATTAGGAGGTGCTTATGAAAAAAGTTGTCATTGCTATTCTGGTAATCATGATGACTCTTTCGTTAGCAGTGGGCTGTGCGAAAGATGAATCAAATGGGAAGACGTTACCGCATCAACACGAAACAGATGAAGGGTTAAGCGCAGAAACAAAGGCAAAAGACACGAAAATTCCGCGAAGGTACACAGCATCAAAAGGTTTAGAATTTGAAAGTAATGATGATGGAACATGCAATATCACAGGGTTGGGCTCTTTTGAAGAGAATATTCTAGTCATCCCTAATGAAAGCTCCAGTGGAGAAAAGGTTATTTATATTGAAAAGGATGCTTTCTGGGGGATGGATGATGTTGAGAGTGTTGTCTTTTCAGACAATTATCTGACAGTAGGATCGGGGGCATTCTCATACAGCAGACTTGAAAGTGTTGTGGTTATTGGCGGAGAAATCACCATAGATAAGGATGCTTTTAATGCATGTGATGATCTCGAAGAAATTGAGATTAGCAATTGTGATATTGAGTTGGGAAACAATGCTTTTGTTGGTGGAGGAGATTCGACCTCTATAAAACTAAGCGAGAGTAAGGTAAAAATTGGAGACAGTACTTTTTCATATTTTGATTGCAGTAGCTTACAGATTGTTAACTGCGAATTGATAATTGGAGAATCAGCTTTTAGCTCTTGCTCGAAACTCGCTACCATTGAAATAGAAAATTGTATTTTTGAAACTGACGAACGATTATTTTGGGGAAGCGGTAAGGCAACCGATCTCAAGATTTCAAACAGCACAGGGAAACTGGGAGAAAACTTTTTTTCGTACGGCGCATGTAACAACATTGTCATCGAAAACTGCGATCTTTCTATCGGAGATTATGGGTTATCTGCATGTGAAAAGTTGGAGTCACTCATATTTGAGGACAGCCTATTGCATATCGAAGATGAAGCTTTCTGGGGCAGTGGTAAAAATCTGAATGTTTCGTTTGTCAATTGTTCAGGAAACCTAAATGACAAGGTGTTCTCCTACGGAGCTGCCGAGACTATCGCCGTAGATAACAGTAAGCTTAAGATTGGCGATTACGCATTCACTTCGTGTGAGAAGCTTACAAATTTAGAGATTAAAGACAGTGAGCTCCTCTTCGGAGATGAAGTGTTCTGGAATGCAGGGTATTCAAGTAATGTTGTAGTTGAGGGATCTGATGTACAGCTTGGTCGTTCTGCTTTCAATTATGCTTCTATCGAAAGTATATCCATCGAAGGAAAAAAACTGGTTGTTGAAAAAGAATCTTTTTCGTCAATCGAAGACTTGTCATCTTTGGTTATTGATTGTGAAATGGTTGAAATGGGCAAGCATTGTTTCTACAACTGCGAAGAGCTTGAAAATGTAACGATTGGAGCTTCCCTTCATGCCGAAGACGGAGAAATTATCTTGAATAATGAAGCTTTTTGGTATTGCTCTAATCTAAGTGAAGCGTTCATTAACGGTCATTCTGTAACGATTGGGTCTGATTGTTTTTATAGTAATGCAAAGGATTTGATTATTACGGTTAATGGACAGACGTATTCAGCGAATAACATTAGTGAAGGCCTTAGCTTTTAGGTTTAACGAGGATTCACCGCCGTTAGGGTTATCGAGAATAAGGGAGTGGCCAATGATGGATCTGCGGTTGCTCTCTTATTTGTTATGAGCACAAGTTGTTGTTTTGCATCTTCGTTGATTGCTTGTCCTGCGATTCACAAACCCTTATGCTGTAGTCGATAGAGACATACCGCATGCCCTGTGGTCACTTAAGGAGGTAAGCTTGCTGAGCTTAGGTTGGATCGATTTTTCACAAAGTGATCGCAATCGGGTGCTCGAAGTGCTCCGTCAGTTGAAAGAGCCGGGGGCGGTTGACGAGCTTGGTATTGGAACAATCCGAGACAGGTTCTCAGATCTTCTTTTTCCCGGTACATCTACGATCCAAACTCGGGCAAAATACTTTTTCTTAATTCCCTACATATGTCTCGAGCTTGAACGTGAGAAGGTGAGAACGCCGGAGGCGTTTATAGCGGAGCTCGAAAAAAGAGAAATCGATCTGATCGACATTCTTGTTGTCGATGGAGCTGAAGGCGTCATTGGTATGCGATCGGGGGAAACACTGGTCAGGAAGCCCTCACATGTCTATTGGAATGGACTTCGCATTTTCGGTTTGTTGGAAAAGCCCGTTACGGCCCATGAATATGCCCGGCAGGTTTATCGATATAAAAATGATTTGAACTATTTAAAAAGCTCTATAAGTAAAACAGAAAGTGAATTGTCCGCCGATGATCCTATCTATTTAGCAAATGGATCTACCTTTTGGAGGGTGCCGCACCCAAAAGAAGATTGGCGCGATCATTTGACCATTGATCTGACTGGAGAAGAAGCCTCTTTTTTACGCGAAAAAATCTTGTCGCAGAAAAATACAATGGATACATTACTGGCTCTGATACTACGGGAGAACCGTTCCGATTTTATCGAGTACGATGAATTTTCTGACATGGATGCCTTACTTGATTTAATGGATGAAACCCAAAGAGAGCATTATCTTCTAGCTCGTAATTTCTCGGCTTTTATATTTGGCGCCCAGATACGCTATAACGTCCTTTTTTCAGATGGACAAAACGAGGAAGCTAACAGCCTTTGGGAGCAGTATCAAGAGAAGGTGATCCAGGTCAACCTTGATCGAATAGGAGAAGTTCTAAAACCACGAACAAGCATCATGCGGTTTTTAAAAGAATATCAAGAGGTCAGTACAGATGTGCCACGCCTTGACGAACTTATCAGGCGTCGTGAAATCCGATTGAAAGGAAGATCAAGATCGAAACTTACCAATAAAGAGCTATACCGTTACGACAACCAGAACATCAATATGAGGCCTTTAAATTATCGGTTAAGCTATGTTCAGCGCATCATTCAAGATGTTTTTGAAGGAGAGAAACAAAATGTTTGATGTGCAACGAAGTCGCCTCAATTATAAAGACTGCCTTATGCCGCCTAAGGGGTATGAACTTGCTTTTGTGGTGGGGACAACTTACTCACTGGATCTTGAAGCATTAACGACACTCTGTGCGATCGTAGGCCTTGATGTTGAGGCTAATACCGAATTGACCCAAAGCCCCATACATATGCTCCAGGCAATTCGAAAAACGAACCGAAGGATTTTGCTCTTTTGCCAAGGTGGACAGATTAAAAGACCATCCAACCCTAGCCCCTTACTTTCCTTGCTTGAAGACAGCGTAGTGGAGATCAATCTCAAAGAAGGAAAGTCTTTTCACCCCAAAGTATGGTTTTTGAAATACGAGTCGAAAGAACGTCCTGCCAAATACAGACTAATCGTTTTGTCGAAAAATCTCACTTTTGACCGCAGTTGGGATATTGCAATGCTGCTTGAAAGTGCTGATGACAACGATGACGTCATCGAATCTGGACCGACAACGGGGCAGACGATGCGGTCTTTCCTTATGTGGCTAAGTCAAAGAAGGTCTGCTTATGGAAATAGCGAGCTTCAGGATAAGAAACGATACGTGAGACATTTGGCGGAAGAAATCGAAGATATATCTTGGCGAAAACCGACCCATCCTTTGGGGCGCGCATTCGAACGCTTTGATTTTAATGCTTATGGTATCGGCATGGCGACTCACAAAATACTCGAGGATACTTTTCACAAACTTTTTATAGTGACACCGTTCTTAAGTAAATCGATCATACACGGGTTCGCACAGCGGAGGCTTTCGAATCCAGATTGTACTTTGATCACGAGAAAATCGGAGTTGTCAAAACTTGATAGCACGCTGATGGAGGCATTCGAAACATACACTATGAAAGATGAAGTGGTGGATGGAGAGGAGGGTATCATTGAGGAAGGGTACACCAAAACCCAAAATATTCATGCAAAAATCTATCTTAAGACAAAAGGTTCACGTTCTATGCTGGCCCTTGGCTCTGCGAATGCGACGCACAGTGCTTTTTACGGAGGTAATGTCGAGTGCATGGTTTCCTTCTACGGGCGGCAGCGATATTTAAATGTGGAGAAATTGAAAGAGGATTTTTTTGGTTCGGATGAGAAAACGAATCCCTTTGAAAAGGCGATTCCGGCTGATTATGAGGTGAGTGACGTAGAGGATCTATTGGGAGACCTTGAAAGTGCGATAAGGTTACTTTCTTCCTGTCGCAATGAAGCCATTATCGAGGAGGAATCGGAGGGCCTGTACCGAATCGTGATGACATCCAAGGCTTTAATGACTAATGTAGAACTCACGCTGTCTCCACTCCTGTGCAGTCAATCCAAAGCGTTTGCGCCGCAAATCGTATTTTCAGACATTCCGCTTCGTAGATTGTCGGAGTGGTACGAGGTGAAGGCATCTTTGGGAGAACGTACCCTCCGACGGGTGATTAAGATTCCTACCAAACAGATGCCCGAAAAACGTGATGAAGCTATTTTCGGCGAGATTGTCAATAACAGAGAGGTGTTTCTTAAGTACATCGCGCTTATTTTGAGTGATGATCCGGTGACCGCCTTTTTGGAAAATGGTCGTGATTCGATGGTTAGTACAACCTACGTAAATAAGCTATTTGATACTCCCATTTTGTACGAACGAATGCTAAACATTGCCGCTAATGAACCGGAACGCCTAAAAGAAATTAGAGATGTGATGGCGCTTGCGAGTGAAGGGATTGTTCCCTCCGAATTTCGAGCCCTCTTCCATCAGTTTGAGAGGGTGCTAAAATGATGGATTTGAACACGCTAATAGAACGAGAACGGGCTGTTTTGAGTGGGCTGAAAGATTTCCAAAAAGCGACCGTCGATCGCTGTTTCAAACTCTATCAGGAGGGACAAAAACGTGTACTCGTGGCGGATGAAGTCGGCCTTGGCAAGACACTGGTTGCGCGGGGCTTGATAGCTAAATTAGCGCGTGTAGCATGGGAAAAGAACAACGCTCGTGAAAACGGCCCATCACAGTTTAAGGTGCTTTACATCTGTTCAAACGCTTCTATTGCCAACCAAAATCTCCGAAGATTAAAAATACATGACGATGTCACGTTAGATGGCGTATCCGATGCGCGTTTATCGATGCTACATTTAAGGCTCTGTGAGCAGGAAAATGATCGCAACACCCAAAGCAATTTCATTCACCTTATCCCGCTAACACCCATGACCTCTTTCAAGTTGACCTCCGGCTCTGGCAACGCGAATGAGCGAGCACTAATCTTAGCGGTGCTTGAAAGGATGCCACGATTTTCACCCTATAAGGATCAGTTGGAATCTTTTTTTACGCGTGATGCAAAAATCGGTTTCCCAATTGCGCTCGACGATATGCGCAATAAAGTCATGAATTGCAATGAAATGACAAATGGCTTGTATTTGGCGGAACTGCACGAAGCTTTAATGGCCGAGATGCGTGACGATATTGTTATGGCGATTCTGCAAAATGACGTTAAAGCAATTGCTGCTTTGCGCTTCATCTTTGCCAAAATCAGTGTTGCAAGGCTACAGCCGGATTTTGTCATCATGGATGAGTTTCAACGTTTCAGAGAATTGATTACCGCCTCCAAAGAAACAGAAACAGGGATGCTTGCAAAAGCATTCCTCGAAGAAGCTAAGACTAATACGCTCCTACTATCCGCGACACCCTTTAAACTTTACCAGACACTGGAAGAAAGTGCGGAGATTGGCATAGATGAACATTACCACGAATTTTTCCAGTTGATGCGGTTTTTGCACCTAGATGAGGAAGAAAACTATTCATTCAAAGAAGCTTGGCGCAACTATGCACGACAATTGCGCGAAAATACGACCGCGATTGATACCATCCTTCCTTTAAAATCTGATGTCGAAAAACGTATGTATGACGTCATGTGCCGTACGGAGCGGCTTCTATTGAATGGCAATAATGAGGCAGTTCATGAGGCTAAGACGAACGATATTGTTCCGATTTCCGATTCAGATATCTTATCTTTTGTCCATGCGACAAATCTTCACGACGAGATTACTGTTCCTGTTGATTACGTGAAATCGTCACCTTATCTTTTGTCATTTATGGAGGACTACCAATACAAACGAGCGATTGAAAATCGCAAACCTAGGATAAGGCAAAATGCAAGCAAGTATTTGTTTGTTGATGAGAAGGGAATTCGGAGTTACAAACAACTCGAAACGCATAACGCTCGCCTTGAAAAGCTCATGAAAGAAGTCTTTGCAAAGGATATTCATAAGCTTTTATGGATTCCCCCTTCCGTGCCTTATTACGAACCAGCGGGCGTCTGGCGTGGTAAAGATGAGCTCTCGAAGATCCTTGTATTTTCAGCGTGGGAGATGGTCCCGCGTATGATTGCAACAATGCTCTCTTACGAATGTGAGCACAGGACAATTGGGGAAATGTATAAAAAGGAAGAGAATAAACGTGGGAAAGGCTATTTTACGGAGGATCGCGATAAGAAGAGACGCCGCTACCCCACGCCGCGTCTGACAGACAGACGTGATCGCGTCCTGACAAAACCGAATGCGATTTTGGCCGATATTTATAATCCTCTCGATTATATGGGACAGAAGATCGGTCCCATTAAGCGTGCGCTGAAACCAAAAATCGAATCGAATTTGAAAGAACTGCAAGTAGAATACGAGCTTCCGGAACGCTTAAAGGACTCTCAATTAATCGACATTTATACTCACATGGCGATGGGCTCTCCGGCCATTTGTGCACTACGCACCTTCGGCGGAGACCTCGATCAAGCTGAACGTTTTGCGCAAGCAATGGCTAATCTTTTTGATAAACCGGAGGCGATCGCGGCCGTTGAGAGCTCTAGGGAACGGTCGAGTGAGGCCTATTATCTGAATGTGCTACGGTACTGTGTAGCGGGCAATTTTGCCGCGATGCTGGATGAATACGCGCACATTTTAAATGAGAAGGATCCTGAGCGCTTGTGTGATCAGATGTGCGAAGCGATCGAGGTGATGACTGCCAGCTATCCGGTGGATACTTATTCGCGTTATGTGGGCGAAAGAAGGCAACGGATTCGTATGCGATCCCATTTTGCGGTCGCATATTTCCAGACAAAAATTGACTCTACGACTTCACAACGAAAAGAGAATCTGCGCGTCGCCTTTAATTCACCCTTTAGGCCATTTGTCCTTGCGACCACTTCCATTGGCCAAGAAGGTCTCGATTTTCATCAATATACACGCAAGATCATGCACTGGAATCTGCCGCACAATCCTGTTGACATTGAACAACGAGAGGGGCGTATTAATCGCTACAAATGCTTGGCCATTCGGCAAAGCTTGGCGAGAGATTTTGAAGGCATGACATTTTTTCAGGACGTGTGGGAAGAATTATTCGAACAAGCGGAAAAGATGAGAAATGAAAAAGATCCGGAGCTCATTCCTTTTTGGAGCCTTGATAACGGCGGATCCGTCAAAATTGAAAGAATTGTCCCTCTTTATCCGTACAGCAAGGATCAGGCAATGTACCAACGTCTTCTAAAAATTCTAAATCTTTATCGCCTCACAATGGGGCAACCGAGGCAGGAGGAACTGCTCGAACAACTGTTGAGAGATGTCAAAAACGAAGAAGATTTGAGCAAATTGTTTATCAATCTGAGCCCCATTACTCGGGTATAAATTGAATTTGCTCAGTCATTTTGACTCTCAAGTGCTTTTAGTGTCTTGCCTCGCTCGTTACGCCACATTGTCATTCCGCTGGTTTTTGCATAAACAACAAAACTGGATGCCGCGGAGGGACTTGTAAAAAGCGTGTCTTTTTGGAGGATCCCACCTTGAATGCGATCGGCGTACTGTACGCGCAGTTTCTTTGTGCTTTCACCGCAACTTGGCGTTGCGTCAGAGCGAAGTCTTGCCCCCTGGTACACAATGAAGCCTTCGTTGGTACGGCGACCGGTTGCTTTAGCATACTGAGTTTTTAAAAATAATAGTGGTTCATCGCCGACCGTAAGGTCTTGTTCGGCGGCGTGGCTGACTCGTTCTTCTAAGGGTTCGAAGATGCGATGTCCCAGTGTGCCCATCACAATGATTGTATAGTCGATGAATTCTTCCAATTCACTTTCTTTTTCTTCCGTGACGTTGCCCAGAGCAGGATCGACGTTATTTCTTATCTCGTATCGGCCGATCTCTTTTGCAAGGTTATAGAATCGATTTTCAAGGTAGCTTATCTCAGTTTGCCCGAGTGAGTTATTGGATGTCGTAAATACAACTGCCTCAGTCCAGTAGTCGCCATCCGTGTTTCTTTTATGTTCTTTCAGCCGATAAAGAATACCTTCTCCATTTTTACGGGCCCCCGCCTGACCGATGTAGGCGGTAGGTTCTCCTGTATCGTCGGAGGTGCCAAACAGGAAGTAGACGCCGCTTTGTTTGAGGTCGTCGCGCTCATTGCATTTGTCAAGCTCAATGCGGGGAATTTTGTAGACGACGCCTGTCCAGTTGGCTAGGGTACATTTTATTCTTCCGGAAGCCGATCCCTCCATGAGGAAGAGATTTATATTTTTGCCGCGCTTTTTCATTGCATTCCTCGTTTCTTGTACGGTGCTTGCTTTACCTGTGTCCGATGCTCTAAATCAGCCCGAAGTATTTTTCAAAGAATTGCATCAATTTTTCGATGATGCCTTGTTTTCTTTCAACCCGTCCGCCAAAAAAAGACATAGGAGGTATAATCTGATCGATTTCAGTTCCGATGACACGCAATTCGCCGTCGCGAAATGCGTTATCCATGAAGGCTCTCGTTTCTTCTCTTTTCAGATTTTCATCCAGTATAATGACGTCGAGATCCTCATCTTTACTTTTATTCAAGTATTCGCGCCATTCCCGGTCGATTTCTGTGTCAACGTTCACTTGCTCGATGAAACGTTCGATCAATTCTTTTTTGCTCCGGAGGTCAATACTCGCATCGATCGCCCTATCGATTTGAAGCAAGATGTCTTTGTCACGCTTGTGCGATTCGGCATACCTTTCAACGAGCATTAAGATGTAGTCAATATTGACTTCGATCTGGCGAACCAGTTCGAGCTCGAAGATAAGGTCATCGTTAATATTTTCTTTTTCGACACGAACGCGATATTTGTCATATAGATCAATGTAGATGCTCTGGTAATCCTGGAAGTCGCGTTCACTTAATATTTCGTTGTCTTCGAATTCATCGAACGAGGTGAGAATATTTCGCATCCGCAAAATGGCGCCATAGGTTCGGATGAAATCTTTTTCTTTTTGTTCGCCTAAGATGGCAACCCCCAATGGATATGTGTTTGTGATTTTTGAAACTAAATCAACGTAACCTGGTTTTGCTTCGCCTTTTTCTTCGTATCCGTAGTAGTATTCGTTGAATGTTTTTAGAAGTACGATTCCGCCGGCGTCTTTATCGCCGAATAGCGATATCGCTTTGTCGGTATCTTCTTTCAGATCTCGGAAGCAGACGATGTTCCCAAATGTTTTAACGCTGTTCAAGATCCGATTTGTTCGAGAAAATGCTTGCAAAAGACCATGTTGCCTCAATTGTTTGTCAACCCAGAGTGTGTTCAAAGTGGTCGCGTCAAATCCCGTCAAGAACATGTTGACGACAAGCAGAAGATCGATCTCGCGGTTTTTGACGCGCATTGACAAGTCTTTATAGTAGTTTTCAAAACGATCAGAAGACGTGGAATAGCTTGTCGCAAACATTTTGTTGTAATCGTCTATGGCGGAATCGAGGAAATCCCGCGATGTCTGGTCAAGGTACTCGACGTCAAAACCTTCTTCTGGGAGGATGCCTTCCGGCTCTTCTTCATTGGGGCTGAAACTATAGATGGTCGCGATTTTTAGATCTTTGCCCTGCTCGCTAATCTGTTTTTTCAATTCACGGTAGTAAAGTTGCGCAACGGGAATGGAGGCAACCGCGAAGATCGAGTTGAAACCTTTGACGACGCGTGTTTGAGATATAGAATCGCCGCGTGAAGAAAGTTCGTATCCATGTGCGCGTTTCGTTTTCTGGTCAAAATGTTCGAGGATATATTCCACGATGAGTTTAATCCGCTCTGGGGCTGCGAGTGCACGCTCTCGGTCAATCGCAGCCACGCGTTTATCATCGATATGGTCCATTTGTTTAACGGTATTAATGAAGTCGATTCGAAAAGGTAGTACGTTGCGATCGTTGATGGCATCAACGATCGTATAAGTGTGGAGTTTATCGCCAAATACTTGTTCGGTGGTACTGAATCGCGGATTGCCGCCCGAGGGTGCGTTTTGTGCGAAGATGGGTGTCCCTGTGAATCCGAACAGATGGTAGTTTTTGAAGTTCTTTCTTATGGCCTGGTGCATTTCTCCAAACTGCGAACGGTGGCATTCATCGAAGATTAAGACGACATGTTTTTTGAATATTTCATGCCCCCTATTTAAACGGATGAAGCGATCGAGTTTTTGAATGGTTGTAATAATGATTTTGTAGTCTTCGAAACCGCCGTTTGCCGCTTTGTTCTCCAATTGCCGTTGTAAAATCTTTGTAGAAACGTTGCCGTCGGCCGCTCCTTTTTCGAAGCGGTCGTATTCCCGCATGGTTTGGTAATCGAGATCTTTTCGGTCGACGACAAAAAGTACCTTGTCGATGTCGGGCAGATGGGTGGCAAGTTGTGCTGTTTTAAAACTTGTAAGCGTCTTCCCGCTTCCTGTTGTATGCCATATATAGCCACCTGCGTCGATGGTACCTGCTTTACGGTAGTTGCTGGACATGATGATGCGCGAGATGATGCGTTCGGTGGCTGCGATCTGGTAGGGGCGCATGACAAGAAGCATCCGCTCTTCTGTGAATACGCAATAGCGTGTCAGTATATTGAGAAGGGTGTGTTTGGCAAAAAAAGTTTGTGTGAAATCGACAAGATCCGCAATGACCTTGTTGTTTGCGTCGGCCCAATAGTTTGTGAATTCGAAGCTGTGACTTTTCTTCTTACTTTTCTTTCTGTCAGATGCTTTATGTTCTTTGATGGAGGCTTCTCGTGTGGTGTTGCTGTAGTATTTTGTATGGGTGCCATTTGAGATTACGAAGATTTGCACATATTCGAAGAGCCCCGATGTAGCCCAAAAACTATCGCGCTGGTAGCGGTTGATTTGGTTGAATGCTTCTCTTATGGCAATCCCTCGACGCTTCAATTCGATGTGTACTAAGGGTAAGCCGTTGACCAAGATCGTGACGTCGTAGCGTGTAGCGCGCGTTCCCCGGGCTTCTTCGTATTGGTTGATGACTTGTAGTGAGTTATTATGGATATTGTTCTTGTCGATAAGGTCAATATTTTTGAATGTTCCGTCATCCCGGTATAATACTTTCCTTGCATCATCTTGTATATTGGCCGTCTTGTCCGCGATGCTGGCATTGGGCGCCGCAATGGTCTCTTTAAAGAAGGTTTCCCATTCGTTGTCGGTGAAGATGATTTTGTTTAATCGTTCGAGTTGAACTCGAAGATTTAAAATAAGATCTTGTTCGTTTCGAATAGTAAGGTATTCATACCCTTGTTCACATAAAAGGCGAATGAAATCTTTTTCCAAATCTGCTTCACTTTGGTATTTGGTTGGCCGATCTCCATACGAAGGCGTGTATTCTGCGACAACCGTTGCCTCCTCCATGCTGGCGACAATGTTATAGGTACTCATGACACCTTCTCCTTAAATGTTAGAAGTCGATCGCGGTAGTATTCGTATTGTTTTTGCCGTGCTTCGATTTCAGCGGGGATTCCGCTTGAGAGATCGTTTACGAGAGCATCGAATTTGTCGAGGATAGAGACGATGCGGGCTTGCTCGGCAAGAGGGGGGAGGGGAATTTTTACTAATTTAAGCATGGTTTGTGTCAAACTTGGCACTCCTCCCGCTATGTTTAAGTTTTCTAAACGTTCTGTTTGTAAGAAGTAGTATAAAAATTTTGGTTCGATTAACTCATCATTAATCTCTGTGTAGAAGATGGTATCTACATTCCAGAACGGCTCGTCGACATAGTAGAGCTTATCAATCGAACCTTTTCGAGGGATCAGAACAGTAGGTTTATCGTATGCGAAAGTGTCCACATAAGTCATGATCCCGCCGGTTCCATAGACGGGGATTGTACCTTCATTAAAATTTTTGTAGGTGCTCCCGTTTTTTATCACTGCGATATCTTCCAGCTTCACCCAATTAATATCACCGTCAAATGTCAACAATTTATCTCGATAGTATTCGTACTGCGATTGCCGGGCTGTCAGCTCCGCTGTCAGCTCCGCTGTCAAATGGGTGAAGTTGTCAAGTATACGTACTATTTCTTGTTGAACGGGAAGTGGCGGGATGGGTATCGCAACTTGTTTCATCTTTTCTTTAGAAACATTAAATCGAGTGACGCCATTTGCGGTCCGAATGATCTGTTTTCTGATTTCTGTCGAACGAAAAAGATATTTTGAAAAAGCTGGATTGAGCAATTGCCGATCAGCTAGCCGGAATCCAAAACAAAAACTATTGAGATAAAGAAGTGCATCTGTTTCGGTAACCAGAACTGACGACATTCCACATTCATTGAGGGTCTCAGATGAAGCGGTAAATAAAACATCGCCAAACTGTACTGTGTTTTGTTTTTCATTTTCTCCTATCCTTACCTTATCATCGACGTCTAAAGCTAGAGCAATGTTTGAAAACACGTTCATGTATGTTATGAGTTTTGCTTTTCCTCCTGAGAAATCGTCTTTAGATTTTCCACTTAATCCTCCGTAGAATTGCCCGAGTTCGCCAAGTTTGTGATATTCCAATCCATTCGGACATAGTTGCGCGATTAACTTATTTATTTTGCTCATTGCTCGGCCCCGATTTCTGCGATGATCTTGTCAATCTCAATTCGAAGCTTTTTTTGTCGAGCCACTATCGCCTCGATCTCTCTATTCAGCACTGCAATATCGATCTTCTCGCGCGTATCCTTAGGCTCCACATACGTTGTAACCGACAGATTGTAATCCTCTTCACCGATCTCATCATTGGGGACAATACGGGAGAAATGTTCAATCTCTTCTCTGTTTGCGTAAGTATCGACAATTTTTTCGATATTTGCTTCCGTCAATTTATTGTTGTTCGTTACTTTGATGAATTCTTTTGACGCATCAATGAAAAAAGTTGAGTTTTCAGACTTCGATTTCTTAAGCACCATAATGCAAGTGGCAATCGAAGTGCCAAAGAAAAGATTATCCGGAAGCTGGATAATGCCATCGATGTAGTTGTTATCTATGAGATATTTTCTTATCTTCTTTTCAGCGCCTCCGCGGTAGAGAACTCCGGGGAAACATACAATGGCGGCGGTCCCGTTTGTAGCCAGATGCCACAAACAGTGCATCACAAAAGCAAGATCAGCTCTTGACTTTGGAGCCAACACGCCCGCCGGCTTAAACCGATCATCGTCCATGAGAAGGGGACTGTTATCGCCGGCCCATTTAATTGAGTAAGGAGGATTCGAAACAATCGCTTCGAAAGGTGCATCAAGTTCGTGCATGGGATCGGTCAAGGTGTTGCCCAGGGCAATATGAAACTTATTGTAGCCAATGTCATGAAGGAACATATTAATGCGGCAGAGGTTATAGGTTGTGATATTGATCTCTTGGCCGAAGAAACCTTGCCTCACTTTATCTTGTCCGAGGATCTTGGCAAATTTTAAAAGAAGCGACCCAGATCCGCAGGCCGGGTCTGTTGCCGTGTCTAAATTGATACAACATAACG
>Ga0265293_10006856_pt1 | contig 17912 bp, 17 predicted proteins | sample Munlanlewell138R_FD_192505 | JGI IMG/M metagenome (GOLD analysis project Ga0265293, IMG submission 192505) | Leachate microbial communities from a municipal landfill in Southern Ontario, Canada - Leachate well 138R | ecosystem: Engineered > Solid waste > Landfill > Unclassified | place: Canada...
GATATTTTCCCTGCTTATATTTACCTTTGGGTAGGCCGATTTTATCTTTGCTATGAAATCGTCTATTGCCATGGTCAGTATACTTTTAAATCTGGGCGCTTCCTCTTCATTGGGGCTGGGTACAGATTTTAAATATGGAAGGCTTAGGGCAAACACCTCTCTGGCATCCTCTGTCCACCCTCCAGATGTAGAGTGGTATAGGGGCTCAATTATTTCCCCATCATAGAATATTCCAAGGTTTCTTGTAGTGTCCACTGCCTCCTCTATCTTGGCCCAGTAATTTTCAACCCAGGAACTGCCGTGAATATCCTCCAGTTCCTCTAGGGATAGATAGGCCTGACAGTGGACCCCATTGCATAGGGCCGCCCCTAAGTGATCCGGGTGTCCCTGGGGATATTTCAGGCTCCTGAATATGGCATAGGTTCGGGCCGCTACAGCCTGGGCCTTTAGGGCTTCCATATGAAATTCAGCCGGCATTTCTGCGGCTACTACCCCTTTTATATAGTCGTCGATGGGGATTTCCTCTACTTCCTTGCTGTAATTATTATATATCTTCAACTTGTCTATCTTTTTATTTAATTTTATTGGACTTTTCCTGTCTATGGTTTTGGGTTCTATGTAGTCTGCCGCCGCATCTACCTCTTCCTCCCTAGGCACAAAATTAAGAGCCTTAACAATAACTGTAGGCAAGATTATAGTTATTACCAAGACTACCAGTGCGTATATTCCAAGTTTTCTCATTATCTTCTCCTCATCCTCTTGATATTATAAGTCTATATCCAGGCTCACAGATGGATTTAAATGAATGCACCTAAATCCCCTTATATCATAATATGAAGGAAAAAAGAAAATATGATGGTTATTAAATTAATAATGGCATAAAAAAACCTTGGCATCTGCCAAGGCTATCCTACTTCCTGTATATTTTTGCACCTAGACTTGTAAATTTCTCCTCTATGCTGTCGTATCCCCTGTCTATATGGTAGATATTGCCTATTTCTGTAACTCCATCTGCTACCAATCCTGCCAATACCAGGGCTGCCCCTGCCCTCAAATCCGTAGCCTTGACTGGTGCAGCAGTTAAACCGCTAACACCTTGAATAATTGCGGACCTGCCATCTATCTTTATATCTGCTCCCATTCTCTTTAGTTCATCCACATGCATAAACCTATTTTCAAAAACTGTTTCTATAACAACTGATGTGCCCTCGCATAGGTTCATAAGTGCCATAAACTGGGCCTGCATATCCGTTGGAAATCCTGGATAGGGCAGGGTCTTTATATCTATGGCCTTGAGCTTCTTAGTCCCTATGACCCTTACGCTGTCGTCGTTTTCTATGACTGTGCAACCAGTTTCCTTTAGTTTTGCTATGATGGGCTTGATATGGCTGCCTATGATATTTTCTACTATTACATCTCCGCCTGTTATGGCGGCGGCTACCATGAAGGTCCCCGCCTCAATCCTATCGGGTATGATGGAATGGGTCCCCCCTCCTAACTTTTCTACTCCTCTTATCCTAATGGTGGAGGTCCCTGCCCCCTTTATATTGGCACCTAGCTTGTTGAGAAAGTTTGCCAAATCTACAATCTCCGGTTCCATGGCCGCATTGTCTATGATGGTCTCTCCCTTGGCCATTGTAGCTGCCATTATGATATTTTCCGTGGCACCTACAGAGGGAAAGTCCAGGTAAATCTTGCTACCTATGAGTTCCTCTGCACTGGCACCTATATTGCCATGGTCTGTATCTACTATTGCTCCCAGGGCCTTAAAGCCCTTTAGGTGCAGGTCTATGGGCCTAGTTCCAATGGCACAGCCCCCCGGCAGAGAGGTCTTTGTCCTTCCCAGCCTAGTTAAAAGTGGCCCCATAACTAAAAAAGATGCCCTCATCTTGCTCATTAGCTCGTATCTGGTTTCATAATTATTTATATTGGATGAATTTATCTTTATAATACCCTTATCTAATTTCTCGACTCTTGCCCCCAAGGATGTGAGAACCTCACTCATTACCTCAATATCCTTTAAGTTTGGCACATCTTCCAGTATTATATCTTCAGTACCTAAAATTGATGCTGCCAATATTGGGAGAGCAGAATTTTTCGCACCAGAAATCTTGACTCTTCCCCTAAGGGGTGGGCTCTTTTCCACCATTATATTACTCAAATACATCTCCTCCTATTCTTAGTATCCCGTGGTGATAATAGGTGTTCCAATCCAAATATAGGTTTTGTTCTCATATTCATTATACCTTATTGCCATGTTTAAATTAACTCTTTTCTCATAGGAAAATATATGATTCTCTATAAGGGGTGTATATATGGTAAAACTGGACATGAGCTGGTCCACATATTTCTCTACAATTTTTCCCCTGTACTTTTTCATGGCCTTCTTACCATACATTTCCATATGATTTGAATTCAGTCTGCCCTCTATGGTTCCAATCACGCAAGTGGTAAGGTCCGCAGTCCTGCCAAAGTCTGAAAATATATTTTCTATTTTATCTATTATATCATTAATATTAAAATTTGCATCATCTTTTATCACATTGACGAAAAGAGTTGTCTCCCCAATATTTGTCTGGAAGTCTTGGAAGGAGGAAAGTATTACGGTTACCGGGTTTTCCTCCACATTATAACCATAAATGGCCAGGTGGCTGAAATCCTCGTCATGGACCTCTTCCCTTTCTATTTCCCAAATTTCAAGTCTTTCCTTGACCCTGTCCCCCAATTCTTTTATTTCTTGGGCTCCTATAAACCTATCTAATAGGCTTCCCCCCATATTTATTTCCCCCTCTAAGAAGTCTCCCCTCAACTCCCTGAGCATACCAAGTAAAATTTCTTCCTCTGTGTATTTTTTCCCCGCCATGGTAAATGTAGGTATTAGTAAGAGTACAATAAGTGCAAATATAAGTATTTTTTTCATCCCAATCCCTCCTTGTATTTTAAGGAAAGGGCTTCCCTAAAAAATGTAAAGGGGGACAAAACATTTAATTTAAGAAAGTGCCCTTTCCCTATGGTAAAAGTATTACCAAAGGAGGGCACTTTTTATACCTAATATAAATTTTTTTATGCTTCTTTATGAATAATATCCTTGACCTTCATCAGCCTAGTAATGGAGGACCTTTCGCTTTCATCTAATTTCATTCTAATATACCTAATGGTCTCCTCAAGGTCGGGTATGGTCCTGTATTCCAGGGCATTTACCCTTCTTCTAGTCTTTTCGATTTCATCTGCCATTAGCTGGGTTGCCTTCTCTATTTCTGCTAAAGACAAGAGCTTTGGCAGTATATCGTATAGCTTTGAGATGGCGTCGTCCAGCTCTGATGAGGTCTGGGCAAATCCATAGGGATAAATGCTGCCTTGGTCCCCCTCCAACTTTCTGATGAAGTTCATGGCGGGGACATTGACACTCATTATATTTTTCTTTTTTATATCTACAGATATACTTTCCTTTGGATATGCCACTGCCTGCTCCAATATTTCCGGAGACATGACAGCACTTGCCATCAAAAATTCTTGAAAAGAGCCGTGTAACTCCTTTTCCACATCTTCCCTCAGAGACTTGTTTTTCCTAATCATTTCAATAAACCTTCGCATCAGCTCATCCTGCTTATCCTTCAAGAGCTTGTGCCCCCTCTTGGCAGTTACCAGTCTCCTCCTAAGGGTTGTTAGCTCCATTCGGGTAGGTTTCACATTGAGTTTAGCCAATATCTTCAGCTCCTTTTTCGTCTAGGGGAAGATATTTCTCTAGGTACTCGTCTCTGATTCTCTTGAGTTCTGTCCTAGGCAATAGTTTCAGTAGATCCCAGCCCAGCTCAAGAGTATCCAGGATTTGCCTATTGTTTACATAGCCCTGGCTTACATACCTTTTTTCAAATTCGTCGGCAAATGCGGCAAAGGCCTTGTCTGTATCCGATAGGGCTGCATCTCCCAGGATAACTGCCAATTCTCTAGCCTCCTTGCCTGTAGCATAGGCCGCAAACAACTGGTTCATGGTGTCAGCGTGGTCTTCCCTAGTCTTATCCCTTCCAATTCCCTTGTCCTTTAGCCTTGATAGGGATGGAAGTACGTCAATTGGAGGCTCTATACCCTTTTTGTGCAAGTCCCTAGATAGGATAATTTGTCCCTCTGTGATATAGCCTGTAAGGTCTGGTATGGGGTGGGTTATATCGTCCTCAGGCATGGTAAGGATTGGAATCTGGGTAATTGAACCAGATCTGCCCTTTATCCTGCCTGCCCTTTCATATATAGTTGAAAGGTCGGTATATAGATAACCTGGATAACCCCTCCTGCCGGGGACTTCCTTTCTAGCCGCAGAAGTCTCCCTTAGGGCTTCGGCATAGTTGGTAAGGTCTGTAAGGATTACCAATACGTGCATATCCTTCTCATAGGCCAGATACTCTGCCGAGGTCAATACCATACGGGGAGTTGCAATCCTCTCTATGGCTGGGTCATCTGCAAGGTTCATAAATAATACTGCCCTGTCTATGGCCCCAGTCCTGTTGAAGTCGTCTATGAAAAACTGTGCTTCTTCAAATGTTATACCCATGGCTCCGAATACTACGGCGAACTTTTCCCCTTCGCCCAATACCCTAGCCTGCCTAGCAATTTGTGCAGCTAGCTCCGCATGGGGAAGTCCTGAACCTGAGAAGATAGGTAGTTTCTGTCCCCTAACCAGGGTGTTTAATCCGTCTATGGCCGAAATCCCAGTCTGAATAAACTCCGATGGATAATCCCTGGCCACTGGGTTCATAGGTACGCCGTTTATGTCCAGTCTCTTCTCTGGAATGAGCTTTGGACCGTCGTCTATTGGCCTGCCTAGGCCGTCAAATATCCTTCCTATCATATCAAAGGATACTCCTAGCTCTAGAGGTTTCCCTAAAAATCTAACCTTGGTATTCTTTAGATTTATTCCAGAGGAGCCTTCGAAAAGCTGTACCATGGCCTTGTCCCCTGCAACCTCTAGGACCCTGCCCCTTCTCTTCTCTCCTGTTTGGATTTCTATCTCTACTAGTTCTTCGTATTTTACCCCTTCTACACCTTCTACCATCATCAGGGGTCCTACTACTTCTGATACTGTCCTGTATTCTTTAAGCATTAAGGATACCTCCTTTGCTTATTAGTTCTTCCATGCTCTTTGTTATATCGTCTATGACCTCTTGTATATCGGTCAATTTGTCCTCTGCCAGGTACTTGGCCCTTGCTATCCTATCCCTGACTGGTAAATCCAATAATTCACTTAGATATACCCCGCTGTTTAATGCCCTTCTGCCCTCTTCATAGAAGGCCAATACCATCTTCAGCATTAGATTTTGCTTGTCTAGGGAGGTATAGGTGTCTTCCTCGTGGAAGGCATTTTGCTGCAAGAAGTCCTCCCTGATGGACTTGGATGCCTCTAATTTCAATTGGTCTGTTTCCGATAGGGAATCCCTACCTACCAACCTGACTATTTCCTGTAGGCTAGACTCTTCTTGTAGTAGAGCCATGGCCTTTATCCTATTTTCTGAGAATTCCTTGTCTATATTTCCATCCATCCACTCATCTACCTTGTTTTGGTAGAGGGAATAGGAGTTTAACCAGTTTATTGCTGGGAAATGTCTCCTATAGGCGAGACTGGCATCTAGGCCCCAGAAGACCTTTACTATCCTAAGCGTAGCCTGGGATACTGGCTCCGATATATCTCCTCCCGGAGGCGATACGGCACCTATTACAGTCAGGGCCCCTACTCTGGAGTCATTGCCAAGGCATACTACCTTACCTGCCCTCTCGTAAAACTCTGCTGCCCTTGAAGCCAAGTAGGCTGGATATCCTTCGTCCCCTGGCATCTCCTCAAGCCTACCGGACATTTCCCTTAGGGCCTCTGCCCATCTAGAGGTGGAGTCTGCCATTATGGCTACGGAATAGCCCATGTCTCTGAAATACTCGGCTATGGTTATACCTGTATATATGGAAGCTTCCCTAGCTGCAACGGGCATGTTGGACGTATTTGCTATTAGGATGGTCCTCATCATCAAGGACTCTCCAGTTCTTGGGTCCTTTATTTCAGGGAACTCCATAAGTACGTCTGTCATTTCATTGCCCCGCTCGCCACAGCCTACATATACGATTATTTCAGCATCTGCCCATTTTGCCAGTTGATGCTGTACAACAGTCTTACCTGAACCAAATGGCCCTGGTACTGCTGCTGTTCCTCCCTTTGCTGCTGGGAAGAAGGTATCTATTACCCTTTGACCTGTAATTAATGGTTCATCAGGGTTTAACTTTCTTCTATAGGGTCTGCCCTTCCTAACAGGCCATTTGTGCATCATTTGAATGTCGTAGTCCCTATCTCCTTCTACTTGACATACTGTCTCTACTACAGTAAATTCTCCTTCTTCTATGGATTTCACCTTTCCAGATACTCCTGGTGGCACCATAATCTTATGCTCTACCACAGTAGTTTCATTTACTGTCCCTATGATGTCTCCTGCCTCGACTTGGTCCCCTACCTTTACTGTAGGCTTGAAGTGCCATTTTTTGTCCCTGTCAAGGGCTGGCATTTCTATACCCTTGGTCAGGAAGTCCCCTGCTATTGCTCTGATAGACTCTAGGGGCCTTTGTATTCCGTCAAACATGGCTGTTACAAGACCAGGACCTAGCTCTACAGAAAGAGGCTCTCCCGTAGTATATACAGGTTCTCCGGGGCCAATGCCTGTAGTTTCCTCATATACCTGAATAGAGGCTTTATCCCCTCTCATCTCAATTATTTCACCGATGAGCTTATTATCTGAAACTTGAACCACATCAAATACATTAGCTTCATCCATACCCTCAGCTACTACTAAGGGCCCAGATACTTTAATTATTTTTCCTACTTTCAAGATAAGCCCTCTCCTTTTATAAAATATTTGTTCCTACAGCTTTTTCCACATTCTTGTTTATCTTATCCATGCCAATATTCAAGGTCCCTTGATTGCTTGGTATTAAGATTACTGCAGGAATTGTCTCGTTGTTATACCTTTCTATGGTATCAGGTATTAAACTGGCCATTTGCTCTGTAATAAATATAATCCCATAATCGTCCCTCGCTATGGTGTCTACAATTCTCCTGGCTTCATCCTTGTCTATTACTGGAAAGGCATCTATGCCCAGTGCCTTAAAGCCAAGGATTGAGTCCTTGTCTCCAACTACAGCAACCTTATACATATAGATCACGCAACCTTTCTCTAATGTCATCTGGAGAAAGCTTATTGAGTTTAGATACCATTATAATCCTTAAGGCCTTTATCTCAGTTTCCTTGGCTAATATATAGGAAAATATGGGTTCAGGCCCGAAATTCACGTATTTAGATGGTTTGTTTATATCCATTAGATAATCGTCCATTAGCTTTTCAAACTCCGATAGGCGATTTGACTCCTGATATTTCTCCAATCCCTTCCTTATATCAGGGCCCACATCATAGGATTTAAATTTTGCAGCAATCCCCTCTATGGAATCATTTATAGATAGGACTATGTCATCCCTAGCTATCTTGCCATTGGGGACTACTACCTCCTCCAGAAACTTAATATCCTTGTTTTGCTTCTTTACCCTTATGAGGGTTCTGATATTGGTAAAATCGATTAAATCCTTCACATAATCTATGAATAAAGGTATATCTGTACTTTCTGCCAATTGATATAGGTGGCTAAAGTAGTATTTGTCTATGATTATATCTATCCTTTGCGGGTCCTCGTTTATCTCAAAGTCCCTTTCTACTTCCTCTATGGCCTCCCTTAGATTGGGGTCCATGTCCCTCAAGTTGCCAGCCAAGTAATCCATCTTTATTTTTAAGAAGTCCATACTTCCTATGGACATATACATTTCTTCCAGATCCTTCTGGAGAATCTTTTCCTTTATCACTACTTTTAGATTATGATAATCGTATTTCAAAGCCAATAAATCTACTACTATCCGATCCTTGCTTATTTCATACATTAACTTGTAGACTCTCTCTAATTCGGAGGAAAGTATCCTCTCGTATTCCTCTACTCTGGCTAGACCTCCCATGACATTGGCATATTCAGTCTCGCCCAGGACCTTGAGCAGGTCCTCCATATCCTTAGCATCTACCATTCTTTCCAGTCTGGCCCTTGAAAGGAGTCTAGTTTCAAGGACTCTGGTTCTAGTCACAGCTTGGATATAATCCATTCTGTCCATGAAATCACTCCTATTCTTTGAAGAGCTCACCTGCTATTTCCGTTTCTAATTCTTCTTTATAGTGTTCAACCAGGGAATCAAAGGTATAATTTAAAATTATGCCCTTGTCTTTAATTAAAAACCCAGATTCCACAGTTTCCTCATCTGATATATTCTTGTGCAGCTTAAGTTTCTTAACCTTAGCCCTCATCTGCATAGGTACTACTAAAATTTCTTCTCCCGTCAATTGGAGGCCCTTTAGGGTTTCCGTAAGGAATGAAACATATCTATTTTCATCTAAATCTGCAAGTCTCTCTCCTGCTAATTTAAATACCCTTTCTATTACTTTTTGCTTTTCAAATAGTATTTCATTTCTAGCCTTGAGCTCTGCTCCAGATATTACCCTTTCCTTTGCCAAATTAGCTTCCCTTACAGATCTGTCTAATAATCTTTTCTTCTCCTCATTGGCTTCCCTTAACTTGGAGTTTACTATTTCATCTTTGACCTTATTGGCCTCTTCTTTTATAATACTTGCTTTTTCCCTTGCATCGTCAAGTATCTTTTGTACAAGATTTTCTAAATTTGACATTTTTTCACATCCTTAGGTAATTTAGAAGCTAACTGCATTTATTAGAATTAGAGAGATAACGAAGGATAACAATGCATAGGTCTCTACCATTACAGCGTAGATAATACCCTTAGTTGACTGCTCTTCATTCTTAGCAAGTATGGCAATACCTGCTGCTGCAGTTTTACCTTGAGCTATAGCAGACATCCAACCGACAAATCCAACTGGCAGACTGGCAGCAAATAGGTACATGCCTTCGGCCAAACCCAATGAAGCATCCAGTTTACCCAACAACATCAATCCAATAACAAAACCATAAAGCCCTTGTGTACCAGGTAAAAGTTGAAGAACTAAGGATTTACCAAACTTTTCAGGTTCTTCAATCATAAGTCCCGATGCTGCTTCACCAACTAATCCAACGCCTTTAGCAGAACCTATGCCAGATAAAAATACTGCAACGGCTATTCCAAGTCCTGCGAAAAATATTCCACCATGTGATACTAAAAACTCTGAAAATGTCATTTGTATTTCCCTCCATTTATTTTAAATTTATATATTTGGCCTTATTTCTAAAAACTCTAAAGAACTCCCCGCCACCTTCGTAGAATTTACTGAAGAACTCTACATAGGTCAGCCTAGATGTATGGACATAGGCCCCCAGAAGGCTTAAAAATAGGTTAAACAATTGTCCACCAAGGAATACTACGACTCCCAAGATTATGCCTATAAAACCAATGTTAAACAACATTCCCACCATCATATTAATGGATGCAGATATGAATCCTCCTGCCAATCCCAGGGCCATTAGCCTAGAATAAGAGACAAAGTCCCCTACATAACTGGAAATACCATACAAACTAAATAATCCACCTATGGTCTTGGTTGCCACACCCTTGGATTCCCTTCCTCCTGTGAGTACAATGCCAACCATACCTGCTATCATGACGTATTTAGACACGGTATTGATTGCTGGTCCAAGCGGCATCATGGTAGTAAGCAAAAATACGATGCCCCCTGCAACGGCCATATACCAAAATCCTACGTCAAATAAGGCATCTAAATACCTTTTTTCCCTTATGCTCAAATATGCATTTATAGCTAGACCGAAGAATAGGTGTATCAGTCCAAAGACTATGGACATAATCAGCAGCTCCTGATACTGGGTAGCTGGGTCCATTAGTCCCCTGATCGGTATGGCTCCGCCAAAATAAGAGCCGAATACTACTCCCCATACGATGACAGAATAGCTCAGGTAGTAGAAAAATCTGATAAACTTTTCCTGGCTATCACCCAAGTTTGCCAGCCTAAGGACAAAGAAAGTAGCTATTAGCATTAAAATCCCATAGCCTGCATCCCCTACCATCATGCCAAAGAAGGCAAGGTAGAATGGTGCCAAGAGAGGCGTAGGATCTATTTCATTGTATCTAGGCAGGGCATACATGGTAGTCAGAGATTCAAAGGTCTCTGCAAACCTGGAATTCTTCAGTAGTACGGGTACTGCTGGGTCATCTTCTGCTGCTTCTTCAATATTGAGATAATAGGTGTCCTCTAGGGACCCCTTAACTGCCCCTTCAAATTCTTCCTTTAAGTCTGTTGGGATATATCCATTTATTATATTTACCTTCTCTGTAGTCAGGAAATCCTCTGCTACCATAAGTCTTAGTTTCTTATTCATCAGGTATTCAAAGACCACTTGGAAGCTGGGAAGCTTGTCAGCTAGTTTCTCCACGGAAGCCTTTAGCTCCAGACTGCTGTCTTCTAATTCCCTTAGCCTTTGGTCTATGGATTCTATCTCTTCTCTTGCCGTCATCTTTCCCGATATAAGGACATTGGAAAATCCGCAATTTCTCAATATTTCATTGAATTTTTCTGCCTCTTCCATGGAGGTCATGGCAAATAAATAGATGCTATCCTTATCTTCAGATATGGTCTCCACATGGGTTAGGTTTAAGTTTAGCAAATCTTTGTCAAACTTTTCTTTCATTTTTTTAGGGCTGGTCCCCATGAATATTTTTGTCCTTTGAAACCCTTTTAGTTCATCAATGGGATAGTCAAGCCCCTTCCAATGGTGTAACTCATCTTTTTGTGAACCCAAATCCTTCATCTGGGAATTGATGTCATCTAGCTTTGAAGACAATTCCCTAAGCTCATGGTAGACAGGCAGATAATCTATTTTGGATGCCTTGTCTTCTAATTCCTCGAAGTTAAGATTATCCATCCCCCTTATCATGGCCTTTATTCCAGTTTCTTTTGTATAGTATTTTGTCAGCAGATCAATGGCATATTTAACCTTGGAAATTTCCTCGTCTACTTCTCCAATGCTTTCAGGTATCGCCACTGGCTCTAAACCTTCCTCGATTAAGTCTTCATTTTTGTCGAGGCTTGTAAAATGAACATATCCAAATTTTTGGAGCTCATGGAGAAGTTTATCCCTTTCAGAGTCAAAGGCAAATAGGCTGAAATTACTCATCTTAACTATTGCCATTTACATTCACAATCCTCTCAATAATAATATTTACAGCCGAATCCAAATCCTGGTCAGATATCTCTCCTAATTTCTTTGCTTCCTCTGATCCTCTGTCAATTATCGGCTTTGCTGCGTCTTCCCCTTCCTGTAATGCCTTATCTCTAAAATCCCTAGCCTCTTTATCAGCCTCCCCCATAATCTTATTATATTGTTCCTCCGCTAATAATTCTGCCTCCTTTCTTAAATCTCTGGAAGCCTGGTTTGCCTCCTGTAAAATAGCATTGGCTTCTTCCTCTGCATTTTTTACAGCCTCAATCGCTTCCCTTGCCATATAATCACCACCTTTAATAAGAAGTACTTGAATGTTAATATGTTAAAATTCCCATAAATATAGGATGATAATACTATTAACTGGTTTTTCTATTTCTTTCCCAACTTCTTTGTGGATAACTTCAACAAATATATAAATCCTGTGATGGCACCAAAAATAATGAATATAATAGAAAAAATACCTCTCTTACTTAGTTTTTTATCCAAAAATTGACCTATAAAAGCACCCAGTAGTATTGGAGTGATTACAGAAAAGCCAATTTGGCCAATTAAAGCTAAGTTTTGAAGGGTATCTTTGTGGTTGTTCTCTCCATTATCATTCATCTTTTCCTCCATACAAAGTCCTTTTTTTGCTTCTATATTTATGTTATTTTTATGACTGTTTCCATGATTAATTATATACAATTTTCCTTGTTTTTGCAAGTTTAATAAGCTGACTATTCTATATAATTGGAAATTACATACAAATAGCCCCTGACTAGGGGCTATTGGCTATACTAGCATATCTTTTAAGTTTTCGTCTACTATCAATTTTGCTTCTGTTGCCGCTTGGACTTCTTCTAGGCTATATTCAGGATTTATCTCCTTGAGGACTAGGCCCTCAGCCGTAACCTCTAAAACTCCCATTTCTGTGACTATTAGATTTACTTCTCCTGCCGCTGTAAGGGGTAGATTGCATTCCTTTAATATCTTGTGATTTCCTTTAACTGTATGTTCCATGGCAATAATTACCTTTTTGGCCCCAGTTACTAAATCCATGGCGCCTCCCATGCCCGGTACCATTTTTCCCGGAATCATCCAGTTGGCTAGGTTGCCCTTTTCATCTACCTGTAGGGCACCAAGTACTGTAATATCTACATGTCCTCCTCGAATGATGCCAAAGGAAATAGATGAATCAAAGAATACTCCGCCTGGCAATATGGTCACGCATTGGGCTCCGGCATTTACTATATTTGGGTCCTCATGGCCTTCCTCTGGGGCTGGTCCTAGGCCTATAAAGCCGTTTTCTGACTGGAAAAACACATTTACAGAGTCTGGTACATGGTTAGCTACCATTGTTGGCAATCCTATGCCTAGGTTAACTACGTCTCCATCTTTTAATTCTCTGGCTACACGCCTTGCTATAAATTCCTTCTTATCCACTACTTGTCACCTCCATTGACGATATAGTTCACAAATATCCCTGGAGTAACCACATGGTTGGGGTCTAGTTCTCCAACTTCTACTACCTTTTCCACCTCAACTATTACTGTATCTGCCGCAGTTGCCATTAGGTGGTTAAAGTTTCTTGTGGCACCTTCATAGACAATATTTCCAAATTTGTCTATGGTCTCGCCAGCAATCAAGGCTATATCTGCCCTAAGAGGTAGTTCCAATAAATAGGTCTTCCCGCCTATTTCAATCTTTTCCTTACCTTCCTCTACCACTGTTCCCACACCTGTTGGGGTCAGAAATCCGCCTAGACCTGAACCTCCGGCCCTTACCTGCTCGGCTAAGGTCCCCTGGGGCACCAATACTACTTCCATTTCCCCAGCATTCATTTGGTTTCCAGTCTCCCTGTTTGTACCTATGTGAGATGCTATGAGTTTCTTTATTTGCTTATTTACTACCAGTTTCCCTACGCCTATATCCGGAAAACCTGAGTCATTGCATATTAAGGTTAAATCTTTTACACCCTTTTCCACTAGGGCATCGATTAATCTATGTGGTGAACCACAGCCTAAGAAGCCGCCTACCATAATGGTCATGCCATCTTTGACATGGCTAATAGCTTCTTCCATAGAAATTATTTTATTCACTTGAAAACCTCCCTTGTGCGGCCATGCCGCTGATTATCGTTTAACTATCAATGCTATTCCTTGTCCTCCGCCTATGCATAGGGTAGCTAGGCCTTTCTTGGAGTCTCTCTTTTCCATCTCATACAATAATGTAGTCAATATCCTAGCCCCTGAAGCCCCGATTGGGTGTCCCAGTGCTATGGCTCCGCCGTTTACGTTTACTATGGATCTATCTAGCTTTAGTTCCTCGATTACAGATAGGGCCTGTGCTGCAAATGCCTCATTGGCTTCGATTAGGTCTAAGTCTTCAACCGTCATTTCTGCCTTAGCCAAGGCCTTCTTTGTTGCAGGTATTGGGCCTGTTCCCATGATTGATGGATCTACTCCCGCTGAAGCATAGGAAACTATTGTTGCCAAGGGTTTAATCCCAAGTTCCTCTGCCTTTTCCTTGCTCATTAGGACCAAGGCTGCTGCACCGTCGTTAATTCCTGAGGCATTTCCTGCAGTTACTGAACCGTCCTTCTTAAATGCAGGTCTCAATTTCCCCAGTACTTCAATTGTAGTGCCAAACTTTGGATACTCGTCAGTATCGGCAATTATGGGGTCCTTCTTCCTTTGTGGAATCTCCACTGGCACTATCTCGTCTTTGAACCTTCCACTCTTTACTGCCTCTTCAGCCCTATTTTGGCTGGTTAAAGACAGTTCATCCTGCATTTGACGAGTAAAGCCGTATTTTTCTACTATGTTTTCTGCAGTGATACCCATATGATAATTGTTGAAAATATCTGTCAAACCGTCCTGGACCATATAGTCTTCCATTTGCCCATTGCCCATTCTTTGTCCCCATCTAGATGTCTTGAGTAGGTATGGTGCCTGGCTCATATTTTCTGTGCCTCCAGCCAATACAATATCCGCCTCTCCAGCCATGATGGCCTGGGCTGCCAAGGTGACAGTTTTAAGCCCTGAACCGCATACCTTGTTTACAGTAAATGATGGGACCTCAACTGGTATTCCCGTGTGTATTGATACCTGCCTAGCCACATTTTGTCCCTGTCCCGCCTGTAGTACATTGCCAAATATGACTTCATCTACCATGTCAGGCTCTAGATTTGCCCTCTTTAGGGCCTCTTTTGCGGCTGTTACACCTAATTCTACTGCTGAAACATTCTTAAATATTCCGCCAAATGCTCCTACTGGGGTCCTAACTGCTGATGCAATAACAACTTCCTTCATTTTTCTACCTCCCATAGTTTTTTATTATTCTATTACCCTGCTTGAATTTGATATATTATTGTTTAATCTACACTAATATATAAGCAATTATCATGCCAATTATGTCATTTCCCTAAGCTTTATATCTAACTGTTGCAATTACAAGCTTACAGAAATAATCCCCATGCTTACCCTAGGTTGAATAAAAATAAAAAAGAGTATATGTAGGCATTGGTATACATATACTCTGAAAATAGTCGTTTTTGTTGTAGTTAATAACCTACACATCTTAAAAATCTGTATCCATATCTATACATCACTAATCTTATACTTGTCAATCTTTTTGTATAGGGCTGTTCTGTGGATGCCAAGTTTTTCAGCCGCCAGAGATTTATTTCCCTTGGCTGCTAGGATGGCTCTCCTTATGGCATTTATTTCTGCCTCTGCCACTATGTCCCTAAGGGGAGAAAGCTCCTCCATAGGCCCAATTATATGACCTGTTCCATTTAGCAGTCTTTCAGGCAGGTGTTCAGGTAATATGGTCTTGCCCGTCGCTAGATTAATGGCCCTCTCCAATACATTTCGGACCTCCCTCACATTCCCAGGCCAATTATAGGCTCTTAGATAGGTCATGGCCTCAGGAGACAGCTCTTTTTCTCCCAGTCCCATTTCCTTTAGGAGATAGCTCAATATGTTCTCAGTCAAAACTTCCAAGTCCCCAATCCTATCCCTCAATGGGGGAATTTCCATGCTTATTACATTTAATCTATAGTATAGGTCCTCCCTGAATCTTCCTTTTTTTATGGCTTCCTCGATATTCTCATTTGTAGCTGCAATGACCCTGGCCTCAAAGGAAAGTTTCTTGTTGCTTCCTATCCTTTCAAATTCCTTGGACTCCAAGACCCTAAGTATCTTTGCCTGCATTTCCATGGGCATATTCCCTATTTCGTCTAGGAAGATTGTGCCGCCTGAGGCGTGCTCAAACTTTCCAGTCTTTCCTTCCTTCCTTGCACCTGTAAAGGCCCCCCTGTCGTAGCCAAACAGTTCTGATTCCAGCAAATCCTTTGGAATGGCAGCACAGTTGATTGCTATGAAGGCCTCCTCCTTCCTATAGCTTGCCCTGTGGATTGCATGGGCGAATAATTCTTTTCCCGTTCCCGACTCCCCCGTTATCAGGACTGTGGAATTTGTCTCTGCGGCCATCCTGCCCACCTTCTTTAAATACTCCATCTTGGGATTTACGGTGATTATATTGTCAAAGGAGTACTTGGTCCCCTCTATTCTCTCGATTTCACCCTTGTATTTATTTATCTTAGACTGCAGATCCAGGAGCTGGTGGGCCAACTCCTTAATTTCGCTGATGTCTTTAAATAGGACTGTGCCTACTGCACCGATTATCTTCTTTTCCTTTATAATGGGAATGCGATTTGTTATCATATCATGGCCTTGTATTCTCTGTACATCTCTTATTTCCTTGGTTCCCGTTTTCACAACTATGTGCATACGGGTATTTTCAATGACCTCTTCCACATGTTTCCCCAGGGCATCCTCTTCCTTAATTCCCAGAAGTTTCTCATAGTTCATCTTCACTATTCTTCCCTGAGGATCCACTAGTACATATCCTTCATAGGCATAGTTCAATATGTCTTCAAGCATTTCTATGCTTTCCCTAAGTTCTCCTAGCTTATCCATAGAATCACCCCTTTAAGAGTTTGACCCACTGGGCCCTGTGTAGCCCAGATTAAGAATTGACTAAAATGTCCACTATTTTCTTGCCTGCCTTCCCATCTCCGTAGGGATTTACGGCCTTAGCCATCCTATTGTACTCGCCTTCATGGGACAGCAAAATATCCAATTGATTGTAGAGCTTTTGGTATTCCGTGCCCACCAATTTGGCAGTTCCCGCCTCTATGCCCTCCGGCCTCTCCGTTTCCTCCCTAACTACTAAAACAGGCACTCCAAAGCTAGGGGCCTCCTCCTGCAAACCGCCTGAGTCTGTAACCACTATATTGGACTTTGCCATTAGGTTTGCCATGGGCCTGTAGTCCAGAGGTTCAATTAGGTGAACCCTGTCCTCCTTGGATAGGATAGAAGATGCGATTTCCCTGACCTTGGGGTTTAAATGCATGGGGAATACAACTTCAACTTCCTGGTACTTCCTCGTAATATCCCTGATGGCCCCGAATATGTTTTCCATGGGCCTTCCTATGTTTTCCCTCCTATGGGAAGTAAGTAAAATAAGCTTTTTCTTGTCAAAATCTAGCCTATTCAATAGGTCAAGTTCAAATATGTAGTCCTTATCCCTTGCATAGTGCAGGGCGTCTATTACTGTGTTTCCAGTGATATAGATCTTTTCTTCCGGGTATCCTTCCCTTAGCAAGTTTTGCCTATTTCTTTCTGTTGGGGCAAAGTGATAGTTGCTGAGAACGCCGGTAAGCATTCTATTGGCCTCCTCTGGATATGGAGAGTATAGGTTGCCGCTGCGGAGTCCCGCCTCTACATGTCCAAGTTTAATTTTTTGGTAGAAGGCCGCCAATGCACCTGCAAAAACCGTACTGGTATCCCCTTGGACCAGAAGTATATGGGGTTTTTCCTTGACGATAATTTCCTCCAAACCCCTTAGTGCCCTTATGGTTATCTCCGTCAGGGTCTGACCGGGCTTGAATATATTTAAATCGTAATCCGCCTTTATCTCAAATAAGTCTAGGACCTGATCCAGCATTTGCCTATGCTGGGCAGTGATACAGACTAGGCTCTTTACCCCCTCTCTTTTCTCCAATTCCTTTATTATGGGGGCCATTTTTATCCCTTCTGGCCTGGTGCCGAATACTGTCATTATCTTCAACATATAATTCCTCCTATCTTACTCTTTCCTTTCGAATATTCCCAATTGAATGGCTACTAGTACAGAAGCCACCAATAGACCTAGGGACAAGTAGACTGCCTGCCTGCTATTAGCCTGGGATACCAAGACTGCAAATGTGCCAAAGACCGCCGATATACCATAGAGTATGAGGACAGCCTTTTTCTGTGATAGTCCCTTGTTGAGCAGCCTATGATGCAGATGTCCCCTGTCAGCCGATGCAATAGATTGGCCGTTTATGAGCCTCCTAAATATGGCAAAGGTCGTATCGAATATGGGTACCGACAGTATCAAAATAGGTGCCACTATGGCTATGGTAGCTACGGATTTCATTACTCCTTCTATGGTTATGGCAGCTAACATAAAACCCAGGAACAGGGCTCCTGTATCTCCCATGAAGATCTTGGCTGGGTTGAAGTTAAAGGGTAAAAATCCCAGACAAGCCCCTGCAATGGCAGCAGACATCAAGATTACATTGCCATAGCCAAACTTGCTGGCTACAACCATGAGGGAAAGGCTGGATATCATGGCGACACCTG
>Ga0265293_10006857_pt1 | contig 17911 bp, 9 predicted proteins | sample Munlanlewell138R_FD_192505 | JGI IMG/M metagenome (GOLD analysis project Ga0265293, IMG submission 192505) | Leachate microbial communities from a municipal landfill in Southern Ontario, Canada - Leachate well 138R | ecosystem: Engineered > Solid waste > Landfill > Unclassified | place: Canada...
TCACCAACAATGGCAATGGTCCAACAACAGCTGGCGGCAGCGCAGCAACCGGGCAGGTTCTGGTCGCGATGACATTGCCTGCAGGCATGACTTTTGCCAATGTTAATTCTGTCAGTGGTACGGGTTGGACCTGTCAGGTTAATACGGGCACAGTCATCAACGTTGATGTGGTGACACAGCCTGGCGCATTTACCTGCGAATATACAGGGGCAGCGCCCTTTGACGCCAAAACATCATTGCCGGTGATCACGGCAAACGTCGTTGTGGGTGGCGTTTCCAATTTCCCGTTGCAGAATAATTCAGCAACGGCGGTTGCGCGAGTATTGCACTCGGGCGGTAACTGCCCGGCGGCAACCATTGGTACGCTGCCTGATCAGGATAACTGTACGCGTGCACCACAATTTGACAATCGCAATGATCTGCAGGGCGGGGCTATTGATATCAACTCACTGGTACAAAAAACCAGTAACAATAATAACGTTGATCAGGTAGTTACCAATGTGCAGGGACGTTTGACCAATTTGCGCATTCAGAAAGCGTTGCTCGGTAATTTGGAAGAAGACTCCACTGCTGCACAATATGTGCTCACAGTGACAAACCTTGGGCCTGATGCGACCAGTCAGACGATTACTGTAATTGACCCGCAGCCGGCAGGTCTATTGTTTGCCGCGGCCTCAGGCGCCGGATGGACCTGCTCGACCATTACTCCTGCGCTGAATTGTACACATGCTGGCAGTCTGGCAGTTAATGCCAGTGCCTCCATTACCCTCACCGCCACTGTCACCGGTGCCGTTGGATTTAACGTCACTAACACAGCGCAAGTGTTCAGTGGTGCCAATAATTTTGATATCGCCCAGTCAAATAATTCTGCCACATCGATTGCTAAAATTATCGGGCAGCCGGTCTCTTCACAGGAGCGTTTCCTGCTGTCTGTTCATGTGCCGGATGACGGTCTCACATCCATTGGCGATGAAAACGTTGGGCGCGTTGAAAATTTCACCAACCAGGATCTGATTATTTATGATCCTGCCACCGATGAAGCCGTCATGTTTTTTGATGATTTGGCTGATAACAGTGGTCGTATCAATGATATTACGGCCGTTCACTTGCTGAAGAATGGTCATATCATTATGTCTGCTGCCGATGCCAGTTTGATTGGCAGCAACACTGTGGGTTTTGGCTCATCTGATCTTGTGCGCTACGATCCTATCCTGGGAACTGCAAAATTGTTTCTGAATGGAGCCATTACACTATTTAACGGGCACACACCGCAAAAAATTACATCTGTGCATGTGCTGCAAGATTGTGATCCCAATCTGCCGAGCACGGCTTTGTATATGGAGCAGTGCAGTATTGTTTTCTCTGCAGAGGGCTCTGAGCTTGACGGGACTTATCAGGCTGGCAGTAACGGTGCGACATTTAACAGTTCGGATCTGGTGATTTATCACCGTAGTGGTGTTAATGCCGGGCAGGCGTTTCTTTATCTGGAGGGCAGCCAGGCCAATGTATTCGGATCCACAGAAGGCAATGGCAATGTCAGCATTGATGCCTTCTATCAGCGCGTGAATCCGGCGAACGATACCGGTGTTGTGAACCGGTATATTTTGTCAGTCGACAATGCATCAGCCACGATCGGTGTGGGTGGTAGCATGGACCCGACCACCGGCACTACGTTGACGCGTGACGACGTGGTTGAGCTGGATCTGGGGAATAACCAGTCTGAACTGTTGTTTGTGGGCAACCAGCCCCTGGGCATCTTCGAACCAACCGATGACAACCGGCGTCTGGATGCCTTGCACGTGGTTGAGGACGGTTTTTTTGGTCACTTCAGCATCTCTCAGGATGAAAGTGGCAGCATCTGTGAGGCGGGTGTTTACCGGATTACCAAACACAAAGGGCTAAGCCACGTTGCTGATGTGGATTACTACGGAAGTGTACGTATAGCAACCAGCACCGATTATGGCACCTGGCAGTTGCAGACTGGCCAGGGCAATTTTGTGAATTTGGGCAATGGTCAGGCTCGCTATACTTTCTCCCCATTGGATGACGGCGTCGTCATTGTGCGTCTGTCACATGATCAGGTGGCGGTAGTTAACATTGATGTCACCAATGGCATAGCACGCGAGTTGCCATCCGAAGACCCCAACTTTAATGTCAATGAACTGCTGACCCCGCTGAATTACACCGATTTCTTTGATACGTCGTTGCTCAGTAACAGCGATGGCAATCTGAATTGGACGGCGAACTGGGTTGAAGTGGATGGTGTCACAGGCGCAAATACCGGGGCTGGTCTGACAACCGGTAATGTGCGTGTGGTTGATAATCGGCTGCGTATGCGCACCAATCCCACTACTATTGCTGCTGGCGTAATTCCTTCCATGTCGCGAGTGGTCAATCTGCAGCAGGGCCCTGGTGTTGGTGAGATTCCCTACACCACAGATGTGATCTTGCAGGTCAATGTGAGTCATACCGCGATCACTCCATCAGATTCCTTTGTGATCGAGGCACGCGGTTCCTCTTCAGATTCATGGGTGATACTGGAAAACTTCAACACCAATCTGGTCGACAATTCCAACAGTGCAGACTTGAAGCAGTACAATCTTAGTACAACACTGGGTCAGGCGCTGACTTCAACTGCAGAGATTCGCTTCCGCATTCTGGCCGGATTTTCGGCTGATAATCGTTACTTCTACATAAACGATGTATCGATTACGACAAATACCAATGTCTGCGGTTATACCGTGTCCAATATGCTGGACCACTATGCCATTTCCCACACTGGTAATGGTATTGCCTGTCTTGGAACCCCGGTGACAATCAGTGCCCATGATGGCGCGCACTCACTGGTGGATGCCGGCGGCGAGACCATACAGCTGAGTGTCAGCAATGGGCAAGGTGTCTGGGCGCGAGTCTTGAGCGGCAATCCGGCAGGGCTGACGCCGCTGGCCAGTCAATTGAACAATGGAGCCGCCTCATACACTTTCCCGCCCGGCGATAGTCAGGTAACACTACTGCTTAATTATCCGGTCAACACCGGCGAGACAGCCTCGGTCAACATCAATGTGATGGGGTCGGTCAGTAATGCGGCCGAGGTCGCAGGCGAGGATCCTCAGCTCTTTATCGCGGATGCTGGTCTGCAGTTCTTTAACGAAACGTTGAATACAGCAATCTCTCCAATCCCAACGCAGGTTGCTGGCAAACCGTCCAATCAGTGGGCTGGCGATAACATTATCAGTTTGCGGGCAGTGCGCAGCTCCGATAACAACCCTTTCCAGTGTGTCCCACTGTTTGATGATGCTCGCACGCTGGATGTTGAATTTGCCGCAGAGTGTAAAAACCCTGCCAACTGTGCTGATAGTCTGAATCCGCTGGACCCGGAAGTGTTTACGGTCAATGGCACCGCTGTTCTGCTGCACGATGACAACAGCGCTGAAGGTGCGACTCAGCCCTACACTCCGGTACCTTTGACATTTGATGTGCCCAGCTCTGGCGCCGCTCCTCGCGCCAATCTGGCGCTAAATTATTCGGACATCGGATTGGTGCAGTTGCATGCCCGCTTTAATATCCCGTTTGGTAATTTTGATGCGCTGCCCCCCAATGGTGATGATCCGCAGAATCCGCCGAATACAGCGTTCTCTGGGGGCGGATTCTCCAATCGGTATATGGTGGGAAGCAGCAATAATTTTGTCGTCCGCCCCTTTGGATTTGTCATCGATTTTCCGGGTAATGATGCGCTCGACAGAGCAGAGGAGTTGCCATCGGGGAATTTTGATGATCGGGGGCCTGATGAGGATGTTCCAGCCAATTCTTGTGCCAGCATGATTTCAGGCGCCTGTGATGATGACCATAATTCGGACTCCGTGTTTGTATATGCGGGTGAGGGATTCTCTACGGTGGTGGCTGCTGTGGCCTGGCAGGCAGAGGATGATACTAATGAGGACGGGCAGCCGGACTATGTTGTTGACAACGTTGATCCACGCGTTCGTTCAACCGCAAACCTGCACAACAACCGTATTACCCCCAATTTCTTCAAAGACAGTTATGGACTAAATGGTGTCGGTGATTACCGGGTAGATCTGTCGGTGTTGTATAACGAGGCGGAGTCTCTTGGTGGTATCACCGGAGACAACAAATTGCACGACTTCGAGTTCGGAAAGTTGAATTTTGATGCCGGCACTGGTTATGGCGAGCGCACCATGAGATACGATGAGGTCGGTATTATCGACCTGCAGGCAACGCTTGTGAATAATCTAGCCGGTGCAGGACGTCCGGCGATCGGTGAACCCATTGATTATGTGCGTATGCTGCAAGGGCAGGCACTGGTTGACGGCAATGACGATCCAATACTGGATTACCCGACTCAAGGTCGAGTCTTGTACGTCGGCAGATTCTATCCCGAACGCTTTAATGCCGGGGCTCAGCTACTGCATCCTCGCGTTGCGCTGAATTGCTCTGACTCGGAATTCACTTACATGGATGAGCCGTTTGGAGTGGAGCTTGAGTTAACAGCAGTGAACGTGCTCAACGAGCCCACTGTAAACTATCGGGGACATTTTGCCCGTTTGGGTATCTATAGCCAGCTTGGTCTCACGGCAGCTGCGGCTGACGATGAGGAGCCGCAGCTTCTTGTTATCAATCGTTTGGCCAACGTAGATTTCCCAAATAATACGCCGGCCAATCCGGGCAGCTTTATTCCTGATTGGGCCAATGGGGTGCTGATGCTGGACAACCAGTTGATGTTTACCCGGCTGGCGAGCGGTGTGCCCGATGGCCCTTATCCAGACACAACAATAGCGGTTTTGCCCGTTGATTCCGATGCGGTCACAATCACCGGCAGCCAGCGTACCACTGAAATTTTTGATGGTCCTGCCAGCGCGCTCTACTTTGTCATCGAAAATGCTCATGACTTCCGCTATGGCCGTCTGTTTGTCAACAACGCCTATGGCCCTGAAACTGAAGATCTCGCCATTACGTTCCGGGTAGAATATTTTGATGGCGAGCGTTTTGTGCTGAACACAGATGATTCTTGCACCGTGATCAATTCGGATGAGATTACGCTATTCCCGGATTCGCGGACAGGAGAGCTGCTTGAAAACGATGTCACAGTGACAATAGATGCGCCACAATCCAGCACCTTCCACAACGGTCAGATTCAGGGTGTGCAGGCGGCGACCAATCCAACGGATGCCACCTTTACGGCAGATGCTGCGGGCTTGGGCAATGCCGGCACTATCGATATCGAACTGGATCTGGATGAACTGGATTTGCCCTTCCTGCAGTTCAATTGGCCACATCTGGCTGAGGACTACGACGAGAATCCGCGCGCAACGCTGGAGTGGGGCCAGTTCCGCAGCCATGACCGCGTCATCAACTGGCAGGAAATCTACAACGGGCCGACCGCGCCATGACTTGAATTTTGTGCTCCGGGTGCCCATCATTTTGCTAACACTGATATAAACCGGAGTATTTATGAGCCGTTTATCCACGCTGTTAGCCACCGTGCTGGCCTGCGCCGGCCTGCTGGCCACGCCCGCAGTACTGGCGCAGCCGCCGGTTGATTACAGCAGCTTCAGCACCAATGACGAAGCCAATAACATGCAGGTGTTTAAAAGCGCCAGCCCGTCAGTGGTATACATCACCAATTCACGTCTGGTGCGACAGTCATTTTTTAATCTGAACCCGCAGGAGGTGCCACAAGGCACAGGTTCCGGATTTATCTGGGACAAACAGGGTTACGTGGTTACAAACTTTCACGTCATTCAGAACGCCTCGCGGGTGACTGTGACTCTGCAGGATGGCAGCTCCTGGGACGCAAGCCTGGTGGGTGTAGAGCCGGACAAGGATCTTGCGGTTCTTAAAATTGAAGCGCCGGCGGCGCAATTGCAGCCACTGGAGTTGGGGGATTCCTCCTTACTGGAAGTGGGACGCAAGGTGATTGCCATCGGTAATCCTTTTGGTCTGGATACAACGCTGACGGTGGGGGTGGTCAGTGCACTAGGCCGCGAAATCAATTCGGTAACACGGCGACAGATCCGCGACGTGATTCAGACAGATGCCGCGATTAACCCGGGGAACTCGGGTGGGCCACTGCTCAATTCACTGGGCCAGCTGGTGGGTGTGAATACCGCGATCTACAGCCCCAGTGGTGCCAGTTCGGGAATCGGGTTTGCGATTCCGGTGAATACCGTCAAAAAAATTGTGCCCGAGCTGATTCAATTTGGCCGAGTACAAACACCCACGCTGGGGATCAGTCTGTTTCCACCCCAATACGCTGACTATTACCGTCAGCGTTGGGGTATAGAAGGCGTTATTGTGCTGGATGTAATTGATGGTGAAAGTCCGGAGCGCGAAGGCATGCGTGGGCTGGCGGAAACCAATCGCGGTATTATTCTGGGTGACGTCATTGTCGAAATTGATGGCACGCGTGTGCGTAATGAAGATGATTTGCTGACGGTGCTGGAAAGCCGCAAAGCAGGTGACGTTGTGGAAGTGGTCACCCGCCGTGACAACAGGCAGCAAACCTACAGAATTGAGCTGCAGGCAACACGCAATTAAAATCCCTGGAAACTCTGCAGTTCAGGACTGCAGGGTTTCCAGTTCGGTGCTTTTTTCCAGCCACTGTTCCTCTGCAAGGCTGAGTTCAGTCTTGCAGGAACCCTGCTGCCGCAGCAGTTCTGTTAACTCCGCTTTGCGACTGTCTTCATACAGGGTGGCATCGCCCAGCTTGTCTTCAATAACGCTCAGTTCTTTGCCCAGTTTTTCCAGTTTTTGTTCAAGGGCGCGGATCTCCCGTTTTAAAGGTGCCAGTTGTTCCCGTTGTGCGGCGGCCTGCTTGCGTTGGTCCTTTTTATCGAGAACAGCCTGTGCAGCCGGCGCATTGAGTTTTGAGCTCTGACTGCGCGTGTTTTGCATGCTATCCGGATCCTGCAGCCAGCGCGCGTAGTCATCCAGATCGCCTTCAAACTGACTGAGTTTTCCGCGGTGGACGGTATAAAATTCATCAACCGTATTGCTCATCAGATGGCGATCGTGTGAGACCAGCACCAACGCACCTTCAAACCCTTGCAGAGCAACCGTCAGCGCATGACGCATCTCCAGGTCAAGGTGGTTGGTAGGTTCGTCCAGTAGCAGTACATTAGGTTTCTGCCAGACAATCAACGCCAGTGCCAGTCGTGATTTTTCGCCACCGGAAAAATTGTGAATCGGCTCCAGAATACGATCGCCGCGAAAATCAAAACCACCCAGGAAGTTGCGCACATCCTGTTCGCGAACTTTGGGATCCTGCCGCTGCATCAACAAAAGCGGACTGGCGCTCATGTCCATCACATCCACCTGATGCTGTGCAAAGTAACCAATTTTCAGGTGTTTGGAGCTGACAATTTCACCGTCCAGAAATGGCAACTCGCCGGCCAGCGATTTTAACAGCGTTGATTTGCCGGCGCCGTTAAAACCCAGCAGACCAATACGGCTGTCATCATGCAGCTTGAGTTCGGCGTTGGTGATCAGCGGTTGTGAAAATCCGACCGAGGCTTTTTTGATACTCAGTAAATTTTCGGAGGATTTTTCCGGTGTAAAAAATTCAAAATGGAAGGGTGAATCAATATGCGCTGGCGCAATATCCTGCATGCGCTGCAGTTCTTTTAACCGACTCTGTGCCTGACGTGCCTTGCTGGCTTTAGCGCGGAAACGGCGTACAAAGTCTTCGATTTCTGATTTGCGGCGCTGCTGTTTTTCAAACATCGCTTGTTGCTGCGCCATACGTTCAGCACGCTGCACTTCATAGGATGTGAAGTTGCCGCGGTACATAAACAGATTTTGCTGCTCAAAGCTGATGACGTGATCAATGACCTTGTCCAGAAAATTACGGTCGTGTGAGATCAGCAGCAGCGTGCCCGGGTAACGCACCAGCCACTGTTCCAGCCAGATAGTGGCTTCCAGATCAAGGTGGTTAGTGGGTTCGTCGAGCAGCAGCAGATCTGATGGTGCCATCAACGCCGCTGCCAGATTCAGACGGATACGCCAACCGCCGGAAAAAGAAGACACCGGGTTGTTAAAACTGTCCGGGCTAAAACCAAGTCCAGCCAACAGCTGTTCGGCACGCACCGTCACACTGTATCCATCAATCTTGTCGAGTTCAGCGTGCAGGCGTGCAATTGCATTACCATCCTGGGCTTCTTCGGCTTTTTCCAGCTGGGTTTCGATCGTGCGGTAGCGACTGTCGCCGTCAATGACATGATCCAGTGCTGTGCGTGAGGAACCGATGGTTTCCTGTTTCATCCATGCGCAATTCAGCCCATCGGGAATCAGCAGTTCGCCGGCATCAAGTGCGATCTGACCAGTCAGACAAGCGAACAAGCTGGACTTGCCGCTACCGTTGCGACCAATGATGCCGGTCTTCTGACCTTTGTTGATGGTCAGACTGGCAGACTCCAGCAAAACATGTTCGCCGCGCATCAGGCGGGCATTATTAAGACTGATCATGGTGCGTTTTCTAGGCTTGATTAAAATCGGGGCTTGCTTGATTGAAGTCGGGCATTATACGCCAGAGGCCTGAGTCTGATTGATTTATCTTGGGCAAATTCGTAAACTCCGAGCCATGAAACAGATACTGATTATCGATGACGACGAAAAACTGGGACAATTGCTGACGCAGTACCTGGAACGTTACGACATGAAAGTCACGGTGGCCCATACACCGACTAAAGGTTTTGAGCAGCTCAAGCGCTCCAAACCCGATCTGTTGATTCTGGATGTTATGCTGCCGGAAAAAGACGGTTTTGAAATCTGTCGCGAAATTCGTGCCAAAGCCTCTGTATACGGTCAGCTTCCTATCATGATGCTCACTGCGCATGGCGAAGTCACAGACCGTATTGTGGGTCTGGAGCTCGGCGCTGACGACTATCTGCCCAAACCTTTTGAGCCACGTGAACTGGTGGCACGTATTACCAATATTCTGCGTCGCGCAGGTGATGACAACCGCGTTGTCAGCGATTTGCCGCGTATTGAAGGTCTGGATGTGGATACTGCACGCCGTACGGTGCATCTGGATGGCAAGTTGATTGAGCTGACCACCATGGAATATGAACTGCTGGTGTTGTTTATGCAGTCGCCCAACAAGACCTTTACCCGTGATGAACTCATGAATCGTCTGCGTGGTATTGATGCTGAGCTGTTTTCACGTGCCGTGGATACACTGGTCAGTCGTCTGCGGCACAAACTTAACGACACCTCCAAAACTCCTCGTTTTATCAAGACAGTCTGGGGGCGCGGCTATACCTTTGTCGGCCAGCTGCAATGAAGCTCGGCTTATCCAAGGCGCCAGGTTCGCTTTATCTCCGGCTTTTCCTGATTTTTAGCGCCACCATTATTCTTTTTCTTGTGATTATCACGCTGTCGCTGCGCCAGCTCGACCAGAACTGGCGCCGCGAGCGTCTTAATCCGCTGCCGGTTTTTTATCTGGATAACGTGCGCCTGCTGGTGGATGCCATTGGTATCCCTCCGGATCTGCAACGCGCAGAAGATCTGGCACGTGACCTCTCCCTGACCATTATTATCCGTAGTCCCCACATTAACTGGCAGTCTGACGACCAGTCCGATCTGGATATTTCCAGCGCGGTGTTTGTGCGTACATTGTCAGATGAATCACAGATGATGGCGGTTGGTAACGAACAGGTTATACGGGTGGCGCGCGGCGGTTACGAGTATTTCCTGAATCGAAAAGCACCCTCACTCAGCGACTACGATTATGCCGTGGTATACATCGGCCTGGGGTTTGCGCTGTTTGTGTTGCTGTTGAATTACTGGCTGGTACACAGATTGATGGATCCGGTGCGCAGGCTGCGTCAGGGCGCCGAAAAAATCTGTGCAGGTGATCTCAGTTACCGCGTTGAAGTTACACGCAAGGATGAGCTGGGTGAGCTGACAGAAAGTATCAACCATATGGCGGACTCACTGCAGTCGATGCTGGAAGCAAAACGGCAACTGTTGCTGGCGATCAGTCATGAGCTGCGTACACCGGTGACTCGTGCCAAGTTGCAGCTGGAATTTATGGAAGACGGTGCGCTGCGCGATACCTTGCGTGACGATATCAACGAAATTGATTTGCTTATTTCTGATCTGATTGAAGCCGAACGTCTGAGTACGCAGCACGCAGCCTTAATTCCAGATGATGTGGATTTTGCAGAATATATTGGCATGCTCAGTGAGCAGTACCAGCATTACGACGGTGGTCTGGTTGTTGATTTGCCGGACGAAGACCGCTCAATGCAGATCGATAAACTACGTATCCGTCTGCTGTTGGCCAACATCGTAAACAATGCCATCCGGCACGGTCGTAACAGGCCAGTAACGATCAGTGTTCGCTTCCAGGGAGATGAAGCCGTGCTCAGCATCGCTGACCAGGGTGAGGGTATTTCCGAAGAACATCTGAAACATGTGCGCGAACCCTTCTACAGGGTTGATAGCGCCAGGGCGCGTCACACAGGGGGATTTGGTCTTGGCCTGTACCTCTGCCATTTGATTGCAGAAGCCCATGGTGGCCGCATGGAGATAGATAGTGAAACGGGTAAAGGTACCCGTGTCACTATCTACTTGCCAATCAATTAATCAACTTCTCAACTAATCAGATACAACCAACTAATCAGCGCACACGTTGCTGGCGGCGACGGCTGCGCATCCAGGCTACGATCAGTGCTGCAATCACCAGCAGCGTTGGAATCAGTGCCGTGTTGATCAGTTTTAATGTGCTGCCCAGACGGTCAATCTCGGCGTTCAGCTGGAACTGTACATTACGCAGGGCGCGACGGGTTTCCAGTTGCACCTGCAGGAATCGTTCGATTTCTGCTTCCTGTTCCGCACTAATAGTTCCGCCATTGCTCTGGTTCAGCGCTGTCAGTTGCTGCTCGGTCTCGGACAATTGCTGCAGCAGGTTGGTTTCTTCCTGACGCAGACGCTCATCCGCCGCACGTTGCAGCTCAATAACACGCATGAACGGACGTGCATAACGACCACGGCTACGGATATTGATCAGTGCAGTATCACCACTGAGGTTGTCCAGAGCGTTGATCACAAAGTCGCCATTGCTGGCAAAGGCATTAATCACGCGCTGGCCCATGACCTGCTGTGACTGCGCCCACATGCGATCGGCAAGGAAGTCACTGTCCGCTACCACAATAACGCCGATGTCGCCGGGAGACTGACTGATGTGGTTCTCAGGTATTACATATTCAGGTTCCACAGGCTCTGGTTCTGGAGCCGGTTCTTGACCCACAATAATCAACGGCGTCGGTGATGCCGGGGGTTCTACCGGATAGCCGTTAGGGAAGGCCGTTGAAACACGACCTGACAAGCGTGCGGCCAGATAGTGACGCTGTTCTTCCGACACAAACTCGTCAATCAAAAGTGTCGGATCTCCCATTTCACTGAAAAAGCCAGTGCCCATCAGCATCGTTGACAGGCTGGTCTGAATCAGCGGCTCAAAGTTGGTGCTGGCGCCTTCGGCAGATTTCAGTGAGCCCACAGAAGACATGTTGATCACTTCCAGCTGGCCACTGACGATGTCGTTGGCAAAACCGTCACGCGGAATGCCCATCATGCCAATGTGTGCCACGGGGCGCTCACCTGGGCGCAGGGTGACATACAGCGCACGTTCCTGGTCGGTGACAACCTGGGTAGGGTCGTAGTCCACACCCCAGGCGCGCAGCAGATCCGGCAGGTCAGACGCCATGGTGTCGCGCGCGACGCCGCCGCTAACAGCCATCTGGGTTTGTGTGTCGGAGTTGGGGTCAACAAAAACCAGAGCACGTCCGCCGCGTAGCACAAACTGATCAATTGCATACAAAGTCTGACCTGGCAGGCTTTGTGGGTGCACAACCATCAGAATGTCTACATCCTCATCAATGGCTGAGGTGCGGGCATCAATACGGCGCACGTCGTACATATAACGCACGGTGTCCATTACCGCCCACGGGCGAGTAGGTTGGCCTGTGGCCGGGTTGATACCACCGTCAATATCCAGAGAGGACAGGACGCCCACAATCGCCGGTTTCGGGTTCAGCGTACGGGTAATCAGACGCGCAAATTCGTATTCCAGAAATTCTTCCTGGTCAGGACGAATCAGAGGAATCGCCTGGAACACGCCAACGTCCTCTTCTGTGCGGGTGGAGGGGTCAGAGGACACTACACCAAAATAGACCGCTTCACGACCTGCCGCCAGCGGAACGGCTTGAATGCCGTAGCTGGTAGCTTCATCCTCTTCAGCAGAGAAAGGTTGCGGGTCGATGACACGAAGAGTCAGGTTGCCATCACTGGCAATCACCATTTCGCGCAACATTTCCTGAACACGGACACCGTAGGCTCGTACCTGGGGTACGTTGGCCACTGCATCTTCTGAATAATAAAAGGTCAGCTCAACCGGGCGCTCCAGATTGCGCACAATGTTGCGGGTAGCATCGGCCAGTGTGTACAGGTTCTCGGCAGTCAGGTCGATACGGAAACGAGGCAGTACACTGATAAGTGTGACGGCGACCAGCAGACCCACTGCGGTTACTGCAAGGCCGGCTTTGGAAAAAAGTGCTTTGTTTTTCATGGCCAGCTCCTAGTTCGCTTTTTTGATTTCTATGACGATGGCGGTTGCCATCAGCCACGCTGAGATCACTGCTGCAAAAAACAGCAGATCACGAATATCCAGAACGCCTTTGCTAATCGAATCAAAATGGGTCAGGAAACTCAGCGTCGCAATGGCATCAATCAATATCTGAGGAGCCCATCCTGAAAACGCACTCAGCACAATAGGAGACCCGGAGGCCACAAACGCAAAACAGATCGCTACCGTAAGAATAAAGGCAATCACTGCATTGCGTGTCATTGCCGACATGCATGACCCTATCGCCAGGAATCCACCGGCCATCAGCCAGCTGCCAATGTAGGCTGCCAGGATGACACCGTTGTCCGGATTGCCCAGATAGTTAACGGTGACCCAGATCGGGAATGTCAGTGCCAGCGCAACACCGCTGAGTACCCACGCCGCCAGAAACTTGCCAAGCACGGCATCGCGCAGACGAATGGGCAGTGTCATCAGCAGCTCGATGGAACCGGTCTTGCGTTCATCAGCCCACATGCCCATGGCCAGTGCCGGTACCATAAACAGATACAGCCAGGGGTGGAAGTTGAAGAACGGTTGCAGGTCCGCCTGACCACGCAGGAAAAAACCGCCAAGGTCAAAGGTGAAAATGCCGTTCATCACCAGAAAAATTACAATAAAAACATAAGCCAGCGGTGTGCTGAAATACGCAGCCAGCTCGCGGCGAAAAATGACTGAAGTTTTTCCCATGATCATTATGCTCCTTGTTCTGTCACGCTGCGGAAGAAGGCTTCCAGACGGCCAGGAGCAATCTGGGTATCCACTTCAAAATCAGCAGGAGCGCGAGCTTCAAGCTCTGCCGGGGTGCCATCAGCCACAATACGACCGCGCGCAATGATAATGGCGCGTGTGCACACGGCGCTGACTTCTTCCAGGATATGTGTCGACACAATCACAATCTTGTCTTTGGCCAGATTGCGGATCAGCTGGCGCACCTGGTGTTTCTGGTTTGGATCGAGGCCGTCAGTGGGCTCGTCCAGAATCAACACCTTGGGATCATGCAGGATCGCTTGCGCCAGACCTACACGGCGTTTAAAGCCTTTGGACAGCGTCTCGATGGTCTGCAAAGCCACATCATGCAGGCCAACATCATTAATGACCTTCTGTACGCGACTGTTTTTTTCGTCTCCAGAGAATCCCCGCACTTCCGCAATAAACTGCAGGAAGCCCAGTACGCTCATATCCGGATAACTGGGCGCACCCTCTGGCAAGTAGCCAATCAGGGATTTGGCGGCAATAGGATCGTCGGCGATATTGTGGCCGTCTATGGTAATGCTGCCTGAGGTGGGAGCCAGAAAGCCGGTGATGATTTTCATGGTGGTGGACTTGCCAGCACCGTTAGGGCCGAGGAATCCCAGCACTTCACCTTCAGACACTGTGAAGCTGAGGTCATCGACCGCTGTGAAGTGTTCGAATTTACGAGTTATACGATTGATTTCAATCATGTTGTTATAAGCCTGGTGTGAGGTTACCGGGTAGTCATTGACCGGCCAATATAGGGTGGCCTCCGGCATTTTTCAACCAGGCTTTTGTGATGATCTGTGGCAGAACGCGATTGTCCTGCCCAGGGCTGTGATCAGTCGTCGTGATCGTTATCGCTGTCGTCGTTATTGTCGATGCCCAGCTCCTTGATCTTGCGCGTCAGTGTGTTGCGGCCCCAGCCCAGCAGCAGGGCCGCATCACGCCTGCGGCCCAAGGTATGTTTGAGCGCAATCTGTATCATGGTGCGCTCAAAATCGGGTGTAGCCTGATCCAGAATGGCCTTGTGACCAAGGTTCAGCTCCTGGTCAGCCCATTCTTCCAGCAGCTGTGTCCAGTCACGTGCATTGCTGTTTTGCGCCTGATGCTCCATCAACTCAGGGGGTAAATCCTCTATGCGCACTTCGCGGCTGGAGGCCATGACTGTGATCCAGCGGCAGAAGTTCTCCAGCTGACGGACGTTGCCAGGCCAGTTCAGGCCGGTAATGTATTTCTCCGTTTCCGGCCGCAGTACCTTGCATTCAACGTCCAGCTCTTCGGCCGCTTTGGCCAGGAAATGCCGCGCCAGGCGCGGAATATCTTCGCGGCGATCGCGCAAACGTGGAATATGGATACGGATGACGTTCAGGCGGTGGAACAGGTCCTCGCGGAACAGGTGCTGGGTTACCAGTTTCTCCAGATTCTGGTGGGTTGCCGCAATGATGCGTACATCGACCTTGATGGGTGTAGTGCCGCCCACACGATAGAATTCGCCATCGGACAGTACTCGCAGCAGACGTGTTTGGGTGTCGGCGGGCATGTCACCAATTTCGTCCAGGAACAGGGTTCCGCCATTGGCCTGTTCAAAACGGCCGGTACGATGCGCCGTTGCACCGGTAAATGCCCCTTTTTCATGGCCGAACAGCTCGGACTCAATCAGGTCTTTGGGAATTGCAGCGACGTTCAGTGCAATAAACTGCTTGTCACGGCGCGGGCTGTGTTTGTGCAGCGCGTGTGCAACCAGCTCCTTGCCGGTGCCGGATTCACCATTGATCAGCACTGTAATATTGGATTGTGACAGCCTGCCGATGGCGCGGAAAACTTCCTGCATCGCGGGTGCTTCACCAATAATTTCCTTGCTGTTTTCAAGAACGGGCGTTGGTAATTCCAGGTCCTGTTCGCGTGCATGCTCCAGTGCGCGCTGTGTCATCGCTACCGCGTCTTCGATGTCGAAGGGTTTGGGCAGGTATTCAAACGCGCCGCGGCTGTAGGAGGACACCGCACTGTCCAGGTCGGAGTGTGCGGTCATGATAATAACGGGGAGTTGGGGATAACGTTCGTGAACTGTAGAAAGCAGATCCAGCCCGTTGATGCCGGGCATGCGGATGTCACTGATAATAGCGTCGGGTCTTTCTTTTTCCAGGCGGTGTAGCAGATCGTCGCCGTTATCAAAACTCTGTGTACTTAAACCTGAGCGGGTCAGGGATTTTTCAAGAACCCAGCGGATTGATTTGTCATCATCAAGAACCCAGACAGTGTTGTGTTTATTCATACCTCGATACCCTGTATCTCATTTGCCGAACTGGCCGGCACTAAATGAATTGGTAGGCGCCTTGCTGAGCACTGGCAGATAAATGGAAAAACGTGTGCAACCTGGCTCGCTCTTGCACTCGATAATGCCCTTGTGCTGATTGACGATGGAATGTGCAATCGACAGGCCAAGACCGGTTCCATCGGCGCGCCCGCTGATCATCGGGAAAAAGATGCTGTCGATCAGTTCAGGCGGGACACCTGGCCCGTTGTCAGTAACTTCTACCCGGATCACCAGTTTGTGGAACACTGTGCCGATAGTGATATTACGCATAATGCGGGTTTTAAGTTCGATCAGACCGGAGCTGTGTTTTACGAGCGGGCTTTCCAGCGCCTGAACAGCATTGCGTACAATGTTGAGCACGGCCTGAATGAGCTGTTCGGCATCACCTTGCAATTCCGGGATGCTCGGGTCGTAATCGCGTTGAATAGTAATATCACGATCTTTGACTTCGGCCTCAACCAGATTGCGGACGCGCTCCAGTACTTCGTGGATGTTCAGCCGCCGGAATTCCATCGGTTTGCGTGAACCCATCAAGCGGTCCACGAGTTTATGCAGACGGTCGGCTTCCTCGATAATCACGTTGGTGTAATCAGTCAGTTCTGAATCAGGCAACTCTGCTGCCAGCAGTTGCGCCGCGCCACGAATGCCACCCAGCGGGTTTTTGATTTCGTGCGCCAGTCCGCGCACCAGCTCGCGTGTGGTTTCGTGTGTTGAAATCAGATTTTCGTCGCGCGAAATTCGTTCAGCATAATTGGTGTTTTGAATTTCTATCAGCACCGCTGCGTCCGGGAATTCCAGCAGCGGTGTCACGGTGTAGTCCACTTGCAGGCTTTTGCCATTCATCAGCACCAGTTGTGTTTTGCGTTTGGTAAAACTGTGCTGATCTTGCAATGCATCTTTTATTTCCCTGGTGTCCTGAGCGGCGTTAATAAAAATATCGCCGATATAAACCTGATGCAGTTGGCGGCCGCTGATGGCCAGCAAACTTTCCGCAGCCAGATTCATGTATTGCACGCGCAACGAGTGATCCAGCACCAGGACTGACGTGGTCAAGCTGTCCAGCAGGCGCTTGAGAGGTTTTGGGTTGCTGTTGGCAAATACGCTAATGGCTGCTGTCCTTTTTATGTGCTGTGCGCGATCTCATTGCTGAAGGCATGCAAGTTCCAAACCACTGTGCATGTGCTGCCTGAAAACTGAATAGACGACGTGTCTGCCAGGTTGGAGCGCACCTGCCTGGGTCGTCGCCAAATGGCGCGCACCAAAATGGAGCATTTGTGCTTCGGGTTCCGAGTATAGAGCGGAATAACCTTTGAGCGAGATAAAAAAATCGCCTGGCGGAAGCCTCCGGCAGGCGATTTTTATTCATGCAAATCTACATCCCGTCTGAATTACAGGCTGTAGTACATGTCGAACTCTACCGGGTGAGTAGACATGTTGAAGCGCAGGCAGTCTTGACGCTTGAGTTCGATGTAAGCATCGATCAGGTCGTCGCAGAATACACCGCCTTTTTTCAGGAACTCGCGGTCCTGGTCCAGGCTGTCCAGTGCTTCGTCCAGAGAGAAGCACACGCGTGGTACCAGCGCTTCTTCTTCTGGCTCCAGGTCGTACAGGTCTTTGCTGGCTGGGTCGCCAGGGTGGATCTTGTTCTGGATACCGTCCAGGCCCGCCATCATCAGTGCAGCGAAGTACAGGTAGGGGTTCGCAGTGTTGTCACCAAAACGCACTTCGATACGGATGGCTTTTGGATTGCCGCCCAGAACGTATGGAATACGGATTGAAGCAGAACGGTTGCGTGAAGAGTAGGCCAGCAACGTGGGTGCTTCAAAGCCTTTTACCAGACGCTTGTAAGAGTTGGTTGAAGCGTTACCAAACGCGTTCAGTGCTTTAGCGTGTTTGATGATACCGCCGATGTAGTACAGAGCGGTGTCAGACAGACCCGCGTAGCCGTCGCCAGCAAAGGTGTTCTTGCCATCTTTCCAGATAGACATGTGAACGTGCATACCGGAGCCGTTGTCACCTACCAGTGGCTTAGGCATGAAGGTTGCGGTTTTGCCGTATGCGTGAGCAGTTGCCCAGACGCAGTATTTCAGGATCTGGGTTTCGTCAGCTTTAGCGACCAGCGTGTTGAAACGTGTGCCGATTTCACACTGACCAGCGTTTGCTACTTCGTGGTGATGCAGTTCAACATCCAGACCCATAGCGGTCATGGTGTCGCACAT
>Ga0265293_10006858_pt1 | contig 17909 bp, 21 predicted proteins | sample Munlanlewell138R_FD_192505 | JGI IMG/M metagenome (GOLD analysis project Ga0265293, IMG submission 192505) | Leachate microbial communities from a municipal landfill in Southern Ontario, Canada - Leachate well 138R | ecosystem: Engineered > Solid waste > Landfill > Unclassified | place: Canada...
CCGAGTTCATCGCTTGCCGTGCTGACGGTATCAGGCGGTTTATTCATCATTATGTAAATTAACTTTTGTGATTGTGCGGTTACCGGCTTGCCGTCGATGTTGATTTTATCCTTTTTAACATCGACCTGATAGTTAAAACCGGTGACAGCTTCGCCGTTTACGGTTACCCTGCCCGATTTGATAGCTTCCGACATCTTGCGGCGCGAGCCGATACCTGCCTGGGTTAATACTTTAAGTAAAGATTGTGTTTCCATAGCCTTATTATATCGTGTATTGGCAGGAAGTAGCCAATCACGCCAACTAACCTCCACTTAGAGCCCATTCCTGAAGGCACAAGTCCCCTTTATGGAGAGAAGGCGAGGTCCCGGCAGGCGGGCTTCGCAATACCGGTAAACTAATTGTCATGATGATTGAGTCATTTCGAATAAAGTCAATAACTTTTAAAAATAGGAACTTACTTCGACAAGCTCAGTACGAACGGATTTATTGTTACTATATCTGCTATTGGAGATGCCGAGGTTACGATTTGGCGGGATTTCTCCCCTCCCCCCGGATCCTTCAGTCACCCCTTGTGACTTCGGGATGACACCTAGTAGAAATGTCACTCTGAGTAAAACGAAGAGTCTAAATGCCGTTCGAAAAGACAAAGACAGACTACTAAGAAATCTATCCCAATCATCATATTTACACAGATTGGCTTTTCATCCTCTTCAAAATCCCTCTCAATCTCACTTTACAAAGGGAGAAATGACAATTATGTTAAGTTTTTCACGCGATTACGAAAAGAAATATTATTGTGTTTTCTCAAAATTACTCCTTTATATAAAAACAATGACTATTCGTCCAATTAGGAAAAGTGGAATCAAAGGTGATTTGCTCCGATACGCCTGTAAAATAAGCCGACAATATTCCATCTATTGCAAAAAGATGTGACAAAAGTTGTTGAATTGCCTTGTTGCAGGATGTAAACTGATATGTAGAATTAAATATTATTTTAGGAGGAGAAAATGGAAGAAAATCAGGCTACACAAGTAAGTTTACCGAGGTTAGGTGATAAGGCGCCCGACTTTGATGCGGTAACTACCCACGGCAATCTCAAACTTGATGATTTCAAGGGAAGCTGGATAATTCTGTTTTCGCACCCGGCGGACTTTACGCCGGTATGCACTACCGAATTCATCGCCTTTGCCGAAATCTTTCCCGATTTGCAGAAACGCGGAGTGGAACTTTTGGGGCTCAGTGTAGATAGTTTATCATCTCATATCGCATGGGCAAGAAATGTCGAGGAAAAGACCGGAGTTAAGATTCCGTTCCCGATTATTGCAGACCTCAGTAAAGAGGTATCTCTGGCTTATGGAATGGTGCACCCCGGACAGAGCAAGACCGAAACCGTCAGATGTGTCTTTATAATCGATGACAAACAGGTAATCAGAACTATTCTATATTATCCGTTAAGCACCGGCAGGAATATGCAGGAAATCCTCAGAATTGTGGATGCCTTACAGATGACCGACGCCAACGGAGTAGCCACCCCCGCCAACTGGAACCCGGGTGACAAGGTAATCGTACCGGCGCCCAATACCCAGGAAGGGGCAGAGGAAAGGGTCAAACAACCCGACTACGAATGTGTCGATTGGTACCTTTGCAAGAAGCAGCTATAGAGAAGATTTAAAGGAGGGGTATTATGCCTTGTATTAATCCGGAGGGGAAACCGACTGAAACCGGTAAAAAAGTTTTGCAGGCACTGAGAGATAACGGATTATGTTCTGCGGAAAAAGTAGCGGAAGTAACCGGTGTAGCGTTGTTTCGAGTAAGAAGCGGACTGCGTGATATGGTGGAAGCCGAACTGGTTGAACTGGTAGAAGATAAATATAATATTACTGAAAAGGGCATTAAGCTAATCGAATAGCTTAAAACATACAGCGGATTGGCTCCGGGCTGTTGCTGTTACTGCCGTATGGCTACCAGCAGTACCCCGGGGCCTCCATGAACCCCCAGCCCTGCCCCCAGTTTCAATATCATAACTTTACCGCTGTCGACAAACTCTGAAATCTGTTCCTTTAACTGGTTTGCCTTATCGGGGACCTCACTATGAACAATCAATAACTCTTTTATGCCGCTGTTGTTTTTCACAAAGTGTACAATTTTTCCCATCCCTTTATCAAAAGTACGCGCCATTCCGGCACGCGCGATATCTCCGTTATTGAACGTTAAAAGAAGCCTGATATTTAATATGGAAGCGGCAGATAAAACCATCCTTTTTACGCGTCCGCTGAACGTAAGATACTTAACGGTATCGAACATACCGAACATTTTAATGTGTTCAATGGTTTCTTTAATTTTTTCTGTAATTTCATTCATTCCGAGACCGGCTTTCGCCATCCTGGCAGCCTCCATAACTATCAGGGCTAAACCGCCTGAATTGAACTTTGAATCGATCACCTCGATCGGTAAGTTACCGTTAATTTTATTTTTAGCCAGAAGAGCCGAGTTATATGTACCGCTAATCCTTGAAGAAATATGGATGGAGATTATGCCGTCGGCTTTATTTGCATATTGTCCGAATACCTTTGCAAAATCCTCCGGAGCAGGCTGTGAAGTTGCCGGATGCACCGGAGAGCTTTCCAGCATACGATAGAATTGCTCGTTTGTCAGGTCTATCCCGTCACGGTAAACCTTATCTCCGAAGCGGACATACACAGGAACCACGGTAATACCCAAAGACTCTGCCAGTTCACTGCTGATGTCGGAAGTGCTGTCTGTTATTATTTTTATACTCATTATCTGTCTAACCTTTCAACTATGACCTGAAACTGTTTACCCGAAAACAGCACAAGAAATGTGTGGTATCTCCCCTTGTCTATAATTAATTCTATAGCCGACTTTTTATCCAGTCAATACATTTTGGCGTCAAATTGCCTATTTATTCCGCTTTTTGAGAGCTGATAACTCTAAACCGGTAGATAATATAAAGCAAACCGGATAATAGCAGAGGCAGCGAAACAAAAATAATAGTATAAACGACTCCCTTCCCGGCAACCTGCCCCGGGTATCCGGGGGAAATTAGTATATCGATAACTGTTACAGCTATCGCCAGTAACACCATCAGCAGCCCACCGCTAAAACGATACTTTTTGGCAACAATTAAAAAGACAACCGGAAGAGGAACCACAAACCATAACCAGACATACCTCTGAGTCCAGTCTTCCTGAAAAATAAGATTAAAAAATAAAAGCGACACAGCTCCGATTATACCGAGCCACAAAGCCGCTTTCGGGAGATAGCTTCTTGACTGACATTCACTATTCATTGTACCGACTCCTTTTTGTTTCTGTTGATAAATAATCCCCTAAACCATTCTATTATTCTTTTTGATAATTCGACTACCCATCTCCAGTTAAGAATAATATGGATAATAACGATAGCCGCAATCGATACCGAAACCCAGACATGTATATCGAGCCACACGTTTCTTTGCAACCCCCAGAAGGTGCGACCGCCCCCTTGCAGCATATAAAAATAATCAAGAGCGCCGCGCGGCAGCATAAGCCACAGCACAAAACCGCTGAAACAATCCACCATAAACAAAATAAAGAGCGTAATAGAAGCTATAAGCTGTTCCCCTGCTTTTCTGACAGTTCCGCCAAATTGACTATTAACTCTTTTAAACATCTCCCCTAACCAGCTCCAATGCAGGAGAAGGTGCAGAAGAACCAACCCCAGTAAAATTACCGATGCCCAGTTGTGTATCTCAATCCATAAATATCTGGGTATACCCAATGCCGTAAAATAGTTACCGCCAAAACCCATCCCCTCATTACCGCACATATCAAAATGAACGCCATAACCCCGCGGAATAACAAACCACAGGATATAACTGGAAGCCAGTACGGAAATAATAGACAGTGCCAGTATAATATCAAGGAAATAATAGGTTATGGATTTTTGATATCTTTTTATTTCCACCAATTTCATAGAGCTGACCCTGAATCAACCTCCTGTTTTTATTAAGGCAGTTTACAGAGCGCCCTTTTTTACCTGAATTATATTAGCCAGTGTGATGTTATGCATTTCGTTATCGAGGGTCTTTTGCAGCTTCTGCAATTTATAGGATACCGGACAGGGCTTTGCCGTGACACAGTTATCATCATCAAGCAAACAGGGGCGGATTATGATGCGCCCCTGAACAGCATCAACCACATCCAACAGACTTATATCACAAGGCTTCTTTGCCAGTGAAAAACCCCCGTTAACGCCCTTAAAACTCTTAATTATATTTGCCCTGCGCAGTTTCTGCAGTATTTTATAGGCAAAATCCACCGGAATATTCTGCCCTTCTGTCAAATCTGCTGCCGTGACCGGGGAATTACCTTCTCTCAGTGCCAGGCTAACCAGCATACGCATGGCATAATCGGTGTCGGATTTAATTAAAAATACTTTACCGTCCATAATGGACAATTTTAGTCCGATATCTGCCGACTGTCAATAAGCTCATAAAGCAACCGGATATAAACCGGACCTGTACAAAAATCGAAGTTATTGTTTGTTATATTTAAACTTGGCAAACAATAAACTGCCCACCAGTACAATTGATATCGCATTCCATATAATTACCGCCGGCAAACTCAGAGCGATTCCGTATGCCATCCAGAACGAAACGCCCACCCCTAAAAATATATTGAATGTAAGGCTGATTTCACGTGCGCTTTTAAGGCGATACAACCGCACAACCTGTGGAATTAAAGATGTAGTTGTAAAGAAACCGCCTACCAGACCCAGTATTTCCTGCCATTCCAATTTATCCACTCTCCTGAAACCGGCTCAAATTATTCCCATATTATATCGCTGCTGCTTCATTATTTACAGCGATTAAAATATTTAAGAAAAACATATTATAAACATCTATTCTCCATAATTTCTCCATATTGTATTTATATAATAATAATCATCCGGAAGAAAAGCGGATAAAGAATAAATAATGGAGGAACATAATGAGGAAAAAATTGTCAATTGCAATCGGATTACTGCTGGTTGCAGGCTTGTTGTTCGTGGGAGTCGGAGGCTCTACCCTGTCTGCCGGACCGGCAAATGATACCACAGCTTTTTCAAGCGGGGCAGGTGCTAAAGCCGAAACACAAAGCGGCACATGCGCAGTTACCGGTATACCACAAATGGGAGGTATCTACTCAGCTGACGTATGCGCTACCGTTTGCGAATTGCTCGGCATAACACAGGATGTACTACAATCCCAGCGACTGGACGGATTGAGCATGGTGGAGATTGCAGCCGGCTACGGAGTAACTGAAGATGAACTGGTAGAGGCTATTATGGCTGTTAAAACCGCTAACTTACAGGAACTTGTAGCTGATGGAACGATTACACAGGAAGAGGCTGATTTAATGCTTCAGAGTATGCTGGAGAGAACTTGTGAAATGGTCAACGCCACCCAGGTCGGGCATTTCGGAGGCAATGGGAATCAGGGCGAAAGCCAAAACGGAAAATCCAACAGCTGGGGCGAATGCAGTGACGGGAACGGCCCCGGCGACCGGCATCAATGGGGAAAACAAGCCTGATAATCCCAAAAAACAATGGCAATTAGAGGCAGATGTATATCTGCCTCTAATATTATTACTTGCTAAACTTAAAATATGTGAGTAATATTATTTTCAGGCGAAACAGGAGAAATCCGCATAATGGGCAAGAAGATTCTGGTCGTAGATGATGAAAAGAAGATAACGGAAATCGTTACCGCTTATCTCGAGAGAGACAATTTTTCCGTTATCACCGCTTATGACGGACAGGCAGCGCTGGATGCTGTTAAAAAATATTCTCCTGATTTGATAATCCTCGACCTGATGCTGCCCGAGATTTCCGGATGGGATGTTTGTCGCATGCTGCGAAAAGACTCCGGCATTCCCATAATAATGCTGACTGCCCGTGATGAAACAGCTGATAAAATCGTAGGGCTCGAACTGGGAGCGGACGATTATGTCACCAAACCGTTCGATGCCAAGGAACTGGTATCACGCGTAAAAGCTGTACTTCGACGTTATGAAGGTGCTCTAAGCGATACTCCGAATAAGATTTATGCCGCAGATTTAACAATCGACATTGAGCGGCGGCTGGTAACCCGCGGGGAGCAGAACATTGAACTGACCCCTATCGAATTCGACCTTTTGCAACTGCTTGCCAGACATCCGGGGCGGGTATTCAGCCGAATGCACCTGCTCGACAGCATCCAGGGAGATGCTTACGATGGCTATGAACGCACCATCGACAGCCATATCAAGAATCTGCGTAAGAAAATAGAACCCGAGCCGGAAAAACCCGGATACATCATCACTGTTTACGGCGTGGGATACAAAATGGAGGCCGGCGGGTGAATAGGCTTGGCTGGAAGCTGACCGGAACGATTTTACTGGTGGTCGCCGTCTGCATCAGCTTAATGGCAATTATGGTTAATCTTATCACTACCAACGAGTTCAACCGTTATGTCAGCCAGAGTAATATGTCCCGCATACAGGATATAGCGGACAGTATCGGAGATTTTTACAATACTCAAGAAAACTGGACCGGTATCGGAGAAGTTATAGATAAATTGGTGTGGTCTGCTAATTCCCGCATAGTGGTAGCCGATAATTCCGGATTGATTGTAGGAGATACCGAACAGGAGTGGCTAGCTGAATATTCCGATGCTATAGGACTGCTTAACGGAACGCCGATAATAGTTTCCGGCAATTCGGTAGGAGAAGCCTTTGTCTTCACTTACAGCCAGGGTAACGGACACGGAGCCGGACATATGGGTGGGCAGGGACAACAATGGGTCCAATATACCGATAATTCAAATATGATTCTCGATACCGCTCAACAGGATTATTTAGACCAGGTAAACAGGGCTATCCGGATTTCCGCGATAACAGGCATTGCAATTGCGCTTATTCTCGGTTTTCTGTTGACACAATATCTGATTAACCCCATTAAAGCGCTGACCGGCGGAGCCCGGCATATCACAGGAGGAGACCTTACATACAGAGTCAAAGTAAGCTCGGGAGATGAAATAGGCGAATTAACAGAGACCTTTAATACTATGGCTTCCAGATTGGAAGCGAGTGAACAGACACGAAAACAACTGATGGCTGATATAACACATGAACTAAAGACCCCTCTGACAGTCATCGGAGGCACGGTTGACGGCATTATGGATGGTGTTTTCAATCCTGATATAAAACACCTGGAAACCATTAAGGAACAGACTACCCTGATGACACGATTGATTGAAGACCTGCGTGACATCTCCCTGGCAGAAACAGGACAGCTCAAGCTGGAAAAGGTCTATTCCGATATTTCGGAACTGACCGGGCAAGTTGTTGCACAATTCGAAAAATCAGCTGCAGAAAAAGGGCTCAAGCTGCAATTTAATGATATGAAGGCTCTTCCCAAACTGCTCATCGACCCGGCACGTATAAAACAGGCTATTACCAACCTGCTTACCAATGCCATACGGCACACACCCGCAAACGGCATGATTTCAATTTCGATTGAAAGTAGGGATAAAAGTGAGCGCTTCGGTGCAGAACATATCCTGATATCCGTATCCGATACGGGAGAGGGCATCCCGCCTGAGCATTTGCCGCATATCTTCGACAGATTCTACAGGGCAAAAACAGCCCGCTCGAGAAATGACGGGGGGACAGGGCTAGGTCTGGCAATTGCCAGCCAGATGATACTGGCACATGGCGGAAGCCTGTGGGCGGAAAGCGAACCGGGAACCGGGAGCACTTTTTTTATTGCACTGCCCATCGATAGAGGCTGAAAAGGTTATACCGAATACTTCGATTGACAGTCATTCATATCTGTAAAAGCGACGTATTGCCACATAGTCGTATTTTTATATAACGACCGAACTTGCTGCTACTTTCGATAGACATATATGTCATTCCTCTTTCCCGCACAAAAACCGGGATTATTTACAATTTCCTGTGCTTTTACCCTATCCTCACCCCTAACCCTGCGTTATATATATTAGAAAACAGAATAACACTCTATATAATCAAAGGAGGAATCAAAATGAGTAACAAGTTGTTATCTGTGGTAGGAATTACCTTAGCATCGCTGGTACTTTTAGCCGTAGGCGCTTTTGGCTTTGCACTGTCTTCGGATAAAACATCGACCGGCATAGTCAGCCAGCAAAATGTGGGCATATGGGTAAACGGCAGCGGAGAAGTGACCGTTGTTCCCGATATAGCCGTTTTAAACTTGGGGGTTTATGTCCAGATGGACACGCTGGAAGAAGCACAGGCACAGGCGGCAGAATCGATGGCGGCCATTATGGCAGTTCTGGAAAGCTACAATATCGATGAAAAAGACATCCAAACCAGTAATTACAACATTTCCCCCATGTGGAACTGGGACAAAGACGGCAACAGATACCTATACGGATATAGTGTTTCAAATACGGTTACCGTTAAAGTCAGGAATACCGACCATACCGGCAGCCTTATTGACGATGCAGTAGACGCCGGCGGCGAATATACCGTTATAAACGGCATCAGCTTCACTGTAGATGCCCCCGAGGCTTACTACGAGCAGGCTCGCGCCAAAGCGATAGAAAATGCTATAGCCAAAGCAACTCAGATTGCCGAGTTAACCGGTGTTACCCTGGGCGACCCGAATTATATTGTAGATAACAGCAGCAATTACGGCCCCATCTACTATTATCCGGCTTATGATAAAGAAAGAGCCGACGGGCAAGCGCCTACCAGCATCAGCACCGGAGAAGTAAAGATTTCCACAGGCATCCAGATAGTTTTTGATATAAAATAAACGATGAAACAATAATAGAATATTAAACGCTAAACATAAAAGAGGCGGATTGAAAATCCGCCTCTTTTTAATTACCGGCAATTGCCTTAATACAGCTATTAAAAAACTGCCTTTAAAGTTCGGCTTTTTCAAAAAGCAGGTTCAGAACTGATTCCGCGGTCGACATATTGGTTGCCAGCGGTGTATCGTGAACATCGCAAACCCGCAATAGAGCAGAAATATCCGGTTCGTGAGGCTGCGCAAACAACGGGTCTCGCAAAAAGATGACCGCTTCCAGTTTTCCCTCCGCCACCATAGCGCCCACCTGCTGGTCGCCGCCCATAGGACCGCTCTGCAGCAGAGTTACCGGTATCCCGGTGCTATCCTTTATAAGCTGCCCTGTTGTTTTAGTAGCTACCAGATTGAAATTCGACAGCTTATCCTGATACCTTTGAACCAGTTCGACCATATCTTCCTTTTTGGCGTCGTGAGCTACCATTGCAATAGTATATTTTTTCATCATCTCACCTGTCTTTTAATCGTTGTACATATCCAAATCTACTATAAATTAAGAAAAGGGTCAAGAGAAAAACGGCAATAATAACATAATTCCTGTTGACAATGTAGTTCTCTTCCTATAAACTGTTAGCGTATCATTAACTATTTATACCATATTTATTCTTCCGATACGACCTGATAAGCGACTTATAAATCATGAATAAAACAGAATTAATCCAGAAAGCGGTTGGTTTCCAGAAAGAAATCAATCGCTTAATAATGGGGTACCGGACTGAAAAGTGGCTTGCCCTGAATGTTACCATTACCCAGCTTAAGAGCTTAATCTATATCTACAATAAAGGAAAAGCCAGCTTTAAAGACCTTGCAGGCGCGCTTAACGTTTCACCCCCTGTAGTAACCGGCATTGTAGACAGGTTGTCATCGCAGCACATTATCAAGCGCATAGACAACACCGGCGACCGCCGTATACAGTGGCTTACCATTACCGAAAAGGGGAAACAGCTTTTAAGTGACATACGGCAGGATTCAAGCGACGAAATGGTAAAAATGCTCGAAGTTTTAAGCGAAGAGGATATTGCTGCTTTAGTACAGGGGTTTAGCGCCCTTATAAAGACGGCTGAAAATAACATTACCGGTAACGAACAGCTTGCTGTTGCAGTAAACAACCGGCAGTCCTGATGGCTGATTATAAAATATTTTCCATTAAATAAATACAGAGAGGTAAACATTATGGCAGTAAAAATAGTAACCGACAGCAGCGCAGATATCCCACCGGAGCTGTTAAAAGAATTCGACATCACCGTTGTTCCGTTATACGTCAGATTTGGAAACGACGTATTTAAAGATAAAGTGGATATTTACGATCAAGAGTTTTACAAAAGACTGGTCAGCGGAGAAGTTTTTCCCGCCACCTCCCAGCCGACCCCGCTTGACTTCAAGCAGGTTTACGAAGAATTGGCAAAGGATGCAGACGGTATAGTATCCGTTCATCTATCGTCAAAATTAAGCGGAACTATTCCTTCGGCGTTGCAAGCCCGTGAGTCAATGCAGGGCTCATGCCCTATCGAAATAATCGATTCGCTCTCGATTACCAGCGGACTGGGAATGGTATGTCTTGAAGCTGCCAGAGCCGCCAAAGCAGGGAAAAATATGGAAGAGGTGGTTAAGATTGCCAGTGACGCAGTTAATGAAATACATTTTATGGTAATTTTTGATACCTTGAAATATCTGGCAAAAGGCGGACGTATCGGCAAGGCAAAAAGCCTGATGGGAGCAATGCTGAACATTAAACCCCTTATAGGTATGAAAGACGGCGAAGTTGTTCCGCTGGCTAAAGCTCGCAGCTACTCCAAAGCTATGGAACAGCAATATGAATTCATTGAGAAAGCAGTAAAGGAAGGCGAAGTAAAAGAAGTATCAATAATGTATAATACCAGCAAAGATGCAGCCGATACACTTGCCGACCGAATTGCTCCCCTCTATCCAAAAGAAAAGATACTAATGGGGGAAATCGGTCCCATACTGGGCACCCACGGCGGTCCGAATATGCTGGTGGTTTGCATACGCGGCAAATTGACCAAATAGCATATGATAGTATTTAGGATATATTAAGACCGGAAAACAATGTTACCCCCTGTTTTATCGAACAGGGGGTATTTTTTTATAATATTGGCAATACCTCTATAAATCCCCGTTTCTTAGTTCATCAATGAATGGCTGGTATGCCAACCTGACAGGAGCATCATCAGGCAGACCGGTGCAAATAACGAGATTATAGTAATCCTGAGCGACTTTCCCCTGCTGCTCACGGTTGTAGTCACGAAAGTGCTTGCCTTTGGACCAATCCTTTACCAGTTGTTGCCAGCCGCCGTAATCATAACCTTCTTTCATCTGCGCCCGCAGCGCCTGCGGAATATAGACACAGCCGATTTTCTCAAACTGAAAAACGTGCACCAGTTCATGCACAACCAGAGCCAAATCGGTTCTTGAACACCCGCTTTTTTGGGGAAAATTAATGGTATGAAAAAGGGTAAATGCCCGGTTGCGGTTAAATTTGAATATTACTGAAAGGATTCTGCCTTCGGCAACTCTCACACTTTCATAGCTGATTGCATTTGCACCCAGTACGCTTGAAGCGGCGGATAATTCGGAAGACCGGAGAACACTTACGGAGGTCAGCAAATGCCATATTTTCTCCAGTACTGACGGAGCTCTAATTATATCTAAAAATCTGCAAACGGCTTCCATAATTAGTAACCTTTGTTATCCTGAAACTGACACGTTAATACTAGTATCCGTCATATAAGCTGTCAAGATAAAAAAGGGTTTCATTTTTCAAAAAGATAGCGTCGCAGACATTTTATGTCTATCGTTAGTTTTTACAAAAAATATATTGCTATCGGAATGAGATATAGAATATAATCAAAAACAATATTTTACGGGAGAATATATATGGAAGTAAAAGAAAATCCGCCACGCCGCACTGCTTTGATATGGATGGGGATTGCGGTTATAGGGATAATGGTTATTTTTTTACCCGGGATTGTCGGGATGGACGGATTCGAAGGCGGCTATGCGGTTTCGGTCGCCGGGGTTCTTATATTTCTGACCGGGTTGATTGCGGGTTTGCTCTATTTCAAACTGGCTAAAAGTGTCGATTCAATAATACGCAGTGAAAATGTACTGGCGCACTGGACATATACCCCGGAACAATGGCGACAATATACAGAGGAAGAACATAAGGATAATGCCGCCGGCAAGTGGGGACTCTTTATGTTAATTGCGGGCATCGCTGTTGTGGTGGGTATAATTTTAGCGATTATAATCGGGGAGGATTTCCTGTTAATCGCACTGATAATACTTGGTATAATCGCCGTTGCCGGACTGGCGGCTTTTTTCTCTACTGTCGGCTCTTACCGCTATAATAAAAAACACCACGGGGAAGTCTATATAACACCTGACGGGGCTTATTTCAACCGCCAGATGCATATCTGGAAAGGTTTGGGGAACAGGCTTGAGGAGGCCTTTTTCGATAATGAAAGGAACGGACTGCCGCGACTCTCTATTACATATTCTGCCCTCGCCGCTTACAAACGCAATTACTGGACATTAAGAATACCGGTTCCGCCCGGCGAGGAGGATAATGCACGAAGTATTGCCAATCGAATCGGGCAGACCCACCTGCAATCCGGTAACTATATTTAAATAATGCCGACAGATGTGGTTATAAAAAACGGTTTCTAAAAAAGGGTTAGGTTGCTTTTCAAATAATTTAAAGGAGGGGGGAATGGGCGTGACAAAGAAATTTACGATTCTGCATTCAAACGATATGCACGGTGATTTTTTAAGCGAAGTCAAAGCAGGCTGCAACAGCCTTATCGGCGGTCTGGCGCTATTATCCGGATACGTCAATAAAGTCAGGCATGAAGAAAAAAATGTGCTTTATGTAATTTCAGGAGATATGCTGCAGGGTTCGCTGATAGATTCGGAATACCAGGGCATTTCCACTATGGAGATTATGAACTATCTCGCTCCCGATGCTGTTTCACTGGGCAATCATGAATTCGACTACGGTTTGCCGCAACTGCTTTTTTTGGAAAAAATGGCTAATTTTCCCATTGTCACCGCCAATATTTATATAGAAAAATACGGTAGAAGGCTAATGAGGCCTTACCTGATTTTAAAAATGGACGGATTCGATATTATGTTTATAGGTATCCTGACGGAAAAGGTGCTCGATGCCTTAAGAAAGGATAAACTGGTTGGCAGCTTCATCTCTCTGGAAGATGCCGCTCACGAGGTAGGTGTTATCACCGATGCCTATAAGAATGATGACATCGATTTGACGATACTGCTGACTCATATCGGATATGAATCCGATATCGAGCTGGCAAAACTCTTAAAGCCGGAATGGGGCGTCGATATAATCATCGGCGGCCATTCGCATACTATACTGAAGCAACCGACCACAGTTAATAATGTTCTTATAGCACAGGCGGGAGTCGGTACCGACCAAATCGGCAGATTCGACATTACGGTCGATGATGATACCAACAGTATTGTCGAATGGAAATGGCAGCTTATTCCAATCGAAGAGGGTATTGCCGAACCGGATATGAAATTAAAGGAATATATCGACAGTTACGCCAGCGAAATCGACCGCAAGTATAATGCTATCATCTGTAAATTTACCGATGTTATGACGCACCCCTGCCGGGAGGTTGAAACCTCACTGGGCAACCTCTTTGCCGACGCACTGGCAGAGATTGCGCAGTGCGATGTTATGCTGATCGGCTCAGGTTCAATTCGCAGCAAACAACTTGGACCTGCAGTTACTTTAAAGGATTATCGAACATGTTTTCCCTTTAAGGATTACCTGACACGCTTTTTCATTACCGGAGCGCAGTTAAGGCGTATTTTTGCCCACATTATGCGCCCCGAAAACCGCGACGGCGAGGGTGAATGCTATCAGGTAAACGGTAAAATTCGCGCCGTTTATAACGATATTGCACATGATTTGTTTTCCCTGGAATTTGAAGGACAACCTATTGAAGACGACCGCAAGTATTCTATCGGACTTATCGGATACCACATTTCCAATTCTGCCGCATACCTTGATATCACAAACGAGGAATTGCTAATACACGGTATACCCAAGGTAGTTGCCACTTCCGTACCGGAAGCACTTGAAGAATATCTGAAATATCACCAGAACATCGGACGTGCAGTTGAAGGACGATTGATATACATATAATAAATATCCCGACCGTACGGTCGGGATATAACAGCATTTTATATATCTATTTGAAACGGGCTATTTTATCAATCCGACTTTTCTTAACGACTCAGCAGCCTGTTGCTGATAGGCGTCGTTAATCTCGAATTTATACTTTCCACTCATTGTTTCAATTTCCAGCGGTCTGGTCGTTTTTTCGTCATCATCACTACCACCGAAGCTACTGTTAAATCCGACGCTGAAAGAGCCTTTCTTGAATAGTACCTTATCAGGCTTAAATTTCACTTTGCGTATCTGGTTCATATATATAGCAAAATTGGCCGGATTTTCCTGTAGCGCTATGTCCGGCGGCACCTGTAAATAGCGTTGCCATAACGTATAACCACTGCCCATTGCCGCAAAGAAACCTCCAACCCCCTGTCCGCGATGCTTGGAAGCCTCTTCTTTTATCATCTCGGAGGTTAAAATAGCACAGATCATGCGGTGATTTGTCACGACTATATTGAATGTATCAGACATGATCAGATTTTTCTTTTTATTAGCGTTGGGAATAACCCCGATTACCACTTCCCCGGGAATCGGGCCTGCCGGCGGCTGATATCCGTAACCGGGAACCGCCTGCTGCGGTGCATAATACGGCTGCTGCGCTGAATATGGCGGCTGCTGATAAGCTGGCGACTGTTGCGGGGCTTGAGGCGGAGGGGCTGCCTGCGTCCGTGGGGCTGCCGGAGGCGGCGAATAAGGCGGCGGTAAATTAACGGGGGGCGGCTGATGCGCAGCGACCGGGGGAACCTCCTTTGCAGTGCTTATATTAGCCACAGGGGAACCACAACCGGCACAAAATTTCGCCCTTGCTCCTAATGGATGTCCACAATTTGTACAAAAATTTCTTGCCGCAGTCATACAGCACCTCGCTTTACTATAGTACTTAATTATTGCATATAATTTTTAAGCGTGCAATGGATTTTACCCATTTTTTGCCATAATAATACACAAGAGAAATTAACACACCATATCAACCAAAGATGGCTATACAGAGTAAAAGGACGTTTATTATCTCTCTATTACCTTTTGGCTTGCTTAACACTTGATTATTAAATAGCGTCGATTTCTGTCTGGCTCAATATGTTGATACCGGCTTTTTGCAAAGCCGAAATACCACCTTCAATATCTGACGGACGAATAATGATACATGCTTCTTCAAAATTGCTCCGGTAGAATGAATAACTGTACTCGATGGAAATACCGGCATCATCCAAAGCAGCCATTACTTTTGCCAGGCCCATAGGTTTATGCGGCACACGAACACCGATAACTTTATTGGTTTTGGCAATATAACCACCCTGATGCAGCACACTTAAAGTGCTATCGATATCCTCGCTTTTTACAATAACACGTATTATACCGAAACCACTGGTGTCGGCAATGGTAAGCGCCAACAAGTTGATTCCTTTCTCTCCCAGCAGTTCAGTCATATTGCGAAGTGAGCCGCGAACATTTTCCAAAAATATCGAAATCTGCGAAACAAACATATCAAAGCCTCCTTTTGTCCACCACGCGTTTCGACTTGCCCTCAGAGCGCGGCAGGGAACGGGGCGGTACAAGCTTAACATCCGCCTGAATGCCTACTACGGATTTAATCTGCGAAGCTATGGAGTTTTCCAGAGCCTGAATCTGGCTTATCGTATCAGAGAACATATCCTCGGTCAATTCTACGTGTACTTCCAGATTATCCAATGAAGCCCGACGGTCGGCAATAATGAGATAATGAGGAGTTATCCCGCCAACTGACGCCAGAACGGACTCAATCTGACCCGGGTATACATTAACACCCCTGACTACCAGCATATCATCGGTGCGGCCTGCCAAACGACTCATTCTCAGTGTAGTACGCCCGCAGGAGCAGGGCACATCGTTTAGTGTACAAATATCGCGGGTGCGATAGCGCAACATTGGCTGCCCTGTTTTTGTAATGGTAGTCATCACAAGTTCGCCCGTTACACCGCAGGGTAAAGGCTTCCCTGTTTTGGGGTTTACCACTTCCGCAATGATATGGTCTTCATTTATGTGTAATCCACTCTTCATCTCACACTCGAATGAAACACCCGGCCCGGCTATTTCCGACAAACCGTATATATCAAGGGCATCTATCCCGAATAATTTCTCGAGCTCGGCACGCATCTTCTCACTCCAGGGCTCGCCTCCGAAGCAACCGCCCTTCAATTTTAACTGCGACAATATGCCCATATCCCGTGCCGTTTCCCCCAGATAGATAGCATAAGATGGAGTGCAGCACAGTATTGTCGTTCCAAGCTCTTTCATCATTATGAGCTGTCTCTGCGTATTTCCACTTGACATCGGGATTACCATAGCGCCCAGCCGAGTCGCCGCCTGATGCAAACCCAGCCCGCCGGTAAACAGTCCGTATCCGTAAGCAACCTGAACTATGCTTTTGTCATCACAGCCGGCAGCAGCCAGAGCACGTGCCGCCATTTCTGTCCAGACTTCTATATCGTTTTCCGTATATCCGGTAACAATCGGATTGCCCGATGTGCCCGATGACCCCTGAATACGAACAATTTGCTGTTGCGGAACAGCCAGCAAACCGAACGGGAATCCGTCGCGTAGGTCATTCTTTTCCATAAACGGAAGCAGATGCAAATCGTCGATGCTGTGAATGTCCTCCGGCTTGATGCCGGCTTTATCCATACGCTCTCGATAAAACGCTACATTGTTATATTCGTGCTTTACCGTTGCCCGCAATCTTTCCGACTGCAGTTTTTTCCGCTCATCCCTGCCAATGCTTTCCATAGCAGGATTCAAGATGCTCATAGACTTACCTCATAATAAAATAATACGGTTCCGCCCTGAAAAACAGAACCGCAACAATTCGTTTTTCGACAAAAAGATAAGGTTATTATAAAGCAAATAAGCGGTTAAGAAAAATCAACAATAAAACAGGTTAGTGTAAATAAGGTTGCAGATTGTATCCGAGGTCTTATGTATTGGGGGAAATAATGGTGGGCCACTCTGGATTCGAACCAGAGACTCTCCCGACTTTATCGGGATGTTCTAACCAACCGGCGAAAGATAACCGGAATTGACGATTGTACCCGAGGTCTTATGTATTGAGAGGAAAATGGTGGGCCACTCTGGATTCGAACCAGAGACCCCAGTCTTATCAGGACTGTGCTCTAACCAACTGAGCTAGTGGCCCATTTATTCTATTGTATTAACAGACTCCAACTCCGAATACGCTCCCGATTTTATCGGTACGCCCTAACCGAGCCGGTACCCCTAATCGCAAGGCTTATTCTAACGCAAAACATTGCTATAAATCAAGTTCACATTAAAAAAAGAGCGTAGCCTTTGGTGGCTACGCCTTTACGGTAAATCTATCGCATAATTCAATTATCGCTTTTTTCCGACTTATCACGAATTCGGCTGATATCTTCCTTCATCTCGATAAACAAAGTAATCATCTTGGAAACAGCCATAAAGAGCATTCCGGTAACGGCAGTACCTACAAGCCCCGCCAGCAGGAATCCGATTTTAGCGATTGCCGTTGCCGCCCCTACTGCGATAATAATTGAAACGGCAACGCCGACGGCAATAATAACCCAGGATAATATCCAGAGGCACAGGGCTATTATTCGCAGCGTCTGATACTTCATTTTTTATCTTCAATAAAAAACCTTAACAACTGGATAGCGAAAGGAAGGAGAGTGACTTTGAATAATCAAAGTTCCGACCTAGGAGTCTTAGACGTTCGGATCTAAGTCAATCTCCCTAGAAAGGAGGTGATCCAGCCGCAGCTTCCGCTACGGCTACCTTGTTACGACTTCGTCCCAAT
>Ga0265293_10006859_pt1 | contig 17902 bp, 21 predicted proteins | sample Munlanlewell138R_FD_192505 | JGI IMG/M metagenome (GOLD analysis project Ga0265293, IMG submission 192505) | Leachate microbial communities from a municipal landfill in Southern Ontario, Canada - Leachate well 138R | ecosystem: Engineered > Solid waste > Landfill > Unclassified | place: Canada...
CAGTAGATATATTATCCACAGTATTAAGGCTTTCAGGATAACTACCAGGACGATTATCTAGATCATCAATAGAAGCATTTAATCTATCATAAGTGCTCTTATTTAAATCATTTAAAACGAGGCTATCAAAAGGGTTTCCATCTTCAGGGATTTGAACCGTTTTACCTTTAGCTCCTATACCAATTGGCAATCCAGCAGGACCTATTTTATTTTCATAAAAATTAGACATATGCTTCTCCATAATTTAAGGTGTCAAATGGGATATTCTCGTTAGGATATAATATATCTGTTTCAAGTGGTTTATTATCAGTAGCTGGAATATTCTTTGTAATAGCCGTTAATTGCTTATTGATTATTACAAGTCTACGCTCTAAACCAGCAAGCTCTGTCTCTAGTGCACGTAATTCTGCATCACCAATGTATGTATATTTATCAGCTATTTTCTTTCGTTCATGATACTTTAGAGTATCCCCTATAGCTCCACCCAAGCCAACCAGGCCTTCTCTAAAGTCTCTCGATCCTGCAGCTAATCTAGACCGTTCTTCAGCACCTCGTTGTATAAACGGTGAAAGAATATCCGTAGATGTTAGATTATTAAATGTTGGTCCCATAAGATCCTCCTTAAATGCTAGCCAATGTTAATTGTGTTCTAGCATTAGCCTTTGCCTGTTCAAGATTAGCTTCATTCTCTGCCCTCTTAGACTGCCAATCTAAGAATTCGTTGCCTAAATCTCTCTGTTGACCAATCTTCCATTGATCTCCCTGCATCTTGCTATCAAGCCTCTTTTGCATATTACTAATATAATCGATAAACTCTGTATAAGCTTGGGCACGATCAGTTTGATACTGATTTAAAGCGGTATTATATAGATTGTCATATTCTCTAGCAGTATTCTCCGAGATAGCTTGAGCAGCCCCTGTGCCTCTACCTAACGCAGACCCCGCTGCACTAGCTGAAACTTTACGATTGCTCTTATCTATTACATCCTCATAATAAGGATTCAAAAAATCCTCTACTGATTTATCATACGAAAACTTAAAGTCTGTACCTTCATCATCTCCGTATAAATAATCCGTAGGATCAAAGTCACTTATAGCTCGAGCGGCTGCATCTATATCGGCTTGAGATCCGCCTGGTGAATAAGTATTATAGAATGTATTAAAGATATCTCCAACTTTATCGTAGGAAGCATTAAGTTGATTAGCTGCGCTCCTTAGAGCCTCCATTCTTTCTTCTTCAGACTTAGAATTAGCCCATGCAGAGAATAATCCGCCTAAAAAACCCAACCCAGCTCCTATAGCTGTTCCATATCCAGGAGCTACGGCTGTTCCCGCAGCAGCTCCACTTGCCGTAGAGGACGTAACGGTTCCTACGTTTTCTAATTTTGTAGAAGAGGACATATATAATACTCCTTTAAAGTTTCAAAGTAAATTGTGCTGAAAATTGCTGACCAGGCTCCATAGTGAGCTCTATACTATTCTCTACAAGAATATTAGTAGACCCTGAAGGAGATAATATCTGAAGATAGAATGGCCAATGTTCAGGAAGTTGAAGGTTGATAATTGATTGCTCGGAGAATATAATGGATGATAAATAAGCATGACTCTTTACTATAGTCAAACGATACTTATCCTTCCACTCTCTTCCCCATGATCCCTGTAAAGCAGGAGCAAGATTCTCTACTTTATTAGTTATTTTAGTTAAGTGCATAATATCCTTGTATTCATTCAATAACGAGTTATCTAATATTTAATATATACTAGTAGGTTCAGCACCTATCTTTGCTGAAAGTATACAGAAGTTAAAGTTATCCGAGCACGAGAATCTTACATTCAACACTTCTCCATATCCAAGATTAAACCATTCTGTTCTAAACCAGTACTGACCAGCTTCTCCTATTAAGCCCACCTCTTGATCAGACCATTCCATGCCTCCATCCCATGAGCATTGCATAGTTACTTGAGGCATTAAATTAGGATCCTCTGTCTGTCCGTTATTGCAAATGAGCCTTAAATATGTACAGAACCAAGGACTGAAATCGGCAAGAACAACTGCAGATACTCTAGATTTAACCATTACTAAATCATCATACTCTTTGGAACGGGTATTATCTAAGTATACAAGCTTATTATCATCTCTAATTCCAAAGATAATCTTATTGTAAGCAAATACAGCAAATTGAGGTCTCCATAATCCTTTATTACCCTCTTGACTCTGGTCATATGAACTTCGTGTATGCCATATATTCTCCGTGGCATCATATACGAACGTACGTTTAGCCGTTACAAACGTTATAGCATAGAATATATGTCTATTTTCCTGCCAGCATTGAGCAATGGCATCTTCAGGACTCTCTAATGACTCTATATATCTCTCTATATCATAATCAGAAATCCTTGTGAGTCTACCCTCGTTACCCATATATATACCGTTCTGACCTACATCAGAAGCTCCTAGAAAGAATAATAGATCGCCTACTGTAGCTAAAGATGAAATAGCCCTTATCCCTATAGCCTCTCCAGCTGTATTAGAACTTTGGAAAGGATAATTCAAATCATCCATATATGAGAATACTTGGTAAGATCTAGGACCAAATGTCCATAGATTAGCACCCGTACTAGCAATAGCTAATGTAGTATCCGTCATCCATTCAGAATAGAAAGCAAATCCATATCCGTTATATTTTTCCTTTTGGAAGATATCCATATTATAAGCGCCCGAGACAGGGTCAGTAATTTCAAAAGGATATTGATATGATAAATAACTAGCATCCGTCTCTGAATCATTAACGACTAGATATCCATACATATAAGCACAATGAGTTGGCTTAATAAGTTTATCTTGAGTAGCTGCTCTTAAAGGAAGATCTAAAGCTTTATAATCAGCTCTCTGTTGCATAGGTAATAATGTAGTATCTACTGCAAAACACCCTGCTCCATCTACTATGATTAAATGAGGATGAGCATCTCCATAACCACCTGTTTCACACATCCTTACAGGTGTATTAACTCCACTAGATAATGATCCAATCATAGTATAATTAGGGGTTCCATTCTCTTCAGTGATTAAATATAGCGAAGTTCCGTAAACAGCATATAATGTAGGGCTTCCAGAATGTCCTCTAGAACATCTAAAGGTTCCTCTACAATTAGATTCAGGGAGCTCTAAATATACTGAAGTGCCTGATACACTTCTAAGAACAGCAGGAACGGATGCTTGATCCTTTTGCTTCTCGTAATACATATTATCGCATTCGGACTTAGCTAGATTTGGAAGATCGCTCTTTTGTAATCCACCTACTATACCTTGAATAAGCTTTACTTGAGCCATTAGTTACCTCCGAATATAAATGATCCACTCTTTAACGAAGCCATATTTAAAGATTCATTCGAGTAACCCTTCCTTAATATAAGCTTATTAGCCCTTGTAGGCATAGCTATAGAATTCTCAAATGCCGTCAATTCATCCTTTAAGATACTAACTTGATTAGCATCAAGTCTTGGATATTTAATAGCTAAAGCATGGGTTAACGCTATAGTAAATAATTCTATATACTGACCAGGTATTCTTAATTCGGTATTAAGTTCAAAATTATAACTTACATTATATATAACCACTAATCGATGATTATTACTTACACCGCTATTAAAGAACTTAATCTTTACTTCTTTAAGCTTATCCGTTAAAGGTTGCCATGTATATACATAAGATCCAAATAAAGCTGATCTAAAATCTTCAAATGATACAAAATTCAAAGGAATATCATTGTTACTTTCTGAACCAGTGGTTAAATATAACTCTCTTATAGAAGCTACATCTTTGATCTCCACATCTGGGAAGGTTGATCTATATTCTTCCATCATTTTAGATTCTTCAGTAACCAATATCCATTCAACAACTTCTGTTTGGCTATTCACTATCTTTTCATAGAATGAATCATTAGATTTACTGTATACATATTCATATGTAAGATATTCACCAGTTACAGGAACAGAATCGCTTATATATAATTCTTCGTAGATAGTCGGATCATACTCACCTATCTTAAAAGTATTAGATAAGTCACTATTACTAATTTCATATTCTCTACGTAAGAATTGAAGAAGATTATTATTGCTATATTTGTAAGATATACCTTTTAATAGATTAAGAGCAGATTCCACCATATGCCCTGGTGCTGGTTGACGAGTAGAACATAGATTAGCTCTTGATAAAGATTCAACTATAATATCTCTAATAGAATGTGACATTGGGTAATCTCCTTTTGTTAATAAATATCATACATTTCAATATGAAGTTAATATAATAAGCATAACCGTTAAGTTATGCTTATTATAATTATTTTATAAGGTAGTATTAAGCTTTGATAAGCACGTTAGCTACTGCACGGTTTTCAACAACACCTGATAAGGTTACGATATCCCAACGTGTGCCATTAACCATGTTCATAAGATCCAATACACGGTTTTCGTGAACGGTAATTCCTTCCACTGAACCGATCTTTGTTTCTTTATTAGCAGTATCCAATTTATCCAACGTTTCAAATTCGTAAGCACCATTAGCACGGATTTGAGCCATGAAATAAGTACCTGCTTCGATTGGAACGATATCTAAATCTTTTAAGTCACCACTAGCTACAGTAATATCCCAAGCAGTTCCATCAGCTTTAGCAATTTGCATTGTCCCGCCTACTGCAGTCGTTGGGAGATCTACATCAAATGCAAAGCTTCCACCGGATGCCGAAATATTACTTGGAACAATGAAGGAATAAAGATTAGATGTAACATCACCCACTAGATCACAAGCGTAAACGCCTTCAATCATAACAGGAAGACCTTTAGGAACGTTACCTACGTAAGTACCTGAAGCATAAGTTACAGTTACTGTGGCTTTAGCTGCATCTTTAACGACTACTTTTGCTGTGGCACCATTAAGCAAATTTGCCAATCCTGCAGCGACCTTTACTTGAGGAAAGAAACGCTGGGAACGATATTCCACATTATGGAATTCACCTAATAGACCCTTACTATATAAAGTAGACGGACTACCGACAGGGTTGAACTGTTGACCATTACTGGTTAATACCGCTTGAATCTTAGGATCCGTGAACCCATACATTTCTTCATCGGTAATTGATCCAATATGTGCAGAAGCTTCAGCTAGAGGTTGGAATCCAGAACCAATAAAGGTTACCGCTGGTTTAGATACTGCAGCTTCTACAGCATCGCGTACAACTTTATTACCTAGCTTTTTACCATTAGGTTTAGCTACTTCTTCATCCCATGTTAAATCAGTAACGCCTTCAATTGCGTTAGATTCAATATAAATATGCCATGGATCAAGCGTTAAATCGATCTGTTTCTCAACGATATTGGTTTTCTGTGTAAGTTTATCAACAGATAGACCTTTGGCTGCAGTTCCTGTGTCTCGAATTACGAATCCATAGGTTTGACCATTACGTTTTCCAACTAGTTGATCTTTAAAATAGGCTTTTGCACCAACGGTTAAAAAGCCAGAGGTTGCTAACATACGAAGAGCTACTAGATCAGTAAGCTTGTTTGTTTTTAAAGTATTCATTGTGTACTCCTTATGTGTACAAGACTATTAAGGATGATTCTTTAAATAATTATCCCAGTAAGCTTTATCCCGAATAGCTGAACTAGCGGAATGAGCAACTGAAGATACTTGCCTACCTGTAGAAGGAAGGTTATTTAAAGCACCTTTAGAGCCTTTAGAATTATTTTGATTGTTAGGGGCAGAGCGCGAAGCGGCTTTACTTCTAAGCTTTCTATCAATGACTATTCTATTCTCTAATTGCTTAAGTTCTACTATTTTAGTTAGAGGATTGCTCTTCTTAACTATATTTGCTAGAAGGTTAGGATTAGCCAAGAACGCATTGATTAATAAAGGGCTGTAATCAGAATCATCTAAGAACTGTAGGACTGTATTGTCTCTATCTGTCTTATTTAAGAACTTGACTAAAGGCTCTCTATTAGTTTCAAGATTATTTATATACCGTTCGGCATCAGTTGAAGATTCAAAGCACATTTCTATGCGCCTTTGATGAATTTCGTCTGCTCGTTCTGAATGAGCTTCGTTAAGAATTTCTTCACGTTGAGATAAAGAATTCTGAATATCGCGAGCTAAAATTTTCTTATCTAAATTCAAATCAGCAATCTTTGAAGGGTCATTGCCTAGATCTTCAGGTTGGATTGATTCAAACTTTGCTAGTTGAGCCTTTAACTTGATTATTTCATCTTCTTTAGACTTAAGCTTAGATATATATTTATTCTTTTGCTTAATAAAAGATTTATTAGCTTTGATCTCTTTGATATTCTTAGGATCTTTATACGGAAGCTTATCCTTAGTTGGCTTAGCTTCTTGAGCTGAGTCTTCATGATGATCTTCAGGATTAGGACCGCCGTCTTCTTCCTGTGTCGTACCATGATCCACCGTTCCTTCTTCACTAATGTTACTCTCCGGTGTAGGAGTATCATCAGCAGGTGATCCATTAGTCTCATCTTCAGATTGCGAGTCATTAGTTAAGAATGAAGTATCACCTTCTAAATATTTTTTAGCTTCTTCGCTAGTCATATATTCACCTCTTTTAAAGTCCGAGTGGACTTGATTAATGTTTATCATTCAATAAATAAGTTAATAATGAATATCAAGTATTTGTAAATAATGGATATTCTATACATTATAAATAAGCATTACTCCATTAAGAAATAATGCTTATTTATATAATTATGTCAAAGGAATATAGTTATCCTACGCCAGAGCCGTCTAACTCTTCTTCCCATGTCAATGTGCCATCGATACATTTTAGAACAAAAGTACCTGTAGCCGAGTAACCAGCAGCAGCAGAAAGCAAGGCTTGTTTACCCTCTACGGCAGATGATAAGCCACTTACGGTTCCCGATAAAGATTCAACAGCTGCATTTAGTTCGGATGCGCTAGCTACATTTTCAATATCTAAAGCTTTTTTAATAGCTTTTTTATTAGTTTCATCAATGATCATAATTCCTCCAATGTTAGTAATATTACAATCTAATATTCAGTTTACAATAATGTTATATTTAAGCGACTACAATAAAATTAGTATCTTTTATTATAACCAGCTTTACTTAATGTGTCTCGATCTCTATCTGCCTTTGATAAAGCAGCAGCTCCTATTAATCCAGCAGCTCCAAGTCCTAATCCCTTTAAGCCAAGGCCTCTAGATGACGGACTAAATCCTTTCGATCCTCTAGCCATTTGTGCTTTATATGAATTAGGTATACCGCTAGAACCTGGCGTTGGAATGGATACCTTTCCACCAGCTGCAATCCCCGACCTTGGGCTACTTACAACAGGAGATCTAGTACCTGCAAGCCTTACTCTAGAGTTATACCATGATCCTATAGAGTTAGAGTTAATCATCTCTGCTACTTCATCTTTACTTAACTTATAAGAATAATTCCTTCCATTCTTCATGGTTAGAGTTACTATACCTAGATTAGGTGATAAATTGGCACCCTTTACAAAGGATGAAGATGGAGTAGATCCACCCATCCTTGGTGTTTTATCATTATCCCAATATCTAGGGCTAGATTTCTCTGCCAGTCTACCAAGTTCAATTCTTTGACTAGGTGTTAAATTAGGATCATCTCTATAAGCGTTTAGAAGAGCTTCATGCTCTTGAGGTGTCTGTTTATAGGACGTTTCAGAAAAGTTAGAACCGTCCGAAGCTCCTGGAACTTTAACGTTGCGTCTAGAGTTACTATTATAGTTACCATTACCTTTAGTAATAGGTCCCAATGCTATAGAAAAGTACATAATACCTCCATTACATATTAAAGTTGTTGCTTTGAGCTTCTTCTAGATCTTTAGCAGCATTTAAAGCTAGCTTTTGAGCTTCTAGCATAGCCTTATCAGAATCTTTCTTAGCTTGATTATCAATATTTAGACCTTTTAAAGATAGATCAGCCTCTTTCAAACGAACATCGTCCTTATGTTGAACCATGAACTTCTGGAAGTCTAATACCTGTTGATCTTTAGCACTCATTAGAGCCATATTAGCTGTCTTAAGTTCTTCTTGTAATGAAGCATTTAACTGCATTTGCTCTTCTAATTTAGACATTAAGTCTTCAGAAGCTGCCTGCATCTGTTTCATAACATGTAAAGCATAAGCATCTTCCTTTTCAGGATTAGTAAGCTTTAATGAAGTATCCATATTTGCAATAATATCGGACGTTAGATCATTAGTAAATGCATCCTCTAATGTTTCCGAGAGATGTTTAGCTAATATAGGCTTCATATTATCGGGAACCATTCCTGACATTACGGCTAGAAGTTGACGTTTCTTAGCATTCCTTGTAATAACGTCTGGTCCGTTCTGTAGGGAGAACTCTAAATCTTCACCATTATTGAGAAGCTGAATAATAATCCTTCCTACAGTACGCATTGCTTCATAAGCCGATCTATAGAAACAAGATACGTTAGACTGTGAATTAGTCTGTTGAACTAATACTTCTGTAGCTGTCTTATCTCCAAAGTTAATACCTTCGATTCCACTTAAAGGAATACCAAGGACTTGAGACATAAGTGTCATAGCTTGATTAATAGTATTTACTAAATCCGCTGTTTCGTAGTTCTCAACAATAGGAGTAGGAGGTATAGTACCATTATATAATAATAGTGCTGAAGCATCGGATCCTGATATTTCATAATACTTCTCTAAATCAGTAACAGCTGATACAGGCATAAGGAAGTTAGCTTTAGGATTTCTATTCATTCTTTCGAGAAGAGTAGAATATCCAATATTTGCTCCAAGCTGTAAAGAATATGTAGCACGAACCACTCCTATATAATCCGTTTTCTTATCCGCTGTCTTAATCTTATATCCAGTCTTTCTAATGATTGGAATTATAGTCGTTGGAAGTTTAGCCTTCTCGATAACCTTAGTTCCGCATATCTTAGTAAATACAACCTTTCCATCTGAATCTTTAAAGTAATAATTAATAACTTGAATAGATCTATCCTTTAAAGGCCATTGCTCTCCAGCTCTACATATTGCAGGACATGTACGAGGGAAATCTATTCCTACAATATCATCTCCATAAAGCCGTTTAGCTTTCTTTATGGATACATAATTGATTATAGCCCCTTCTTCTGCGTCACTTCCTGAAGTAGTTGTTATACTTGGGTCAAATGCAACCATCGAAGGATCATCGATATTCTCTATCTTGATCTGTTGAACTCCATTCTCCTCTAATATAGAGAATACCATAGCTCCAACACCTGTTATCGAGGCATTTTCTAAACATCCAATACTTCCAACCTTCACATCATTATCGCTTTCAAATCTATTGATCGATTCTTGTATCGATTCTGCAGTTGGATCTTCTTTAGAATTTAGCTCTACGTGCCATGCTGAATTAGAGAACGGAGAAGCAATACTATTAACAAATACTCTCCAACAATTCCACTGTTCGGCAGGTCTAGATTCTCTCTTCCATGCGCTCTTTGTTTCATCATCCCAGAAGTTATTAGAATACATATCTAAGTCACGTTCACGACGATTAACTAAAGGAAAGAAATAGTCAGAACTGGCTTTTAAGAACTCTGAGCATTGATCGATAATATCTTCATCACTTAAATTATTGACTGTGATATTCTGAATGTCTTGGTTATCTTCCATAAATTATCCTCTATTTAATATACAATACTAAGTTGAATGGTTATTTAATAACCTTAGTAATATTTATTCATCCTTAGTGCAGTATTTATTACATCATTCATGTTACCCTTATAATGAAGCATAGAATGAACAGCTAAAACAAACGCATCTGCATCATCAGGAGAGCGTCCTATAATCTTCTTAATATGCTCTTTTGGAATGATCCTTACTTTACCCCTTTCATCAATAAAGAATTGTGTCTGTCTTAATTCTTCTACTAATTTAGGATACTTATCCTTATCTATATAGAATCCGCCTTTAATAAGTTCAGCTGCTTCTAGATACATCTGTGCTCTAATGTTTAAATATACATCCTTTGAAGGAGATTCAGAGAATGTTATACACTTAAGGTTAATATTAGAGATATGCTTAGTATTATCAAACACTCCAGAAGCAAATCCTCCTGATCCATCTAAACATCCAGACTTAAATCTATATCTATTATGAAAATCTAGTATCATATTCTTCTGGGTAAATGTATCACCTTGAACTTCAGAATTCCTATCTAATATACCTGTACTATTAATTATATATACAACAGTTTCATCTCTACCAGTTCCACTTAAGTCCATGCCTAAATAGTTATAACCATTAGAGGTAACCATAGATGGGTCTGTATTAAAGTCAGTCTCTTTTACAATAGCATTTAAATAATCGGATGGAATATCTTCTCCAAGAACCTGCATCCTATATAATGGAGATCCTATAACATAACGAGCTTCTAATTCCTCAATATATTTCTTAGATACAAATCCATTACTATATAAAGGAGCATAGATTACACAACCCGGATTAGAAAGCTTAAGGTCATTATACCATTGTGCACCAGGATCCATACACGGAGAGGTTATTAAGCGTTTATGAGGCCCATCTAAACCCTCACCACGAAGACGGTCAGATAGGTTATTATAGAACTTTTCAGAGCATCTTGAAGCTTCATCTAAGATCATTCCATATATATCCGTCAATCCTAGAACATCATCTGCAGCTTCTGAAGAATATCCATAGACTATACCATCGCCTATTCGTAATGTCTTTTCTGTCTTATTTATCTCCGGACTTAATCCCCATTTCCATGCGAGTTCATAACACTGTCTAAATAAGGTCTTCATTAAAGCTGAATGCGTTAAGCATCCTGCTACTAATCGTTTACCCTCTAACATGTGCTTTATCATATATATAGAGCATATAAAGGTTTTACCACTTCCTACGCCTGCTTGGAATATAAGTAAGCCATCATCATCCCTTCTTAGAAATTCTTTTTGAGGAGCAGTAAGTTTTGAATTAATGTCCATCTTTAAAATCCTCATAAAAAGAGGCAGTATACCTTTTTACCCACTGGGATCAGCCGTGAGTTTATAGGTATACTGCCTTTAAATTAAGCACCTGATCCGTGCATATTTTAAACGTGTATATATTAAGAAATATTCGATAGATCTGGCATTTCATGACCTTCAATAGTATCGAAATTAAAATTAACTGTAGTATCTATCTTTCCAGATACTTTTGCTTTCATATTTATTTGATATGAAGGATTCCAATTCTCTCTAAAGCGTCTCTCTAATACCTTAAGGAAATGAGATCCAACTCTATCACCTGAGTACATATATTGAGTAGCTAATTCTGTCTGGCAATCTTCAAGGTAACTTTTAAACCATTCTCTGAATTCATCCACTACTTCAGATACTTTAGGATTCTTAAGCCTTGATTGATGATCAAACCATTCAGGACTTAATAATACTCCCTTAGGTAAGAAACGCTTAACACGCCTACAGAATTGAGCCGGACCATCGTTACCTCGCCCAGTGTCATTTATTGTTACACAGCACATGGTCATAGCACATCTTTCATAACCAGTAAGTGTTCCACCTCTTGTGAGACCTACTCTAATTGGCCAATTAACACCATTAGAGCTTACTGTCTTAAATATAGGATAAGGGAAATTCTGCATAACATAACGCATAGAGTTTATAGCTTTATTATTAGCTCTTGTAGTAAAAGCCTTATTATTAGCTCTAGCTACCTCTTTTATTTTCTCGTTAGTAGATCGTTTATCCTTAGCTTTTGTCTTTTTAGATTTAATATCTTTAGACTCCGGAGATTTATTCATAATGCCTCACGTACATTTTAAATAATATTACTTAAGGAAGTTAGTATTTAACTTCTTAGGCATATTATCAGCAATGAATGCTAGTTTGTCTGTAATTGTTAAAAGTTGTTCAGATAGTATACGTAGTATGTTATATATATCATCTAACTTATTTGAATCATGATTCTCAGATAGTATACGTAGTATGTTATATATATCATCTAACTTATTTGAATCAAGATTCTTACTTGATTCAACCACTGAATTAGCAGGACGACGAAACTTTTCAGCTACTACTGTCTTACTCATAATCTTCCTCTCCATCTTCAAAGTTTTCTACATCTGGAAATACTACTTCATCTTCAGGGATCATATTTAATTCTTCATCACCATTTTCAATAGCAAATAGTGCTTCCTGAATTTGATTAATATCTTCTTCTTCGAAGTTATATTTCTCCGATAGTTCATTAATGAGGTTGATTAAGGTTTGTAATGGAAAATCGTTCATGCTGAACTCCTATTAAATAAGTAAATCAATATCAAGTTAGTATTATTTAAATACAAATATAAATACATATAAAAATCATTCTATAATTTGTATATTTTTATCGATTATTTCATATTGATCTATGTAACTATAAGGGCTAGCGGGTGGTAAAAACCAATCTGAGATATATAATTATTTATAATAACTAAAAATGTACGTATTCCAGAGAGCTTTATAGTAAATAGAATAATGATATAAATAATCATATTTAGTTGATACTAATATGGATTTTTTACAATTAGATATATTTGAGCTATTATTTAATAGACCTTTGCAAGCGATGATTATTTGCCGTTAATAACAAATTAATGTGGGGCACTGAAATCATTAATGTAGCGATTATTATATAGATTAGATGATTGTTATGTGCCAATTTAGAATCTAAAAAGTTCGAAAATTATTTAAATTTTATAACATATTATTGTAGAATACATTATTGGTCGCTCTGTAATGTTTTCAAAAAGACTGTTCTCAAGAACACAAGACCCTATACCAAAAGAGCGACGGTATAGGGTCTTATTATTTATTTAGGGATCAAAGAAATGAACATACGCCTTTATGATAGAATTATTACGTCTACTGCTCGGTACTATATGTACAAGCATAAGACTAATATCTTTAAAGGCAAGTCTACTAAGTTCAATGAATATTTATTACAAGTATCCTTTAGGAACTGGAATAATTCTAGAGTTGCAAAAGATCAGGTTAATCTCTCTAAAGATCTACAGAAGGCCTTTGAAGATTACGCATTTAGGGTTATGACTGGATTGTCTACTCTATGTGAGACTTATGTAACAGCCTTAACAGTATTAGTTAGTAATCTAGGATTCATATTTAATGGTAATAAGACCTTAGTACGCTATCTTATAGATAATAACGAAGATTTTCTAAGGCAGGCTTATTCAGAAAAGGCTATTATCCATGCAGTACGTAAGAAATGCAAACGTAGATTAGATAATGGAGAGAAGGCTGTTATTACTTATCCTAAAGTTACTCATGTATCTAACGAAAAAGATCGTTCAGCTAATGGTGATAGTTTCCTAGCTGAAGAAGGATATTTCTATAATTATCTATTAGATACTGGTTATATTAATAGATCTACTAATAAGCTAACTGAAACTAAATATAAGATATTTGATGCTATTAAGAAGTCAGAGGATACATTAGAATGTGGAATCCCTGTATGCGCATTATCTAAAGCCAAGTTTAAAAAGATCTTAGAGCTTCATAAGGTAGAACCATTCCGTACTCCAACTGTAATAGTGGATAAGTATGCGGATTGTAGAGTAAGCCTTAATGAATTAGAAGAGCTAGAACGGCGTATAAAAGAAGAAAAGCAACATAAACAGAAGGAAATAGTCCCAATGAAAAAGGAAGAAGTAACATCTAAAAAGCATATTCCATCTTATGATCTCGAAGTAGTATATGATGATGATTATCAGCGCATGACTCCAAAGGATGTAGCTATAGTTCGTCATTATCTAGTAAATGAAGGATATGTACATCCTCATCTTCTAAATCTTAAGATGACTAAAGTCGAGCTAGTTAAGAAATTAAGAAAGTCTACAGCAGTTGTTAATGGTATAGATATGAGCTCCATAAATATGTCTAAGCTTGAAGAAGTCATGATTAGATCTAATATAGGAGTATATAATAAGTATGATGAAGAATTGTATGAATCCAATAAGGATCTATTCCCTGATGATTCTTCATTTGATAAGCGTGAAGGTAATACTATCGTATCTTGCTACATAGATTATAAGTTCGATCGATATAATTATACTGTTAAGGATTTAGAAGGGTATTATCAAAATGTGGTTAATAAGAGCTTAGATGAAGCCAAGAAGACTTACTGGAAATACAGGAACGAGATCCGAAATATGGAGGGAGATGATCCATCTATAGCAGCTGTTAGAAGAGAGATCGATGCTTTCTATTCTGAAAAGTATAATGATGATGGATATGATGTAATTAGTAATTCAGAAAGGTTTGCTGAAGGGTACTATAATATTTACGACGTTAAGAACGATCCTAATTACTTTAATGACCACTTTATAGATACATATACTAATAAGCTTAATGATCTTGGTACAATGGTTTCATTTAATAGCTATTATTGGGAATGTATTAACGAATCTAAATCTAATAAGAACCTAGCTGTCAATCTAGAATTTCTTAGTGACTTCTATGATTATGCATTTGATAGAGCTGGTCAATATATATTAACCATTCAAAGAAATATGCTTGAAACATTAGGACGGCGCCTTAATGGTATTGAGATGGCTTATATTAATGCTGAAATAGATTATACTATGGAGCATATTGCCTTTCAGTTCTTCTATAAGGATAATGAGAATTATGTAATAAAGAAGAATGATTATGGGATTATCAATTGTGATTATATATATCATAATATCGGATCTAAGAATGCAAGGATGTATCAGAATAAGGAAACCAATGCTCATATATGCTTAGATTGTATTATTAAGAACAGTCTTCTACGTGCATTTCCGTTTGATACTCTATTAAATGCTTCAAAAAGGCATCATACTGATTATTCTGAATTCTATAGATTGCATAACTATAACGTTCTTCGTGGCCCTGCAACACGTCAGCAATATAAGAACTTTAAGAAGTCTCTAAAGATTAAGTAAGTAATTCTATATATAAAGGAGAATTATATTATGACTCTAAAAGTTAATTCTATAGGTGCTAATGGAACTGAGATAGTAAAGCTCTATCATAGATCCGGTGCTATATTGGCTGAGACTCCATATAAGAATGGAAAGAGAAATGGGATAGATAAGAACTTCTACGAGTCAGGCACTCTATGGTATGATATTCCATATGTAGATGGTAATAAGCATGGAATAGAGCATATTTATTATACATCCGGCTCTATAATGTGTGAGGTTCCATATAAGTATGGAATTAAGCACGGGGTAGAGAAGTACTATGATAAATATAACTCCAATATATTAAGCGCAACACTATATGATAATGGTAAGAAGGTATCATCTATAGGATGTGTTATGGCTTGCTGGTGGAAAACCACGGTTAAAGGTACTTTCATAGATACTACTGAAGCTTAAGTCTATTTTCATGTAACTTCACGGAAGTTATAATAACAAAACCAAGAACAAAGGATAACAAAATGGATACACATAATTTTACAGCCGACTTTGGAACAGCTATTAAGTGGCTAAAAGAAGGAAAGAAAGTAGCCCGAAAGGGTTGGAATGGAAAGAATATGTGGCTTGTATATATGCCACCTTTCCGAGTAGAAGAACCGAACGAACGCACCCAAGCCCACGGAATCAAAGAGGCATTTGATTGCGGTGGATATATTGTGATGTGGACGGCTCAAGGCGTGTGGCAACCTGGGTGGCTTGCAAGTCAGCCAGATATGCTATCTGAAGATTGGGGGATTGTAGAGTAATTATAGTTTTTATATGATTTTTAGAAAATTTTCTTAACTATATATTGAGTAGAACAAACTGCTCAATATATATAAAAGGAAATTATATTATGAAGATAACATTAAATATCAATAATATCAACGACGGAATCTTAACCCTAGAAGTTGATGATAAATTTTTAAATAATCTTAAGGATATCGTTACTACTACTCCTACAAAGGATATAGTATTAGAACCTTCCTCTATTAAAGAAGCAGCCTTAAAGACTCGTAGGAAAGCTCCTAAGAAAGAGCCTAAGGGATATCCTATTACAGAATTCATTCTTACCAATTCAAAGAATAGGTTCTTATCCGCTACCTCTATTAGAGAAGCATTCAAGGTTAAGAAAGGTCGTTATTCTAATGGTGTATTCACCCGTACTCTAGAAGAACGTGGATTCTTAGAACCATTTAAGAAGTATAGAGGATATACTCCTGGTCCTTTATGGACAGATGATATGGGTATTACTACTAAGATGCATGCTAATAAGCCTAAATCAAATATCAAAGGTCAGAAACGAGTTATGCTTTATAATATCGATAATGCTAATATTCGTAGCGTTCTTAATTATATAGAAGACCTTAGTTCTAAACGGGATTAATAATGATCCTACGTATAATCGATTATATATCTATAGCATTAAATCTATTGGTAGTTATTCCTATTACTATAGTATACTTAATGCTTATATTTGTATCATTTACAGTATGTAGGCCTGTTGTATCCTATAGAATATTTAGAGATATAATATATCATAAGACTAGCAACTGATGGATATATATGGTCTAATTTCAATCTTGTAATATATATGGCTCACTTAGTGTTTTCCTATTATCTTTAGCACTATTTGAGTCATATATATTTACTATTTGTAAGTAATTAATAAATAACCACTGAATAAGGAAAGAACCATTATGAATTTAAAAGAACGGTTGATAAATAAGGCTCGACCAGCAAAATATGATAAAGTATCTATAAATATGGATAGGTTGGAAGATACTGCGGATCAGGATAAATCTACTTCAGATAAAGGTGTATATAATGATACACGTTCATCAAGTGAGTTATCTAATGGTGAAAAATATTTAGGTATTGACTTATGTCTAACTGGTAAAGATAAATCTGTTATAAGCATAGCTAATACTAATTTAGTGTGTCATATAGATGATAATAATATAGAAATGTCTAAACATGATTTTATTAAGTGCTTTATCAATGCATTCGGATTTGTACTTGATGACTCTTTAGAGAAAGCAGGATACGGACGTAGATTTGATCGCCTATCGGATGAAAAGAAGGAAAGTTTCTTTAGATTAGCCGCTACTATGTCACCTTATGGAGATATACTTAGAATAGCCAAGGATATAGATAAAGGGTTGTTCCCATCATATAATAAAAGTAGGAACTTTAAGCTTAGAACTATACTTAATAGAGCACAAGTATTTGCTTCTCACTATAAGTATCTATTCGGTTAATAATATTGCCCATATAAATAAAACACGCCTAATCCCGAAAGGGACTAGGCGTATTTAATATAAAGGAAATCAATAACATGCAAAGCAACACTTTTTATGTGTCATTATAATGTTTAGTACATTAATTATCATTGAATGTATTATGCCTTTTTAAAGCTTCATTAAATGTAGCTACAACTATCTGAAGGTTATGGATAGTATTATTAAATTCCTTAATAGAACCTGTTAATTCACAATATCCTTCTTTCAATTCATGTACCTGATATTTAACAAGCTCTAAATCGGTTTTATCTTTAATTATAGAATCTACCTGTTCTTTGACTGTATCTGCAACCTTTTTAGATGAATTAGATTTAAGCCATCCAAGTATTCCAGTTCCAACAGCTAATATAACAGCTGCAGCTTCTCCTATCGTTTCTAAAGGTGGCATATACATATCCCCTTGTGTTAATTTAATATAGAATCAAGGTTGCTTCTTCAAGAATCCTAGATCCCATACTAAAGGTTTAACGGACTTTTCAAACTCTGAATACATAATCTTAAATGCATTATATTTATCCTTAAAGGCTTTATCTCTCTTTTCAAGATCATTCCACCATTGCTTAAGCTGT
>Ga0265293_10006861_pt1 | contig 17898 bp, 17 predicted proteins | sample Munlanlewell138R_FD_192505 | JGI IMG/M metagenome (GOLD analysis project Ga0265293, IMG submission 192505) | Leachate microbial communities from a municipal landfill in Southern Ontario, Canada - Leachate well 138R | ecosystem: Engineered > Solid waste > Landfill > Unclassified | place: Canada...
AGCAGGGCGGCCTGACAAAATTCGTGCACTGTTTCACGTGAAACAGCCCGCCGGCCAGCCCGGGGCCGTGCGAAAACCCGTTATTGTCCCATCAAGCCCATGAACCTGCAGACCGATGTGGTGCGAGCCGACCAAGCCACCCCCCCATCCACCGGCGGGCAGGATGCGGCCGCCCGCCAATGTCAGAATTTGCGCCATGATCCATCCGACGACCCCCCTCCTCGTTTTTTCCGGCAGCACCCGCGCCGATTCCCTCAACCTCAAGCTGGCCAAGGCCACGGCCGATCTGGCCAGCGCCGCTGGCGCCCCGGTGACGCTGCTGAGCCTGTCCGACTTCGATCTGCCGATCTACAACGGTGACCTCGAGGCCCGCGGCACACCGGCCGACGTGATCCGCCTCAAGGAAGTGCTGCACGCTCATCCGGCCTGGATCATCAGCACGCCGGAATACAACGGCAGCTACCCGGCCCTGCTCAAGAACGCCATCGACTGGGCATCGCGCCCCATCAGCGGCAACACCGAGTGGGCCGTCGGCGCCAAACCCTTCGCCGGCAAGGTGGTGGGCCTCATGGCCGCCTCGCCCGGTGCCCTGGGCGGCATTCGCAGCCTGTCCCACCTGAGCCCCCTGCTGCTGCAACTTCAGTGCTGGGTCACGCCCAAGCAATTCGCCCTGGCCAAGGCCGGCGAAGCCTTCGATGCCGACGGTCGGATCGTCAACGATGCCACCCGCGCCGGCGTGCAGGGCGTGATCGACCAGGCGCTCTGGGCGGCTCGCAAGTTCCAGGGCTGATCACCGCGATGGAGTGCCGGCCCGGCTGCGCCGCCTGCTGCATCGCACCTTCGATCAGCAGCCCCCTGCCGGGCTTGCCCGATGGCAAGCCCGCTGGCATGCCCTGCCCGCACCTGGACGGGACGGCGTCATGGCGTTGCCGCCTCTTCGGCCGGCCCGAGCGCCCCGCGGTGTGTGCCTCCCTGGCGCCGAGTGTGGAGATGTGTGGTGCCAGCCGGGAACAGGCCATCCGGTTTCTGGAGCAGCTGGAATCGGCCACCCGCCCCTGAGCACGCGGGGCGGGACGGCTTCGACCGGTCACGCCCACCACCCATCCCGGCATCCCCGGTACGAAGAAAAGGCCCGCACGCGGCGGGCCTTTCTGCAGGTAGGCCGACGCTCAGCCGGGCATCACTGCTTGATGGCTTCGACCTGGATCACCAGGCGGACATCCTTGGCAAAACCCCACTGGACACCGTAGTCCATGCCGAACGCCGTGCGGTCGATGGTGGCCTCGAAGTCGCCGCCACACACCTCGCGCTTGAGCATCGGGCTTTCATAGCAGTTGAACTGCGTGGCCTTGAGCGTGACCGGCTGGGTCTTGCCCAGCAGGGTGAACTGGCCCTGGACCTCGGCGACCTTGTCGCCGTCGAACACGAACTTGTCGGAGACGAAGCGGGCCGTGGGGTAAACCGCCGTGTTGAACAGTTCGGCGCTGTTCAGATGCTTTTCGAAGGCCGGGGTGCCCGTGCTGACCGAACTCACATCGATGGTGATGTCGACCTTGCCGCTCTTGGCCGCGCGATCGAACGACACGGTGCCCTCTTTCTTGTCGAAACGGCCCCGGTTGGTGGTCGCACCGAAGTGGTTGATCTCGAAGGTGGCAAAGGTATGCGTCGGGTCGATGGCGTAGTCGGCCGCCTGGGCAATGCCGGCGGTGGACAGCACGGCTGCAGCGGCCAGCAGGGTCAGGGATGTGCGCATGGTTGAACTCCTGGATGAATGAAGAAAAAAACGGACAATGGCATCAGAGCTTGCCGACGCCGGTCAGTGCGATCTTGAACTTGACCATCACCTCGTCGGCCACCATGGAGGTGTCCGACCACTCCTTCTCGCCGATGCGGAAGGTCAGGCGCTGAATGGGGAAGCTGCCGGTGGCGGTGGTCGTGGCGCCGCTTTGCGCCAGCGTGACCGGCACCACCACGTCGCTGCTCACGCCCTTGATGCTGAGCTTGCCCGCCACTTCGAACCTGGTCGTGTCCAGGCGCTTGACGCCGCTCGACTGGAAGGTGGCCTTGGGAAACTGGGCCACGTTGAACCAGACGGCCTTCGGCAACTCCGCATCGGACTCGCGCACCCCCAGGGTGGCGCTGCCGGTATCGACCGTGAACGCGATGCTGCTCGATGCCGGCTTGGCCGGATCAAACACCACCTGGGCGTTGAAGGTCTTGAACCTGCCTTCGACCGGCACGCCCATCTGGCGGCTGACGAAGCTGATTTCGCTCTGGGCGGGAATCATCTGTTGCTGGGCCTGGGCGGCCAGCGGAGCCAGCAGCGCCGAGGCGAACAACAGGGAAGCGGTGTGGGCGTTCATGGTGAAACTCCGTGATTGAATGAGGTAGTCAGCCGCGGCCCCAGCCCATGCGCGAAAGCAGGCCATCGCGGTCGACGAACTGGTGCTTGAGGGCACCGGCCACGTGCAGCAGCACCAGTGCCATCATGGTGAAGGCCGACAACTTGTGCAGAGGCTTGATCAGCCCGGCCAGCTCCTCACTGACCGGCACAAAGTCGGGCAGGGGCAGCACACCGAACAGCACGACGGGAAAACCGGCCGCCGAACTGTAGGCCCAGCCCAGCAACGGCACGGCGAAGAACAGCAGGTACAGACCGTGGTGTGTGGCGTGGTGCGCCAGCCTCTGCCAGCGCGGCATCGCCGTCTCGATGGCCCGTGGCAGCGGTGGCGGACGGTGCGTCAGGCGCCAGACCAGACGGAACACCGACAGGGCCAGCAGCGTGACACCGGCCCACTTGTGCCAGTTGTAGAGCTTCAGGCGCTGGGGCGAAAACGGCAGATCGGTCATGTACAGGCCGACGGCAAACAGGCCGATCAGGGCCAGACCCAGCACCCAGTGCAACAGTACCGAGACGGGGTGGTAACGGGTGGGGTGTGCGGTGGACATGGGAGGAGTGTAGGCACGGACGGCCACCGGCAGCGTGAAGCGGCTTGAAGCCATCATTCAAAAACATTGAATAAAACGGGGGTGCCTGTTCGGCTTCGGCGCTCTGCCTACAATGGTGGCCATGGATGCCGTCCACCGCCAGACCCTGCTGTCACTCTATCCGGCGCTGGAAGCGGTGATGCCGCTGCTGGCGTCACTGCCGGTGACGACCGTGCCCGCCGGCACGGTGCTGTTTCGCGAGAACGATCCCTGCCAGGGCTTCCCGCTGCTGCTTGCCGGCGAGGTGCGGGTGTGCCGCGCCGCGACCAACGGCCGCGAGCTGGAGCTGTACCGGGTGCAACCGGGCGAGATGTGCCTGGTCTCCTCCGCCGGTCTGTTTGCCGGGCAGGCCCTGACCGCGCGCGGGCTATCGACGGTGCCCACGACGCTGACCCTGCTGCCTGCCCCGGTGTTCCGGCAGGCGCTGGCCGATGCCCGGTTCCGGGATTTCGTGCTGGGCCTGTTCGCCTCCCGCATGGCGGATCTGACCAGCCTGATCGAGGCCATCGCCTTCCAGCGCCTGGACAGCCGCCTGGCCTCCACCTTGCTGGGCCACGGTCAGCAGGTACGGGCCACACACCAGTCGCTCGCCGATGAGCTGGGCACCGTGCGCGAGATCGTCACCCGGCTGCTGCACCGCTTCGAGCGCGATGGTCTGGTCGAGCTCTCGCGCGAGTGCATCACCATCTGCGACAGCGCGCGGCTGCGGGCCCTGGCCGGTGGCTCGACCACGCCTGTGTGACCACGGTCACAGACGGCCACCTCCCCCCCGGTATCCAATACGCGGGTGCACCAGCCCCGGAACGGCGGGGCATGGTGCCGATGGTTGCATCGTCATCCCTACAGGAGAACCTTCACATGACCAAGAACGTCGGCGGCATTGACCGCATCATCCGCATCGTCGTGGGCGCCGCCCTCATCGCCGCCGCGGCCACGGGCACCGTGGGCCTGTGGGGCTACATCGGCGTGGTCCCCCTGCTGACCGGCCTGATGGGCTGGTGCCCGCCCTACGCGCTGCTGGGCTTCAGCACCTGCTCGGTGAAGAAGTGAGCCCGTCGGCGGCCGCAAAGGCCGCCATGCCGTCGAGCACGGTGCACAGCCGCACCACCTCACGTGCCCGGCGCAAGCGGGGCAGGCTTTCGGCCACGCGCTGCACGGCGCGCAGGCGCGGCAGCAGATGGCGGATGAAACCGGGCAGATCCGGTGGCGTCTGCCCGGCGCCGGCCGCAGCGGCCTCACGGGCCCGCTGGTAAGCCGACAGCACGGTCCGGACGGCCTGCGGCCCGAAGGGCTCCAGAAAGCGGGCCAGTGACATCACCAGTTGCAGCGCGTCGTAGAGCTGCACCGTCGGCAGCGGCATGGCCGGGTGCAGCGGCTCCTCGAAATCGATGCGGGCAAAGCGCGTGCCGTCCCAGGTCAGGTTGCGGGCCTGGGCGCCACCATGCCAGTGGCCCCGGGCATGGAAACCGGCCAGATCGGCACCGGCCGCACACATCAGCGGCAAGCGCTCGTCCTCGGGCAGGCGGTGCAGCAGACGCTCGAGCGTGGTGCCGACGTCCCCGGTGGTCAGCGACCGGCCGTCGAAAGCCAGCACGGGCGGCACCGCCTCGCCGGCCGCCGCCAGTGCCAGCAGGCGCTGATGCTCGTAGGCCAGCAGGGCCTCGGGGTCGGTCTGCCGCACCGCGCACCAGGGCACCGGCACCCCCATGAGACGGGCAAACAGCCAGACGCCGGCCGATTGCCCGAACGAGCGCAGCGGCCGGTCCACGGTCTTGGTCCAGATCGGGGGAGGCGTGGCAGTGGTCAAAACCTGCGGATTATCCCGAAACACATCCCCGCACCAGCCCTGCCCCCGTCAACCCATGACCTCGGCCAGGGCCGCGTCCAGGATCTGCAGTCCCTCGGCAAAGACGCTGTCCTCGATGGTCAGCGGAAAGAGAAAACGGATCACATTGCCGTGCACGCCGCAGGTCAGCAGCAACAGGCCGCGCCTGAGCGCCGCCATCTGCACGGCCTTGGCGAGCTCGGCATCGGGCGCACCGTTCGCGTCGGCGAATTCGCACGCCACCATGGCACCCAGGCCCCGCACGTCGCTGATGCGCGCCCGCTTCGCCTGCTGCGCCTTCAGGTGGGCGAGCAACTGGCCACCCAGCGCCTGCGCGCGCTCGGGCAGACGCTCCGCGGCCATGACGTCGAGCACGGCGTGTGCGGCGGCGATGGCCAGCGGGTGCCCCGCGTAGGTGCCGCCCAGGCCGCCCGGCGCGGGGCCATCCATCACGGCGGCCCGGCCCGCCACGGCCGACAGCGTGGTGCCACCGGCCAGGCTCTTGGCCAGGGTGATGAGGTCGGGCTTCACACCGAAGTGCTCCATGGCGAACAACCGGCCGGTGCGCGCAAAGCCGGTCTGCACCTCGTCGGCGATCAGCAGGATGCCATGCTGGTCACACAACTGGCGCAGCCAGCGCACCGCCTCGGCCTGGATCGGGTTGAAGCCCCCCTCGCCCTGCACCGGCTCGAAGATGATGGCGGCCACGCGCGAGGGTTCGATGTCGCACTTGAACACCTGCTCCATGGCCTGCTGCGTCCCGGCCAGCGAAGCGCCCTCGGCGGGGAAAGGCACATGGTAGATCTCGGGCGGGAACGGCCCGAAGCCCACCTTGTAGGGCACCACCTTGCCGGTCAGCGCCACCGAGAACAGGCTGCGGCCGTGGAAGGCCGCGCCGAAAGCGATCACACCGCTGCGGCCGGTGGCCGCACGCGCGATCTTGATGGCGTTCTCCACCGCTTCGGCACCGGTCGAGAAGAAGGCCGTCTTGGCCGGTCCCTCGATGGGGACCAGCGCGTTGAGGCGCTCGGCCAGCGTCACGTACTCGGCATACGGCACCACCTGGTAGCAACTGTGCGTGAAGCGCTGCAACTGCGCCGCGATCGCGGCCTGCACCTTCGGATGCACATGCCCGGTGTTGAGCACCGCGATGCCACCGGCAAAGTCGATGAAGCGCCGGCCCTCAATGTCCCAGAACTCGGCATTGCGGGCCCGCTCGATGAAAAAGTCGCCCATCACGCCCACGCCGCGTGGCGTGGCGGCCAGCCGGCGGGCGTGCCAGGCGGCGTTGCTGTGGTCGGCCTTGAGATCGGTCAGGGCGTTCATGGCTGTCTCCATCAGATCGGGCTGTCGATGCGAATCCAGGTGGTTTTTATCTCGGTGTACTTGTCGAACGCGTGCAGCGACTTGTCACGCCCCACGCCGCTTTGCTTGAAGCCGCCGAACGGCACGGTGATGTCGTCCTCGTCGTACTGGTTGACGTGCACCGTGCCGGCGCGCAGCGCGCGCGCTACGCCATGCGCCTTGTTGATGTCGCGCGTCCACACGGCCGCCTGCAGGCCGTAGACATTGGCGTTGGCCTGGCGGACCACATCGGCCACGTCGGTGAAGGACAGCACCGAGAGCACCGGGCCGAAAATCTCCTCGCGCGCGATCGTCATGTCGTTGCGCACACCGTCGAAGATGGTGGGCTGCACATAGCAACCACCGGCCACCGGCGCCACGCGCTCGCCACCGGCCAGCAGCTTCGCACCTTCGTTCTTGCCCGACTCGATGTAACGCAGCACGGTGGCCAGTTGCGTCTCATCGACGATCGCCCCCATCACCGTGTCCTTGTCCAGCGGATTGCCCGGCTGATAGGCCGGCACCTTGGCCAGGGCCTTCTCCAGAAAGGCGTCCTTGATCGAGGCCTCGACGAACAGGCGTGAAGGCGCATTGCAGCTCTCGCCCTGGTTGAAGAAGATCGACCCGACGGCGGCCTCGACCGCGGCGTCCAGGTCGGGGCAGTCGGCGAACACGATGTTCGGCGACTTGCCGCCGAGCTCGGTCCAGGCGCGCTTGAGGTTGCTTTGCCCGGCCATCACGTGGATCTGCTTGCCCACCCGCGTGCTGCCGGTGAAGGCGATGCAGTCCACGTCCATGTGCAGGGCCAGCGGGCTGCCGGCCTCGGGGCCGTAACCGGGGACGACGTTGAACACGCCCGGCGGAATGCCCGCCTCCAGCGCCAGTTCGGCCAGGCGCAGCGCCGTCAGCGGGCTCTTCTCCGAGGGTTTGAGCACCACCGAATTGCCCGCGGCCAGGGCCGGTGCGATCTTCCAGGCCGCCATGATCATGGGGTAGTTCCAGGGCACGATCACGCCCACCACACCCACCGGCTCGCGCGTGATCAGCGCCAGCGCGGTGTCGGGCGTGGGCGCGATTTCGTCGTACACCTTGTCCACCGCCTCGCCGTACCAGCGGATGCAATTGGCCGCGCTGCGCACATCGACACCGCTCGCGTAGCGCACGGGCTTGCCCATGTCCAGCGTCTCGGTCAGCGCCAGCGCTTCGCCGTTCGCCTCGATGAGCTCGGCAAAGCGGATCATGGCGCGCTTGCGCTGCGCGGGCGACTTGCCGGCCCAGCGGCGGTCCTCGAAGGCGGCACGCGCCGCGGCCACGGCGGCGTCGATGTCGGCGGCGCCGCAACGCGCCACCGGGGTCAGCAGCCGACCATCCACCGGCGACAGGCAGTCGAAGGTCTGGCCATCGCGGGCGGCGACGCGCTCACCGTTGACAAAGGCGCGGCCATCGAAGCGCAGGGTGGGGGTATCGTTGGTCATGGCGTTCAGGCTTTCTTTCTCTCGGGTGGTCATACCGACATGCTACGCTGGCCAGGGAACCGGTCAGGCCCGCGCCGCCGCCGCCATCTCGCGCTCCCGCTTGCGTGTGGCGCGCGCCACCCACAGCGCATACCCCACGATGACGATGGTCACCGTGGTGATCAGCAGCGTGGCCGCGGCGTAGATGGTGGGATTGATGCCGCGCCGGGCATAACCGAAGATCACCTGCGGCAGCGTGTTCACCCCGGGGCCGGAAAGGAATTCGGCGATCACCACGTCGTCGAACGAAAGCGTGAACGCCAGCAGAAAAGCCGCCAGGATGGCCTGGAAGATGTTGGGCAGAGTGACCAGGAAGAACACCTGGTGCGGCCGGGCACCGAGGTCCATGGCGGCCTCCTCCAGGCTGCGGTTCATCTCCAGCAAACGGCTCTGGATCACCACCACGCCGTAGGCCATCCCCAGCAGGGTGTGGCCCAGGATGATGGTGAGCATGCCGCGCTGCGGCCAGCCAAAGGCGTTCTGGGCACCCACGGCCAGCAGCAGCAGCGACAGGCCGATGACCACCTCGGGCATCACCAGCGGCGCATTGACCATGCCCGAAAAGATGGTGCGGCCCAGAAAACGCCGGTAGCGCACCAGCACGAACGCGGCGAAGGTGGCCAGCACGGCCGAGAGCACACCGGTGATGGCCGCCACCTTCAGCGACAGCCAGAAACCCTCGACGATCTTGGTGTCGCGCGTGAGCGCTTCGTACCAGCGCAGCGAGAAACCGGTGAAGCGCGCGTCCTGGCGTGTGCTGTTGAAGCTGAACACGATCATGAACAGCAACGGCGCGTACAGGAATGCGTACACGGCCAGCAGCCAGAGCTTGCCGACGTGTCTTTCAAGAAAAGCCTTCATCGCGATGCCCTCCGCCTACTGGTCTTCGCTGGTGTAGTGGTAGTAGATGCCCAGTGGCACCACGATGACCGCGATCATCACCACCGCCAGCGCCGTCGCCTTCGGCCAGTCGTTGGCGGTGAACATCTCGTCCCAGACCACGCGCCCGATCATGTAGTTCTCGGGCCCGCCCAGCAGCGAGGGGATCACGAACTCGCCCACGCAGGGGATGAACACCAGCATGAAGCCCGCGATGATCCCGGCCTTGGACAGGGGCACGGTGATGAGCCAGAAGGCCTTGAAGGGCGTGGTGCCCAGGTCGTAGGCAGCCTCCAGCAGCCGGAAGTCCATCTTCACCAGGTTGGCGTACAGCGGCAGCACCATGAACGGCAGGTAGACGTAGGTCATGCCCACCAGCATGGAGACGTTGGTGTAGAGCATCTGGATCGGCTCGGAGGTCAGACCCAGGGACATGAAGAAGCGGTTGAGCACGCCGTTGTCGGCCAGGATGCCCTTCCACGCGTACACGCGCAGCAGGAACGAGGTCCAGAACGGCAGCATCACCATCAGCAGCAGCGCCGGCCGCACGCTGGCTGGCGAGCGCGCCAGGAAGTAGGCGAACGGGTAACCCAGCACCAGGCAGAAGATTGCCGTCAGCAGCGCGTAGCCGATCGAGCGCAGATAGGCGTCCACGTACAGCGTGTGAAACAGCGGCGCGCCCTCTTCCGTGCGGAAGATCGAAAAGTAATTCTCGTACTTGAGTTTGAGCAGGCCGGTGGTGCTGTCCCAGATCGGCTTGAACGGATGGATGTCCGTGCCCATGTCCACGAAGCTGATGTACAGCAGGATGAGGAAGGGCAGGAAGAAGAACACGAACAGCCAGACATAGGGCACACCGATGACGAAGCGCCGGCCTGGAATGGGAAGGGGAGAAGCCATCGCGTCGCTCCTTGAAACGGTCAGTCCCGCAGCACGACAGCATCCGTGTCGTCCCACCAGAAAAACACGTCGTCCTCCCAGGTGATGTCCAGCATTTCGTGGCGCGAGCCGTTGGGCTCGGTGATCTTGACCCGGGTGCCCTGCGGCGTGATGACGATGAAGGTGTTGTAGGAGCCGAAGTAGCCGATCTCCTTGACGCGCCCGGCAAACAGGTTGTGGCGCACGCCGGCCGGCCGCTCCTTGCCGATGCTGATCTTCTCGGGCCGCACGGCAATAGCCACCGGCATGTCCAGCGTGCCGCTGACACCGTGCCCGACGTGGATCTCGCCGATGGGCGTGCCGGCAGCGCAGCGGTCGGCCTCGTCCAGCGTGAGCTTGCCCTCGAACAGGTTGACGTTGCCGATGAACCCGGCCACGAAGCGGTTGGACGGGTATTCATAGATCTGCTGTGGCGTGCCCACCTGCAGCACCCGGCCCTTGCTCATGATGGCGATGCGGCTGGCCATGGTCATGGCCTCTTCCTGGTCGTGGGTGACCATGACCACCGTCACACCCACCTTCTCGATGATGTTGACCAGCTCGAACTGGGTCTGCTCGCGCAGCTTCTTGTCCAGCGCACCCAGGGGCTCGTCCAGCAGCAGCAGCTTGGGCCGCTTGGCCAGGCTGCGCGCCAGCGCCACACGCTGCTGCTGACCGCCCGAGAGCTGGTGCGGCTTGCGCCGGGCGTAGGGCGTGAGTTGCACCAGCGCCAGCATCTCGTCCACGCGCTGCTGGACCTCTGCCTTGGGCAGGCCTTCGCGCTTGAGGCCGAAGGCGATGTTCTCCCAGATGTCCAGGTGCGGGAACAGGGCATAGCTCTGGAACATCATGTTCACCGGCCGGTCGTAGGCCGGCCTGGCCACCAGGTCCTGGTCACCCAGCAGGATGCGCCCGGAAGTCGGTTTCTCGAAGCCGGCCAGCATGCGCAGCAGCGTCGACTTGCCGCAGCCCGAACTGCCCAGCAGCGCAAAAATCTCGCCCTTGCGGATGGACAGCGAGACCTCGTCAACCGCCACAGCATCGTCGAAGCGCTTGACCAGTTTTTCCGTCACCAGATAGCCGTCTTGCTCAGCCATGTGCGACCCCGTTTCTTGATGCTTGATGCAGTCCGAAAAAAAAGGGCTGCTCAACCCCGGGGATTGAACAGCCCTGCGTCCCGTGCAGAGGCTCAGCGACCGCGTTTGAAGGCGTTGTAGGTGTCGTTGAGAACGCCCGAGACCTCGTTGGAGAAGCCCCCCGTGGGGATCAGGCGCGCGGTGTCCTCGTCCGACAGGAAGATGGTCTTGTTGCCCTTGACCTCGTCCTTGATCAGCGGCAGCGCGGCCTTGTTGCCCGTGGGGTAGTTCATCTCGTTGGCCATGGCGGCGCCGTTTTCGGCGCGCAGGTAGAAGTCGATGAACGCGTGGGCGTTGTTCGGGTGCTTGGCATCCTTCGGAATGGCCATGGTGTCGATGAACACCAGACCGCCGGCGGTCGGCAGCAGCGGCACGATCTCGTCGGTGCCGCCGGTTTCCTTCACACGGTCGGCCGCGATGTTGATGTCGCCTGACCAGCCGACGAAGGCGCAACCCTTGCCACCGGCAATGTCATCGATCATGGTGCTGGAGAACAGGCGGATGTCCTTGCGCACCTTGGCCAGCAACTCGCCGGCGGCCTTGAAGTCCTCCGGATCCTCGCTGTAGGCGGGTTTGCCGACGTGGTGCAGCGCCACCGGCAGGATCTCGCTGGGCGAGTCGAGGTAGATGATGCCGCAACTCTTGAGCTTGCTGGTGTACTCGGGGTTGAAGACCAGGTCCCAGGAGTTTTCAGGCAGGGGCGCGCCGCCCAGCGCCTTCTCGACCTTCTGCTTGTTGATGCCGACGGTGGTGAAGCCCCAGCCCCAGGGGATGAAGTACTTGTTGCCCGGGTCGACGCCCGCGATCTTGGCCATGAACTCGGGGTCGAGGTTGGCGTAGTTGGCGATCTTGCTGCGGTCGAGCTCCTGGTACAGGCCGGCGTCGATGTGCTTCTTGCCGAAGCCGGCCGTGGGCACCACGATGTCGTAGCCCGAGTTGCCGGCCACCAGTTTGGCGTGCAGCGCCTCGTTGTTCTCGAAGGTGTCGTAGTTGACCTTGATGCCCGTCTCCTTCTCGAAGTCGGACAGCATGTTCTCGGTGATGTAGTCGGGCCAGTTGTAGATGTTCAGGACCTTCTCGTCATCGAGCACCGGACCGGCAGGCTTGGCCGGTGCGGCCGCCACCGGCTCGGCCGGTGCGGCGGGAGCGGGCTCTTCCTTCTTGCCGCAGGCGGCCAGCAGGACCGCCGAGATGGCCAGGGCCAGGACTTGCTTTTTCATGTTGAAGCGAACTCCAGAAAGGTGGGTGGACAACGGTCGGGGACACGGCCGGCATGTCGGCCCGCTCACGCATCCCCAGCATCAGCAAAAATCAGGCCAACCACGCCCCTCTGCGGCAGCGTGATGTGCTGCGCTCCATTCTATTCAAGCCAGCCGTCCATTCGTGCGCAAATCTGCAAGTGTGGCGTCCAGGCAGCGGCGGATCAGCGCCACCATCTCGTCGATCTGGGCCCGCGTCATGGTCAGTGGCGGCGCGATGATCATGCGGTCGCCCACGGCGCGCATGATCAGGCCGTTGCGGAAGCAATGGCCGCGGCAGATCATGCCCACCGCCAGGTCCGGATCGAAGGTCTGGCGCCTGGCCTTGTCCTTGACCAGCATCAGGCCGGCCACGAAGCCGCAGGTCTCGGCCTCGCCCACCAGCGGGTGCTCCTTGAGCGCCTCGAACTGCTGGGCCAGGTAGGGCCCCACATCGGTGCGCACGCGCCCCGGCAGGTCTTCGCGCGCCATCAGCTCCAGGTTGGCCAGCGCCACCGCGCAGGCCACCGGGTGGCCGCTGTAGGTGTAGCCGTGGTTGAACTCGCCGCCCTTGTCGATCAGCACCCGGGCGACACGGTCACCCACCATGACGCCGCCCAGCGGGATGTAGCCGCTGGTCACGCCCTTGGCGAAAGTCACCAGATCGGGGCGCATGCCGAATTTCTCGTAGGCGAACCAGTGGCCCAGGCGGCCGAAGGCGCAGATCACCTCGTCGCTGATGAGCAGGATGCCGTACTTGTCGACGATGCGCTGGATCTCGGGCCAATAGGTCTCGGGCGGGATGATCACGCCACCGGCGCCCTGCACCGGCTCGCCGATGAAGGCCGCCACCTTGTCGGGGCCGATCTCCAGGATCTTGTCCTCCAGCCAGCGCGCCGCGCGCAGACCGAACGCCTCGCGGCTCTCGCCGCCCCGTCCGTGCTCCCCGTAGTGGGGCTGGTCGATGTGCACGATGCCGGGGATCGGCAGATCCCCCTGGGCGTGCATGGCGCCCATGCCACCGAGCGAGGCGCCGGCCATGGTCGAGCCATGGTAGGCGTTGTGGCGGCTGATGATGACCTTGCGCTGGGGCTGACCCAGCAGGTCCCAGTAGCGGCGCACCAGGCGCACGTTGGTGTCGTTGCTCTCGCTGCCGCTGGAGCTGAAGAACACATGTTCGAAGCGCCGGTCGCCAGCCGGTGGCGCGAGCGACGCGAGCTTTTCGGCCAGCTTCACCGCCGGGACGTTCGTGGTCTGGAAGAAGCTGTTGTAGAACGGCAGCGTCATCATCTGCCGATAGGCGGCGTCGGCCAGTTCCTTGCGCCCGTAGCCGGCGTTGACGCACCACAGACCGCTCATCGCGTCCAGGATCTTGTGGCCTTCGGAGTCCCAGACGTAGATGTCCTCGCCGTGCGTGATCACGCGCGCGCCGATCGAGGCCAGGTCGGCGTGGTCGGTGAAGGGGTGGAGGTAGTGCGCGCTGTCCAGCGCCTGGATGGCGCGGGTGTCGTGACGCTGCTCGCGCTGCACCAGCGCCGGCGGGGGAATCAGGGGGGATGTGCTCATGGTGGTCTCTTGTGGTGAAGCCGGGGGTCAGACGTGCAACAGGAGGTGCTCGCGCTCCCATGGCGAGATCACCTTCATGAACTCCTCGAACTCCAGTTCCTTGATTTCGGTGTAGATGGTCACGAATTCCTTGCCCAGCACATCGTGCAGGTCGGTTTCGCGCCGCAGCCAGTCCAGCGCCTCGCCCAGGCTGCGCGGCAGCGCATAGGGCGAGAGGTAGGCGTCACCCCGCATCTCCGGCTTGGGCTTGATCCTGTTCTTCATGCCCAGCCAGCCGCAGGCCAGCGTCATGGCCATGGCCACATAGGGGTTGGCGTCGGCACCGATCACCCGGTTCTCGACCCGCCGGGCCTGCGGCGGCGCGATCGGCGAGCGGATGCCCACGGTGCGGTTGTCATGGCCCCACTCGATGTTGATCGGCGCGGCCGTGTGACGCGACAGGCGCCGGTAGCTGTTCACGTACGGCGCCACCAGCGCCATCGCGGCCGGTATGTAGCGCTGCAGGCCGCCGATGTAGTGGAAGAAGGCCTCCGACGGTGAACCGTCCTCGTTGCTGAAGATGTTCTTGCCACTGGCCTTGTCCAGCACGCTCTGGTGCATGTGCATGGCGCTGCCGGGCTCGCCGGCGATCGGCTTGGCCATGAAGGTGGCGTACATGTCGTGGCGCAGTGCCGCCTCGCGCACCGTGCGCTTGAAGAAGAACACCTCGTCGGCCAGTTGCAGCGGGTGGTCGTGGAAGAAGTTGATCTCCATCTGGCCGGCGCCGATCTCGTGGATCAGCGTGTCCACGTTCAGCTGCATCTTGTCGCTGTAGTCGTAGATGTCCTCGAACAGCGGGTCGAACTCGTTGACGGCGTCGATGCTGTAGGCCTGGCGCGAGGTCTCGGCCCGCCCGCTGCGGCCCACGGGTGGCCGCAGCAGCGTGTTCGGGTCGGTGTTGCGCGCCGTCAGGTAGAACTCCAGCTCCGGCGCCAGCACCGGCTCCCAGCCCTCGGCGGCGTACAGGTCGCAGATGTGGCGCAACACGCTGCGCGGCGCATAGGGCACGAGCTTGCCATTGCGGTCGAAGCAGTCGTGGATCACCTGCGCCGTGGGATCGGACGCCCAGGGCACGATGCGCACCGTGGACGGGTCGGGGCGCAACTGCATGTCACGGTCGGTGGGCTCGACCACGTCGTAGTAGGGACCACTGGCCGGCTGTTCGCCGGTCACGCTCATGGCCACGATGGCGTGCGGCAGGCGCATGCCGCGGTCCTCGGTGAACTTCTCGCGCGGCAGGATCTTGCCGCGCGCCACACCGGTCAGGTCGGGCACGAGGCATTCCACCTCGGTCACCCGGTTCTGGTTGAGCCATTGCTCGAGATCATTGAAAGTCTTGGGGCTGCTCATGAGCCGGTTCCTTCACTTCTGTTCGGGGAGATGCAGATAGAAAGTGTGTGGTCGCCAGCGCAGCATACCTAACCCGGCCTGTGGCGCGCCAGATCGGCCGCGCGCAGGCGCAGGCTGCGGCGCTGGCGGCAGGCCTTGCCGAAGGCCTCGAAGAGGGCGGCGTAGAAGGGCGTCTCCCGGCAGCGCCACTCGGGGTGGAACTGCACGGCGTAGGCGAAGGTGCACGCGCCGCGCACGGCCACCGCCTCCACCAGGCCGTCCGGTGCATGACCCAGGGCCTCCAGGCCATCGGCCAGGCGGTGAATGCCCTGGCCATGCAGCGAGTTGACCATGGCCTGCGGCGCTCCGGCCCATTCCTCGAACACGCTGCCAGGCACGAAGCGCACGGCGTGGCGAGGCGCGTACTGCGTGTCGACAGGCGCTCCGGGCGGCTCGCGATGATCCATCAGGCCCGGCACCTCGTGCACGCGCTGGTGCAGCGTGCCCCCCAGTGCGACATTGATCTCCTGGAAACCCCGGCAGATACCCAGCAGCGGTACGCCCTCGTGGACGCAGGCCTTGATCAGCGCCAGCGTGAGCGAGTCACGCACCGGATCCAGTGGCAGGCTCGGGTCGGCCACCTCCTCGTTGAAATGGGACGGGTGGATGTTGGACGGCGAGCCGGTGAGCATCACGCCATCCACCAGCGACAGCAGTTGCTGGATCTGACCGGCGTCCGCCAGCGGAAACATGACCGGTTGCGCCTGAGCCCCCTCCTTGACCGCCCGTGCGTACTTGTCGCCCAGCAACAGAAAGGGCATCTGGTGTCCATGATCGCCCAGCAGGCGGTGGTCGGCGGGCAGCCAGACCATGCATGGCATTGTGTCCATGGTGTCTCCGGTTAGCCAATATGCAATCTGATCAGGACAAGGCCCAGCAACAAACGGGCCATCGCCATGCCTGCAGAGAATACCCGCTCGGCCGGGACAGCGGGGACGCAGGGACCCGCCCGCCCTGCTCCCGAAAAAGCAGACGGACCTTCCCGAAAATGTTTTTATAATTGCTAATAGGTCGCATTTACATTAATAATCTCAAAACCCGGTCTGGCAGGGTTCCTCGGCCCTGCCAGACCCCTTTCCGCCCTGTCGGCTCCCGTTGGCCGCCATGGCTTGTTCTATCCACACCTATCCGATCATGGCTTCGTCCGCTTCGTCACACCTGAGCATGCTTCCCTTCTTCGCGCTTCGACTGACCGCTGGTGCCGCCCTGAGCGCCTGCGCCAGCATGGCCATCGCCCAGAGCTCCGCGGCCGGTGGCAACACCCTGTCCGAGGTGGTGGTCACCGCCTCCGGCTTCGAGCAGGAGATCCAGCAGGCACCGGCCTCGATCTCGGTGATCACGCGCCAGGAACTGGAAACCCGCCAGTTCCGCGACCTGGCCGAGGCTCTGCAGGGCGTCGAGGGCATCGACGTGCTCGGCGGCACGGGCAAGACCGGCGGCCTGGACATCAGCATCCGCGGCATGCCCAGCGAATACACGCTGATCCTGATCGACGGCCGGCGCCAGAACGTGGCCGGTGACGTCACGCCCAACGGCTTCGGCGCCGCCCACACCAGCTTCATGCCGCCCGTCTCGGCCATCGAGCGCATCGAGGTCATCCGCGGCCCGATGTCCACGCTGTATGGCTCCGACGCCATGGGCGGCGTGATCAACATCATCACCCGCAAGGTCGCCAAAACCTGGGGCGGCAGCGTGGACGTGCAGGTTGGCCTGCCCGAGGCCGGCGAGGAAGGCAACCAGAGCAAGCTCAACGCCTACCTGAGCGGCCCGATCGTGGCCGACACGCTGGGCATCGCGCTGCGCGGCAACCTCTACCAGCGCGAGGCCTCCGAGCGCATGCTGGCCGGCACCGGCCGCGACCCGCGCCCGGGCAAGAGCGACCAGCACACCGTGGGCGCCAAGCTCACGCTCACGCCCAGCAAGGCGCACGAGGTCTGGCTGGACGTGGAGCAGGCCCGCTCCGAATACGACAACCGCGACGGCCGCCTGGGCACGCGCGACGCGCTCACCCCGTCCAACCCGTCCGGCTATGCCGACGAGCTCGAATTCAACCGCGACCAGTTCAGCATCGGCCACACCGCGCGCCTGGGCTTCGGCACCCTCGAATCCAGCGTGATGCGCAGCGAGACCGAAACCGTGGGCCGCACCATCCCCGGCGCCGCCCTGCCGGCCGGTCATCCGCGCCTGGGCGCTCCACGCGAGCTCAAGACCGTCAACACGGTGGTGGACACCAAGCTGGTCGCCCCGCTGGGCGAGCAGCACGTGCTGACCACGGGCGCACAATGGTGGGACGCCGACCTGACCGACGGCCTGCTGGCCGAGAAGCACCAGCAGACCATGTGGGCGCTGTTCGCCGAGGACGAATGGAAGCTCGCCGACAGCCTCACCGCCACCCTGGGCGGCCGCTACAACCACCACGACGCCTTCGGCGGCGAGTTCTCGCCGCGCGCCTACCTGGTGTGGAACACGAGCCCGAACCTGACCGTCAAGGGCGGCGTCAGCGGCGGTTTCAAGGCGCCGCGCCTGAACCAGCTCATCGACGGCGTCAGCGGCGTCAGCGGCCAGGGCCGCACCATCAACATCGGCAACCCGACGCTCAAGCCCGAGACCAGCACCAGCGCGGAACTGGGCGTCAGCTACGACACCCTGAACGGCTCGACGAGCTCGGCCATGCTGTTCCACAACCGCATCAAGGACCGCATCAGCAGCGGCGGCGACTGCACGCAGGCATGGATCTCCAGCTGCGCGGCCAACCCGACGGCCACCTACTCGATCAACATCGATGAAGGCAAGACCTGGGGCTTGGAGCTGAGCAACCGCACCAAGCTCACCGACGCCCTGTCGCTGAACGTGAGCTACACCTGGACCGACAGCGAGGCCATCGTCAACGGCGCCAAGAGCGGCAAGCTCAGCGATACCGCCAAGCACATGGCCTCGGCCCAGCTGCGCTATGACGTGAGCGAGCGCTGGAACCTGTGGCTGCGCGGCGACTACCGCGGCAAGAGCCGCCGCTTCGACGGCGACCCCGCCCAACTGACGGGCGACAACCTGCGCGAGTACCG